>Ga0233442_1000241_pt1 | contig 61299 bp, 67 predicted proteins | sample SI_123_September_3_FD_182789 | JGI IMG/M metagenome (GOLD analysis project Ga0233442, IMG submission 182789) | Seawater microbial communities from Saanich Inlet, British Columbia, Canada - SI_123_September2016_150_MG | ecosystem: Environmental > Aquatic > Marine > Inlet | place: Canada: British... | reverse complement strand
TTAAAATTAAGTCTTCTTACTTGCTTAGTTTTCAATGATCTCAAACTCTCGAACTCTCTGTCTTTCGACTAAGTGTCTCTGTTTGTGGATGGGAATTATAGGGGGTTGTAGCTTAATGTTCGCTTAGCTCTAAAGAGATTCTAGGTTTTAGTTGGATTCTATAATCCAACCGCCACCTAGAAGTTTATTATCATTATAAAAAACGGCTGCTTGACCTACGGCTACACCGAAAACACTTTCTTTTAAAGTAACATAAGCCTTATTATTTTCTATCTTTACATGACACTGCACAGCCTTTGTTCTATATCGTAACTTTACAGTTGTATCAAACTCAAGTTCTGTATTAAACATATTTAAATTATTTAATACAACACTATTACAAGCTAAGTCTTCTTTTTTTCCAACTACTATTTCGTTTCTCTTGGCATCTATACTCAAAACGAAATGTGGATCATGTGCACCATTGACAGTAAAGCCTTTTCGTTTTCCAATGGTGTAATGCATATAACCTTTATGTTCCCCTACAATATTTCCCTCTTTGTCTAACACATCGCCTGTTTTATCTACATCAACATATTTTTTAAGTATATCTGTGTAATTAGTTTCAACAAAACATATCTCACTTGATTCAGCTTGTGAGGAAAATGATTCTAGACCTTCTATTGAAGCTGCCATCTTTTTTATATCTTTTTTATGTTTTTCCCCTAATGGAAACTTTAATCTAGGAAGAGCATCTTTATTTACATAAAATAAAAAGTAACTCTGATCTTTTGTATCATCTTCTGCTTGATAAAAATATTCACCATCTGTTTGTATATAATGACCTGTTGCTAAATATGCAGCCCCAACCTTATCTGCAAAGTCAATCATTTCACCGAACTTCATCGTTCTATTACACAGTGCACAAGGGTTTGGTGTTTCACCTTTTTCATATGTATCTATAAACGGCTGAAAAACTTCTTCTTTAAACCTTTCTTGAAGATCTAGAACATGAAGTTTAACACCTAGCTTATCTGCAGCTTTTTGAGCACGTGCTTGATGTATTTCATGATAACCTGGTTTGGAGTGAAGTTTCATGTATAAGCCTTCTACTTCATAACCTTCTTCTTTTAATAAAAGTGTTGTAATTGTTGAATCAACACCGCCGCTCATACCTACTAATACTTTTTCATGACTTAGCATTATTATTTCCTTAAACTTGATAATGATTTATAATATGAAGTATTTTCCAGTCCTACATCTTCTAAAACTTCAATTTGCTTTGAAAGAGACACTTCAATCTCATCTACAACACACTCTAAATCATCTGTTAGCTTTATTATCTCTAAATCTTCTTTATTTATCATTCCATCTGCAAATAGCTTCTCTTTAATAAAATTTAATAAAGGTTGGTAGAATTCTTTTCCAATTATAAATATTTTCACACCAGTTACTTTTTTAGTTTGCACAAGTGTCAATGATTCAAAGAGTTCATCCAATGTTCCAAATCCACCAGGAAAAATAACATAAGCCATTGAATATTTCACTAACATAACCTTTCTAGAAAAAAAGTAATCAAATGTCAGTTCTTTAGTTGTAAAAGGATTTAAAGTTTGCTCAAACGGCAAGTCAATATTAAGACCTATAGACTCAACATCATGTTCTTTTGCACCCTTATTTGCTGCTTCCATAATTCCAGGTCCACCACCTGTCATAATATTATATCCACGACTTCCAAGAAGAGATGCTAACCGTAATGCTTTTTTATAATATTTATTATCTTTGTCTGTTCTGGCACTACCAAAAATAGTAACTGTAGGACCTAAGTCTCCAAGTTCATCAAAGCCCTTGACAAAATCAGCAAGAATTTTAAATACACTCCAAACATCAGCAGACTTTATGTCTTTAATATATTTTTTTGTTAACTCATTATCTTTTCTACTCATATTAGCCCTTTAGTTGTGAAAGTCTCTCATATTTACTTCCTATAGATGTAATTTGTACACCAAAATTACCATCAACAATAACTACCTCACCTTGAGCAATAATATGATTGTCTACAAGAATTTCTAGTGGATCATTTGCCAATTGATTTAGCTCTATTACTGAACCTATATCCATATTCAAAACATCTTTTAAAAGCATTTTCTTTTTACCTATGCGTACTCTTACCGGAAGCTTAACATCCATAATTAATGCAATATTATTCATTTCATCATGACTTAGCTCAACATTCTCACTATCTGTGTTAGATGTTTTATATTCAGTTGATTCAAAACTTTCAATATTTTTATCAGTCTTTCCACTAAGAGCATTATCAAGTTTTTCATCAATAATAAACATGATAAGAGATTTTAAAGGGTCCACTACAAAATCATAGATAAACATTTTTGTAAATTCTTCAAGACTAACTTCTGAATCACTATCAATTTTTTCTACATTTACCACAGAGAATGAAAGAATTGGAAGTTCACTTTGTGCAGATAAATTATTTGAAATTGCTCCAAATATATTCGAAATAATTTCTTTGGTTGCATCTAAATCATCTTCACTCACATCTTCTCTATCGCTAGCTTCCTCCCCCATCATCATATCTGAAAGGGATGCGGCAAGGTTAGGAGGCAATGCAATCATTACGTTAGCATCAACTGCTCCAGAAACAGTTACCTTTACCAAAACAATAGGGGGAACAATTTTTGAGATAATACTAAGTTCTTGTTCTTCTTTAAGTTCTAAACTTGGAACCATTCCGACTAAAGCTTCTATAGTACCAATAGTTTCAGTCTCAAATAATTTTATAAAATCACTCATCGTCTTATTCCTTTACTTCACTGTTTATTATTTTCTTTACACCTAATATTTTGTCTTTTCTTTTTATTTCAAAGTTTTCAAGTGCACGCTTAACAGCATCTCTTTCAGTATCAACCATTTCTGTAATTTGAATTGACTTTCTAAATCTTCTTAGGCCTATTTCACCTTTAAACCTGTCTTTTCCGTCAACAGATACTGTCACTATATCATCAGCAGGAGTCGCAAGTCTTAAAATATCTCCAATTTTAATTTCTAGTATATCCATCAAACTTATACTTGCACTACCTAGATTTGCTTCAACTTCCACCTTCGCCCCACCAAGAAGCACTTGAAGTTCAGTATTTCTACTCTTTTTAGAACTTGTTTCATTTAACATCAAATCACGAGATGCTAATTTTGGAAGTACAGGTTCTAATGCAATAACTGGATAACAGATATTCATCATTCCTGAAGAATGTCCAATAATTATTTCCATTACAACCATAACAACAATTTCATTTTGAGCAACAATTTGAACAACATTTGGACTTGATTCTTTATTTTCAACAACTGGAAATATCTCCATTACTGGGGCCCATGCTTCTTTTAATGTACTCATCATAACACGGAGTACCGTTTCAAAAAGGCTCAATTCAATATCTGAAAACTCTCTTGATGCATCAAAAGGCTCGCCTTTTCCACCAAGTAGTCTATCAAGCATAGGAAACGCAATAGATGGATTAATTTCAATAACTCCACTTCCTTCTAAAGGTTTTACTGAAAATACATTAAAACTAGTAGGGTTTGGAAGAGACATTAAAAATTCACCATATGTCATCTGATCAACTGAATGAAGTTGAATTTCAACAATAGAACGCATAATAGATGAGATTTGAGAAGCGAGTGAACGTGCCATTTTATCGTGAATTCCACGAAATGCACGTAACTGTTCCTTAGAAACTCTATTTGGACGCTTAAAATCATACAGTGTTACCTGTCTTTGATGACCACCACCACCTCCATCATCTTCTGATTCAAGGACATCATCACCCTCATCATCAACAACATCAAGTAATGCATCAATCTCTTCTTGCGAGAGTATATCAGCCATCTATACTCCTACGCTTTCTTTTATTTTCTGGATAACTGATTTATGAATTTGAGATATTCTAGACTCTGTAATTTCAAGAACTATACTGATCTCTTTGAGTGTAAGTTCTTCAAAATAGTAAAGTTGAATTATCATTTGTTCTCTCTCTTTATATGATGAAAGTATTTTTTTAATCACTTGAACAAGTTCATCCTTTTCAATAACTGCTAGTGCTGCACCTTCGTCACCAACATGCAGTTGATCATGAAGTGGCATTACTGTGTAAATACTAGAAGCTACACGTGCTTCATGAACTTTTTCGACACTCTCTTCTAGTTTTTCAGCTAGTTCTTCATCACTTGGTTCTTCATCATGTGTTAGCATATGTTCTTCAACTGTATAATTTATAGCTTTTACAAGTTTTCTATTCGCTCTGCTAAGGATATCTAAACTTCTTAGATAATCAAGCATAGCACCATATACTCGTTTTTTGGCATAACCCCAAAATGAATCGTTTAAAGCCTCATCATATCTACGTGCTAATTTAATTAATTCTTCAGTTCCTATTGCTGAAAGATCAGAAAAATCTATAGAACTCGGAAGCCTTTCTTTGAGTCTAAATGCCATTGCTTTAACTGCAGGGAGATATTGCAGTGCTAATTCATCTTCTTGATATTTTAAATCTTGCTTATAGGCATTTTCTATCATCACTGCTGTCCATCTAAACTTTCTTCGTTCATTTTAATTGCTATATCAGTTACTTTGCAAGCAGTATCAACAATATGATCTCTTTTATTAATTTCTCCAGCATAATAATCTAGTTCTACTTCATGTGCACTTCTTAAGAAAAAATCTGCCTTAGATGTAAGTGTTTTATAATAAAGTGCAATGATAATATGTGAAAACAAATAAAAGAAAGCTGTGATAAACAAAGTATATACAAATAAACTATCTGCATCAAAAGATTTTAGTATCCCAAATATTACTCCAACAAAGAAGCCTTGAACAGTAAAAAAGTATACAAAGTTTTCACCTAACATTTATTGACCTTTAAATTTAACTTAAAAATGTTCTATTAATCTCTTAAATAGCCCAGATAGACCACTTTCATTAGAGGTAACCAGCACATTCCGTTCCAGTTTAGAGACGATTTTATTAACTATTTCCCCAATATCTCTTCCTACTTGAGAAGTTGGATATTCAGCACTAAAAAGTGCACGCTTTTTTACAGATGATGAAACTTTTATATCAGCATTTATTTTGCCTATTAGTCTTAAATCAAGTCCTTTTCCTATATTTGCATCTGCTACTTTTTTAATCTTACCAAATACAGCAACTGCCTCTTTCTCATTTTTCACTTGATTTAGAATCATACTAATATCATTTCTCAGAGTTGCGATAGTCTTAATTGTTGCATATGCATCTGTGATAGCTGCTGGATCAGGTACAGTAACAACAATAACATCATCAGCTGCATTTAAAAACATTTGTATATGCTCTCCAATTCCTGCCCCCGTATCAATTATCATCACATCTAACTTATCAAGAACCTGTGCTTCTTCCATAAAACGCTCAAATAGTGCCATATCAGAATACTTCAGTATCTCATCACCACTCTCACCTGGAATCAATATAAGATTCCTCGTAATAGGAATTAAAATATCTGCTACAGTTGCTTCCCCTTTGAGTACATGTAGAATATTTTTCTTTATCTTTACATTAAACATGACATCAAGATTTGCAAGACCAATATCTGCATCAAAGATACCTACATTGATACCTTTTTGAGAGAGACAATAAGCAAGGTTTGAGCTAATTGTACTTTTTCCTACACCGCCCTTACCACTAGTTATAGCAATAAAACGTGTCTTTTTAGATTTTTTTACTGATTCTTTAGCACTTGCAGAGACTAACTCTTCAAGCTTCTCTGCCTGATGACCTATCATGTTTTACTCCGATTAAAACCATTTAAAAGACAATCCACTAAAAAGTCACTGCTTGCACAAACTAAATCTTCGGGAACTTCTTGACCTACGGAGAAGTAACTTATAGGTTTTTTTGTCTCATATGCGAGAGAAAATATATTTCCAAATCCTCTTGTCTCATCTAGTTTAGTAAACATCAAACTATCTACCCCTAAACTTGAAAAGTTATCATAAGTACTTTTTAAATCTTCATATTTAATAGAACTTGGCATTACAAGAGCAACTTCTACATTATATTCCGTTTTATTTGTACTTAAACACTCATATATTTTTTCTATCTTACCTTTATCATACGGGCTTGACCCCATAGTATCAATAAGAATATAATCACAATATCGCAATGCTTCAAGAGCGCTTGTAAACTCAGGAGGGTCTACGACAGTTTCAATACCAAGTTTCATCATCCTTGCAAATTGCATCAGTTGCTCAACTGCTCCTATTCGATATGTATCTAAGACAACAAGCCCTACTTTATACTTCTTTTGTAGTAAAAAAGAGTAACGAGCTGCTAGTTTTGCGATACTTGTTGTTTTTCCAACTCCTGTTGGACCAACTAACATTATCACTTTTTTACTTCCAATAGCTAGAGTCGGTTCCTGTTTAATAGCTACCATTTTACGTAGTATTGTTTGAAAGTATCTTTTAACCGTAGTGGAATTTTCACGCATTTTAAAAGGCATATGTTCTAGAGTAATTTTCATCAATTCATCTAGATGATCTGTGTTCATTCCACTTTGAGAAGCTAGTCTATATATCTCAGCAAACTCTGAAGGAATTGGAGAATCAATAGCTGGAGATTTCTCATCCCAAAACATATTTTGAATTATTTTTACTTTGTCTGTAAGCTTGTTTATTTCTACTTTTATCTCTTTAAGCTCTTTTGGCTCTTTTGGCTCTTTTTCTGCAACAGGAGCTACTTGTTGGACTACTGCAGGAGACATATATTCAGCAAGAGGATCATTTGTTACTGTCGATATTTTAGCTATTTGCTGTGCAGCGTTTGAAATGTCGAAAAGCACATCTTTACTTTCTTGCCTAAGAGGTTTTTGTTTTGAAAGTGGTTTCATAGAATTTTGATATGTATTTTGTATCATATCGTTTTCAATTCCTATAACTATCTCATAAAGAGCTTCTCTACCCAGAGCTTTTTTTCGTATCTCTTTTGTTTCGATGAGCATTCCCTCATCGCCTATTTCCATTTTTGCTTTTTTAAGTGCTTCTGATGGTGTTTTTCCAGTAAAGGTTAATATTTTCACGATTGAATCCCCCAAAGTGGAATTAATACACTCTCGCGTTGATGCCAAGCAGGATGAGGAATGGTTAATTTTTCTGTATTTATAACACGATTGTCAAAAAATATAATATCCAAATCTAATGTCCTTGGTGCGTTTGCAAAACTTCTTACTCTTGCAAACTTTTTTTCTAATCTCATTAAATAAGCTAAAAAAGGTTTTGCTTGCATTGAAGTTTTCAAAACTATAATTGAGTTAAAAAAATCATCTTGCTCTTCATAACCAAAGGGAGGATTTTTTAAAATCAACGAGCTCTCAATAATATCTACTCTTTTATCTTTTTGTAATCTAAAAAAAAGATGTTCAAACCTGCGTTTAACATCTCCTATATTTCCACCAATACCTATAACCGTTTTATGTCTATGAGAAGAAACTTTAGAGGTAAGGTATGGAAAATGCAAACTATGAAAAACAGAAAGCTTTTCATTAAGTATGCGTTTTGTGTACATCTACTGTACTTGAGCTTTTTGTGCTTCTTGAGCGGCAGTTATTTCATTTATGATTTGCATCATTCCCATCATCGCAAGATGATAACCAAAAGGACCAAATCCAACGATAGAAGAAGAACAAACAGGTGCTATCATATTTTCTTTTCTAAACTCTTCACGTCTATGAATGTTTGAAATATGAACTTCAATAGTTGGGAGATTGACAGCGGCAATAGCATCACGAATAGCGATAGAAGTATGTGTATAAGCTGCAGCATTTATTATAATACCATGAGCTTCACCGTAACATTCTTGAACTTTATCTACAATTTCACCCTCTAAATTACTTTGAAAAAATTCTATCTCAACACTATTTTGTGTTGCCACTTCTTTCATCTGAGCATGAATTTGCTCTAGTTTCATTGGACCGTAAATATTTTGTTCGCGAACGCCTAACATGTTTAAGTTAGGACCTTGAATCACAACTATTTTCATTATAAACCTTTTTTTAATATTTAAGAGATTTATTTTACCTAAATTAAGATTAAAAATTACAATCTTGATTAGTAATATTAATATATGGTAATACAAAACAGTGTATAATCTCACTCTAAATAATCAAAAAAGAATATAAAAATGAAAATAATTACACCACACTATATACTAATGAGGGATAGAGTAAGTACTAACTTATCTATCGCATTTGACAAAACAATAGAGAAAATTGCACCCTTAGATGAACTTATAGAAATGTATCCAGATGCACAAAGAACTACTCTAAGAGAAAATTCTCTACTTATGCCAGGACTTATAAATGCCCATGTACACATAGAGTTTTCTGCTAACAAGACAGAACTAAGTTATGGTGATTTCATGAGCTGGCTTTACAGCGTGATAGAAAATCGGGAAGAGCTTATAGGCGGTTGTAATATAGAATGTATGAAAAATGCTTGTGATATGATGCTCGAAAATGGTATCACAACATTTGGTACCATTAGTTCTCATGGAATGGATTTGGATGCTTGTGTGTCAGCAAAACAAAATGTTGTATATTTTAATGAGGTTATAGGTTCCCAAGCAACTATGGCTGATGCCTTATATGCTGACTTTCTATCGCGTTTAGATGCTTCAAAGTCAGTTAAACGCGAAGGTTTCTACCCAGCAGTAGCTATCCACTCACCCTATTCTGTTCACCCAGTCTTAATCAAAAAAGCACTAAAAATTGTCAAAGATGAAAAGTTAAAAATTACAGCTCACTTTATGGAGAGTCAAGCCGAGAGAGACTGGCTAGATAATAGTAATGGTGAGTTTAAAGAGTTTTTTCATAAACTTGTAAAACAAGAATCTAACGTATCTAGTGCAAAAGAATTTTTAGAGTTGTTTAATGAAAGTGAAACCCTTTTAACACATGTTGTGCATGCAAATGAAGAAGAGTTAAACACTGTAGCTAAAGCCAAACACACTGTTATTCATTGCCCTATTTCAAACAGACTTTTAGGTAATCCAACACTCAACATAAAAGAACTTAATGACAAAAATATACGATGGATAGTGGCCACGGATGGTCTAAGTTCGAACTACAAACTTGATCTTTTTGAAGAGATGAAAATGTCTCTCTTTATGCATTCTGATGCACCACTTTTAAAATTTGCGCAAGCACTTTTGGATGGAGTCACCATACATGCTGCACAAGCTTTGGGTTTAAATACAGGCGAAATTGCTGAAGGAAAAAATGCAGATATGATTGTCTTAGACTTAGATAAAGAACCAACACAAGAGTTAGCAATACACCTTATACTTCACCGCTATAATATCTCTAAAGTTTACATAAATGGAACACTTACAAAGGAAACAAATGAATCTCATTAAAAAAACACTCTTATTTATCACTCTACCTATGAAGTTTATACAAGATCACTTCAAAGCTATGCTCTTTTTACTTTTACTATTTCTTCTTTTTGCACCTAAAAGTGAACAAGAATTAACATCTAATAATTTAGAAGAGATCGCTTTAGTTGGTCCAATCATGGATGCAACAGAGATCGTAAATAGAATTGATGAAGTAGCAAATAACGACTCAATAAAAGGAGTACTATTAAGCGTAAATTCTCCTGGTGGTGCTGTTGCTCCCTCGCTTGAGATAGCGTATGCCATCAAACGTTTAAAAGAAAAAAAGCCTGTTGTAGTTTATGCAAAAGGCACTATTGCAAGTGGAAGTTATTATGCTAGTATCTGGGCAGATGAGATTATGGCTAATCCTGGAAGTATGGTTGGTAGTATCGGTGTGATTATGCAAGGTGCAGATATTAGTGACCTTATGAGTAAACTAGGTATTAAAACACAGAGTGTTCAAGCTGGTAAATACAAACGTATAGGCACACCAGATAGAGCATGGAGGGACTATGAAGTAAATGAACTAAACAAAGTGATACAAGGTACCTATGAAATGTTTACTCAAGATGTTGCAAAAGCGAGAGGTCTAGACATAAGCATACGCGACACTTATGCCAATGCACATATATTTACGGCTGCTCAAGCAAAAGAAATCGGTCTTATTGATAGCTTAGGGGTTGGTTATGATGCTAGGGCAAAAGTAGTAAAACTTAGTGGTGTATCAGATCCTGTATGGAACAAAGAAGATAAGTTTGATAAACTTCTAAAAAAACTATCTGCTTCAACAGCCATGACACTTCATACTTACTTTCCAGCTATTACACTGAAGTAATTAAAAGCCACTTGTAGTTAGTGGCTCTATAATTTTTATAGAGTTTCTACTTCAACCACAGCGGTTAAATTTTCAAATATTCTTTGTACTCTATCTTGCCAAAGTTTTCCAAATTCTTTTATATCATCTTCTGATGCATCACCAGAACTTAGCTTAGACATTAGTTTCATCATCATAGGATTTGGTTTTACTGCTTCAGGGTTATATGTAACATCAACACTCATGCCATTATCAACTCTAGTAAATCTAGCAGATGAATCAATCTCTTCATTAAAACTCATAAGAGAGTGACGAGAGAACTGACCTTGAAGTCCTTTAAAACCACTTTTATCAGTCGCTCCTGTTATCTGAGAAATTACATTCGATATAACTCCGGTTACACCATCTTCTAAGCCCTCTTCAAACTCTACTTTTACATTTCCTCTTACTGCTCTCTTATCTGGATACAAAGCTTTTAATGCTACTAGAGTAATTATATATGCACCTGCGACAGTTGGACAAGAGTGGCCAGCTGATTTAACCACATCTAGATATGTGAACTCATACTCACCTTTAAGAAATGCACCTAAAACCTGAGATAATGGATCTTTTACTTTAATAGTCTCTATTGTGTCAAAAAATTTTGGATAACTCATAATATAGTCTCTTTTTTTATAACTCTTGCACTTACAACCATACTATCACTCTGAGCTTCAAATAAATCATCAACTTTTAATGAGTCGATATCTATTACTTTTGAGTCTTGTGAGAGTTGAGCAAAACCTTTTTTACTTTTAAATTTTGGATTATTTGATTCTAACATTTTTTGTAAGTTAAGTAACTCACTTTTATAAATGTTTAGATTGGATTCCATAGCTTGAGGGAGTCTATTTTTAGTATACTCTAGCTCTTTTTTAAATCCACTAAGTTTAAACTCTATACTTTGAGAATAAACTTCTTTAAGCTGTGATATTTCTTCTTTTTTTTGTCTTAATTTTTTTTCTACAGAGTGTTGTTTATAAGAGTTTTCAAGATGACTTAATTCCTGTTTTTTTGACTCTATCTTAGAAAACAGTAACTGCTGCATTTGAGTTTGTAACAAATCTAGAGTTTGATACAGTTCATTTGTATCTGGTAAGATTATCTCCATAGCTGCACTAGGAGTAGCCGCTCTTAGGTCAGCAACAAAATCACTAATAAGCCAGTCTATTTCATGCCCAACTGCTGAGACTATAGGAGTTTTTGCATTAAAAATAGCATTTGCTACTATCTCTTCATTAAATGCCCATAAATCTTCCATACTTCCTCCACCGCGACCAACAATTATAATATCATACTGATGAGTATCTGCAGCACTAATTGCATTTGCTATATCTCCAGCTGCATTTACACCTTGAACTAAAACATCGTAAACATCAATCTCCAAGAGTCTGTATCGACTGTTTGCTACTCTTAACATATCTTGTAATGCAGCTCCAGTTTGGGATGTAATAAGTGCTAAACGCGATGGAAATTTTGGAAGTTGCTTTTTTCGCTCCTGTGCAAAATACCCCTGTCCTGAAAGTTTTTCTTTTAACTGCTCATAAGCTAAGGCTAAAGCACCCTGTCCTGCTGGTTCTATTGAAAAACAGTTTATTTGGTAAGAACCACGAGGTGTATAAAGAGTAAGTGCTGCGTTTATAATAACTTTCATACCCTCTTCAAGGCGAAACTTCAACTTCGAAGCATTTCCCCTAAACATCACACCACTAATACTAGAAGAGTTGTCTTTTAGAGTAAAATAGATATGTCCAGAGTTATGAAAAGTAATACGGGAGAGTTCACCCTCAACAAGTACCTGATTAAAACTTGCTTCGAGAAGACCTTTTATCTGCTCATTGAGTCCTGAAACGCTAAGAGTATATACCCCAAGGGCACTTCCTGCGGGGCGCATACTTTACTTACTTTTGCGAGCTATTAAAAGTGTTGAGATATCCATAGAAAAGCTTTTAGTGTAGAGCATTTCAAATCCAGCAGATTCTAATTCATTTTGCATATTTTTCACAGTTGAAAAATCTTCAATTGAGTTGGGTAGGTACTCATAAGCTTCAAGATTTTTAGAGATGAATCCACCTACTTTTGGTAAAATCTTATTAGTATAAAAATTCATTATTTTTCCTAGGAATGAAGGATTCTCATTTTTCATAAATTCTAAAATAACAACAAGACCATCTTTTTTCAAAACACGATTAAACTCTACTAATGCTTGCTCACGTTCCACAACATTACGTATACCATATGTAATACTCAGAATATCTGCACAACTATCTTCTAGTGGTATCTCAGTTGCCTTACTGATGTGATAATTAAATTTTGGATATTTTTTACGAGCTACATCTACCATACCATTTGATGGATCGACACCAACGATTTCCCCAATAGCAATACCAGACTTTTCAGCACGATTATGCCAAAAGTCCATCATATCACCTGTTCCACAAGCTACATCAACTATTTTATCAATAGAATCTCTTCCTGTATAAGTATAAGCTAAATCACAAGCTTTTCTTCTCCATGACTTATCTATACCCATACTCATCACACGATTAGCTGTATCATAAGTTGGTGCTATATCATCAAACATAGAGACAATTTTTTCTTGTTTTTGTGTATTTTGTTTACCTTGAGAGCTCATAGTTTATATCCTTTTCATCCACATAATTATATCTTTATCAACTTGATACATATTTAAAATTTCAAACTTAGAATTTTCTACAGAAAATCCTTCTTTACCACCAAAACTAGGTGCAACATAACATAAATAATAATCAACAATATCACGAGTCAGTTCATACATATTACTCGTTCCTTCAATCATAATATTTTTATAGTTATCAAGCTTTTTAAAGTCACTCTCAATATACACTTTTCTACCTTTAACATTAAATAAAGGAATAGTCCTGTCAAAATTATCATTTCTAGAATAAATTAAAATATCTGGAGCCTTTCCATCAACATCTCTTGCATCAAGTGTTGGTCTATCAGTTCGTACAGTATTACCACCTATAACGAGTAAGTCACACACATCTCTCATGGCATGAACATTTTTTCTAGACTCTTTAGAACTTATTATTCCATCATCGGTCGTGGCATTTAAACGCTGTGCCCACTTGAAAAAAACAAACCTTGAGTCTAAGAATTTTGTAAATGGAAAAAGAAGAATATCACATTCTTCTTTTAAAACCTTAGTCTGAACCTCACAAGAATTATTTTGAAGTATCAAATTTCCATTTTTTGCTTCTCTATTTGTATCAGAAGAACCAACAAAAACTTTTTTAATTCCAAGTTCACTGATAAGAGTAGCACAAGAAGGTGTTTTCCCTGTATGAGAGCATGGTTCAAGAGTTGTAAAAAGAGAAATGTTTTCAAAAATAGCATTATGATTTTTTAGGAGATAGTTATGAATATCATGAGAGTTTTGAAGTGATAAAATATAAGAATCACTAGTGAGTTTATAATAAGCAGTTTGAAGTGCATTTACTTCTGCATGTGGTTTTCCAGCTCTATGATGAGCCTCCACAGATAATATCTCGCTATTTTCTCCAACCACTACACAACCTACTGCAGGATTTGGATAAGTAAGACCTTGATATTTCCAAGCCTCTTTAAGAGCTAGGCTCATAAAAAAACTATTATCTATTAACACGGTTAGTTACTACCACTCAAAGTAAGTTTTAGCTTTTACAACATCGTTAAATTCTACTTGAACTTCTTCATCTTCTGTTTTCACAGTAATTTTAGAACCTTCAACATTTAACAAAATCCCTCTAACTTTTACTTTATCAGTGCAAAGTAGAGATACTCTTTCACCAATAGACTTTTTATAATGGTTAATATTTGCTAGTTTTCGCTCTATTCCAGCTGTACCAACTTCAAGTCTATATTCTCCAGAAACAGGAGGTGTTACATCTAAAAGTGGAGAAATCAAATGTGTAACATCAACACATGTGTCAAGACTTACACCCTTGCGTTTAGAATCTTGCATTTCGCTAGAAATAATACTAACACGGTAAATAGTTTCATCATTTTCACTAACAACAGTTGCATCATAAAGTTCTAACCCAACTGATTTTATAACTGATTCTATATCACTTTGTAGGCTCATTACTCTTCCTCTTTCTTATCTTTAGCTATTTGCTTAAACAGATCATCTAATTTTTGTGACTTTGCAAATTGTTCATCAAATTCAAAAGTAAATTTAGGACAACGGTACCAACCCTGATCTTTAAGACAGTATGTTTCAATAATAGGACGAGCATTTCTTAAAAGTTTAAGATAGTCACGTTTTTCTTGTTCTTTGAATTCATTGGGATTTATATAAACTTTTGCATCACTTTTTCCACGTGAACAGACAACTTCTATAATACTTAAATCATGAAGTCTTTTGTCATTCATCGTACCAAGTGCTTTGGAAATTAATTCTAAGAGAACTGCTTCTGTTCTCTTGAGTTTTATTTGTGCTTCAGTCATTAGAGACTAACTTTTTGCTCAACTTTTCTGAAAGTTTCAAGGATATCACCAGGTACAACATCATTATAACCACTGATAACAACACCACACTCATAACCGTTACCAATCTCTTCAACATCATCTTTGAAACGTTTAAGTGAAGTAAGTTCACCTTCGTAATGTACAACACCATCACGAATAACACGAACCATACCACCACGAATAAGTCTTCCTTCCACAACAACAGAACCAGCAACAATACCTTTAGGTATTTTAAATACTTCACGAACTTCTGCTTGACCTGTATTTTCTTCAGTATATTTTGGAGACATCATACCAGTTAACATACCAGTAATATCATCTATTAGTTGATAGATAATTGAGTAGGTCTTAATCTCAACACCTTTTTGTTTAGCTGATGCTTTGACTGCACCTGTAGGACGAACGTTAAATCCAAGTAATACACAGTTTTCAGAGTTGTTAACAAGTTCAACATCACTTTCACTAATTCCACCAACACCAGAACTAATAATGTTAACCTTAACTTCATCGTTTCTAAGTGCCGTAATAGAAGTTCTAATAGCTTCAAGAGTACCGTGAACATCAGTTTTAAGTACAACTTTAAGAGATTTAAGTTTACCCTCTGCTATCATAGCTGTCATATCTTCAAGAGACGATTTCATAGAGATTGAAAGTTCTTTATGTCTATCATATTCATGGCGCTTTAGAGCAAATTCTTTTGCAGCTTTCTCATCTTCCATAACTGTCATAACTTCACCAGATGCTGGGACTATGTTTAAACCAGCAACAACAGCTGTATGAGATGGTAAAAGTGCTTTAACTTGTTTACCATGCTCATCTAACATCGCTTTAACACGACCATAAGCTGCACCACAAACTACATAATCTCCAACTTTAAGAGTACCATTTTGAACGATTACCGTAGCAACTGGACCACGGCCTTTTTCTAAAGAAGACTCAATAACAGAAGCTTTAGCCAATGTATTTTCATTTGCTTTAAGCTCTAAAATTTCAGCAGTAGTAAGGATGTTTTCAAGTAAATCATCAATACCTAATCCTGATTTTGCAGATACAGGAACAAATTCTATATCCCCACCCCAATCAACTGGATTAAGACCATGTTCAGCCATTTGACCCTTAACCATATCTGGTTGAGCAGTCTCTTTGTCCATTTTGTTTAGTGCAACAATAATAGGAACATCTGACTCTTTTGCCATTTTAATAACTTCAAGAGTTTGAGGTTTAACACCATCATCAGCAGCAACAACAATAATAATAATATCTGTAATATCAGTACCCTTTTGACGCATGTGACTAAAGGCGGCATGTCCTGGAGTATCAATAAATGTAATTGCTTTACCATGTTGTTCAATTGTATAAGCACCGATATGCTGAGTAATTCCACCAGCTTCGCCATCAGTGACTTTTGCTTCTCTAATTGCATCAAGAAGTGAAGTCTTACCATGGTCAACGTGCCCCATGATTGTAATAACAGGTGCACGTTCAGTTGCATTCGGATCTTCTTCTATATCTTCTTCATCATGAGTAAAATCATCTTTAGGGTCAATAATAGTTACTTCAACTTCGAACTCTTCTGAAAGTATTTCAATTTCATCATTTCCAAGGAAATCATTTTTAGTCATCATCATACCAAGATCAAAAAGAACTTTAATGATATCAGTGATGGGACGGTTAAGAGCTTCTGCAAACTCATAAACACGTATATCTTCTGGAATCTCTACATGAGTGATTACTTCATCTTCTTGAGTAGATTTAGTATACTTTTTACGTTTATCTTTACGTACTTTTCTACCACGAGGTGCTGCTTTTTTGTTTGCATTACGACCTGCTGGTTTTGGAGCACGAGGTTTTCTAGGCATTTCTGGAGGTAGAGGAGCTCTCTCTGTTGAATTTAAATCAAGAAGTGTTACTTGACCATCCATATCCATAGATACATCAGACATGGTGCCGCCGAAGATATCCATTTTTTTACCCTGCTCTTGCTTAGAAGCTGTTCTAGAACTTTGTTTAGTTTTTTTCTTTAGAGCAAGTTCTGCTAGAACTTCAGCACTCATTTTTCCGTATGAAGAAACAGAAGCATTCTTTTGAGGTAAGTCAAACTTCTCCTCAACTTTAGGCTTTTTCTTTTTAACAATTTTAAGTCCGGATCTTTTAAGCACTGGTCTTATAGAAGGTTGAACTACTTTAAGAGTACTTACAGGTTTAGCCTTCTCTGGTGTATCTGTACTGACTTCTTTAGTTTCTGTAGGCTTTTGCGTATTTTTCACATCTTGGGCTACTGGAGTTGGAGTCTCTGTTGGAGTTACAACTTCTTTCTCTGAAGTTTTAGCTTCCGTAGTAACAACTACTTCTGCTATTTTTTCTTTTGGAGTATCACTTTTGACTTGTTTAGGTTTTGGAGCTGCCACAGGAATCTCTTTTTCATCATCGCCATTCATAATGTAGTTGGCAATATTTTCTGCTTCTTCCATAGTAACTTTACTTAATGCAGCTTTTACTTCGATACCCATGCTCTTTGCTTTTTCTAAAACATCTTTAGAAGAAATTCCAAGTTCGTCTGCAATCTCTTTAACGCTAACTTTATCTGTCATCAGTGATGATCTCCTTTAGTTTGTTCATAATTTTGTCTTTGTCCCCACTTCTGCATTGACGCATAAGTGATTTAGATACCTTCTTGGTATCAGCAAGACAAGTTGTACATAAGTAAAAGCTTCGACCTTTACCATCAAATGAACTTAACTCCCCATCAACACATTGTAACCGACTAAGGCTACTCTGAATATCTTTCTCTCTACAAGAGATACACATTCTAGTTGGTTGATGAAAATTTTTCGCCATTATATCTAAATATTGCTTGATTTAATAGGCTTTAACGCTCTATTATCAATCCATCATTATCAAAATCAAGTGTTTTTACTATAAAATCAGGAAATTTTTGTGTAAACTTGTTTGCAATCATTGATGCATCATCATCATACACAAGAGAAAAGAATGTACTTCCACTTCCAGAAAGAGTACTCATTAAAGCACCTGCTTCATATGCAACCTTCTGAACTGAAAAAAGTTCAGGAAGCATTTTCATTCTTGCTTTTTGATGAAATCTATCTTGAGTAGCAAGCTTTAACATTTCCCAATCTTCATTAAAAAATGCGGCAACAGTTAATGCTGTGTGAGAAAGGTTATAAGTTGCGTTCTCTTTAGAATATGATTTTGGTAAAACTGTACGAGATTTTGCAGTATTCATCTGCTTGTTTGGTATAACAACGACAGCTTTGAGATAATCCGGCAAATGTTTACGTTGAGAAAATACTTTATTTTTTTCAATAGTCGCTGCGTTAAAACCACCCATTACAGCTGGTGTTATATTATCAGGGTGAGATTCATACACTAGAGCATGGTTGAGTATACGGCGTTTAGAAACTCTGATTCCTGCTGCTTCATGTGCGCTTGCAATTGCACTTACTATAACAGCCGATGAACTACCAAGTCCTCTCGACATAGGAATAGAGTTATGAAATGTAAACTTGAAGTTTTGTCTCTTTGTTGTGAGGCGCGCATAATGGTCGTTAAAGATACTAATGAAAAGATTATTCCCTTTTAAACGTGGATTATTCTCTCCCTCACCTTTTATGCTGACACTAAAAAATTTTGATGGATGGAATTCAACTTTATTTCGTAAATCAACTGCTAGACCTAAAGAATCAAATCCAGGCCCAAGGTTAGCTGATGTTGCAGGTACACTTATTATCACTTATCATTTCCTATTTATCCAACAGCACCTATCATATATAGCGGTGCTGTATTTGTGCTAAACTCATTATAATCAAGTACATCTGGAAGCATAAAAATAGCTTCTGGCACAGTTTCTAATTTTTGAGTTCTTATTTCTGTTGCAATTTTAACAAAACATAACTTGCCAATCGCTTTTATGGGCTTATTATTATTAAATTTAAATGCATCTGATGCGAAAAGTGGTACTTTATGTAAAATACTTAAACTTTTTAAAAATATATAAGCAACTTTAATCGCCATAAAGCTTCCCGGACCATTTACAAAGTAAAAAGCTTTTACACTATACTCTTTAAAAATGTCTCTGTATATTACTGCAAGAATATCTGAACTTTTTTTGTCTGATTTTATCGTCTTTATAAGTTTACCATTTTCATATAAACCCACTTTAATAGGTGAGTTCACAGCAATTAATAGTATATCTATCTCTTTAGGCATATGCTTTTTCTAACTCTTTATTTTTTTCACCAACTAGTTCCACTACTTCATAATTATCTTTATCTTTGAGTAATTCTAGTGTAAGCTTATGGTTTAAGTCATGACTACCAGCAAGAGCCTCATAATTTCCTAAAAAATTCATCCCTATAAGTGACATATCACCTATTGCATCAAGGATTTTATGTCGCACAAACTCATTCTCAAAACGTAATCCCTCAGGGTTGAGTATTTTCTTGTCATCGAGAACTATCGCGTTTTCAAGAGAACCACCAAGTGCTAGACCTTTAGAACGAAGGTACTGTACCTCGTGTAAAAAACCAAAAGTTCTAGCTCGTGAAATCTCTTTTTTGTAACTTTCTTTCGTAAACTTCAGAACATATTCTTGTTTTTGAATAACAGGGTGTGGAAATTTAATAGTAAAATCGTACTGCAAATCAGGGGAAGGTGAAAGTTTGACATATTTATCACCTTCTCTTACTTCTATCTCTTTTTTAATGCGCATGATTTTTTTAGGTGCATCTTGTTCTAAAAGACCGGCTTCATCCAAAAGCATACAAAAACTTGCACTACTTCCATCCATAACTGGAACTTCATCAGCATCTACAATTACTCTGAGATTGTCAATTCCATAAGCATAAACAGCAGATAACATATGCTCTATAGTAGAAATCACATGCCCATCTTTTCCTATAACTGTTGCCATTTTTGTATCAACTACATTCTCTGGAATGAGAGGTATAGAAACCGCGACATCACTTCTATAAAAGACTATACCACTATTGGTAGATAAAGGTTCCAATATAAGTTTTACAGGTGAACCTTTATGGAGACCTATTCCAACAAGTTGGACACTTTTTTTAATAGTTGTCTGATACATAATTTCTCCTAGTTTCTGTCTATAATATTTTTAGCTTCTTGAATAATCTTGTTAATATTTAGGTTTATCCATTGACAATCCATCCATTCTTGAGGACGAACTTCTATACCTTGTACTAAAACACCAAAGTGCAAATGATCACCCATTGCATACCCGCTCTTTCCTGTGTTAGCTATCACTTCTCGCTTTGCAACATTATCAGAAGTATTTACTTTTACACTTGAACAGTGGCCATAAAGTGTATAAAGTCCTAATCCATGATGAATAAGTGGCATATTTCCATAAAGTCCATTATAGTCACTAAAAACAACCTCTCCACCATTTTGAGGTTTAATACTCGCCATAGAATTACTTGCTAAGTCAAGTCCAAGGTGGTAAGAATAAGAAATATTTTCTCCATTGTAAGAGTACTCTCTATGATCACCAAATGTTGCAACAACCTGTCCATTTTTCAGTGGATACATTTTGTTTATATTAAAGTTGTCAATCTTCTTTGTGTTTATTTTCGAAGTAAGATCGTGAATGAGTTCTTCATTTTTTGCTCTTACATCTTCGTTAATGATTTTAAACTGTTCTATTGAATCTTGGACACCTTGCGTCTCAACAAATTCTTCTGCTAAATCTGCAATTTTTCCCTTTAAAAACTTATCACTAAGCTTCATATGTGAAACTTTGTAGTTCTTTTGTTTTAAGTATAGAGGTATATATGCTTTAGCGATATTTCCAGCCTTGTCTTTTGCTATTACTGTTGCTTTAAAGTTTTTATCAACTACAGGCCAAGCTAAAAGAGAAATGTAATAACCCTCTTTATAAAAAGGTTGAGGATGAAAGACTTTGTCATTATTTGATTTAATGTAAATATCTTGAAGGTTTTCATCATCAACTTTAAAAATAACAATAGCACTCCCACCACGAGAAATTTTATATGAGTTATTTACTATGTTTAATTGTGGTCTTTTTTTATCAATAATATATTTAAAAGTCTTCTTAGCCTTGTTTCCTTTTAAAAAGTTCCACTTGCTAAGGTCTGTCGCTTCTACAACTATCTCAACACTAGATTTAATAGTGTAAGTACTTCTTGGTGGCTTTATTTCTAAAGCAAGAGAATTTTTAGGGTCTATGAGTTGTTCATACTGAAGCACTTTTTCTTCATCACCATTTTTCATTACTACTTTATAAGACTTCACACCACTCTCATCATCTATCTTGATATTTAAAGATGTTTTGAGGTTCCAGTACTCACTATGGTCTATCACTATTGTTGGTGCATTTCTCTCAAACATTGAAGAGAAGTATATATATATTCCAGCACCGAAGAGGACACTTAGGACTATCGTTAAGACTAATGAAGTATTATTGCTTTTTTTGCTCATTTTTTTATTTCCTTGATTAACATTCTTTTATTTTTATCATACTCATATAGCATGACTTTGTTAACATTGACGAGACTTAAAGCCTCATTCATTAACAAATATGCATCTTTCATAGATGCCCCACTCTCTTGTAGTTCACCTTCACTTACATAGAGCTCAGCAACAGTTGCACTATCAACCAGAAGCATACTTTTAAAGAGTAATGCTTTTAGTCTTAAGTACGAAAGAGGAACTCTATTTCGCATATACTCATTTGCAGCACGATATTCTGCATTTAGTGCTATTAATTCACTAGAAATAGCAAATATTGTACCATCACAATCATCGCTAACAAACACATTATATCGTTTTAATATGCCTGCATATAGAGAAGTTGCCATTTTCGGGTTAATCTTTATATTGTTCTCTTTAAAAAACAAAAACAAAGCCTTTGTATCGGCTGTCGCGTTTAAAGTATACTCAGCGGAAACAGCCTTAGAACTCCTCGCTTTATCAAACCAAGGTAAGAAAGAAAGATTACTATCAATAGTTTCTACATAATGCATTGAGACTTTTTTATGAAGTGTTAATATATAAGAGTATAAAGCATTTGCATTTGCAAATGAATTATCATCTGTAGTTATGAGAATATGACTTGCATCGAGTATTTTATTTAGTTCTAACATAAGTTCACTTTTAATTAGAATTATATACTATTTTTTCTCCATTTTATAAACATATGCTAATATCTCTGCGACAGCTGCAAACAGAGCTTCTGGAATAGCCTTGTTTAACTCTACCTCTGCATACAAAGAACGTGCAAGTGGTGGATTTTGTACGATATGTACATTACTTTCCCGAGCAATTTTTTTAATCTGCTGTGCCATATTGTCAATACCTTTTGCCACAACGATAGGTGCTCTAGAAACACCTTCATCATACTTTATGGCTACTGCATAATGAGTAGGATTGGTAATGATAACATCTGCGTTTGGAACTTCAGACATCATTCGTTGACGTGAGAGTTCCATCTGTTTTTGCTTTATTTTTGACTTTATAAGAGGATCTCCCTCCATATTTTTCATTTCATCTTTAATTTCTTGTTTACTCATCTTAAGCCCATCAAAGTACTGTTTTCTAACTATAACAATATCTATCAGTGCAAATATAAAGATAATAAGGAGCATAACAAGGGCTATGATAATCATTTTATCTTTAAGCCAATCTAACTGGTCAGGCAGACTAAAAAGAGCAACGGTCGGAAGTTCTTTTATAAAGTAAAAAAAGAAAATAAAACCTACACCTAATGTCGTAAATGCTTTAAAAGTAATTTTTACGCCCTCTATGACTTTTTTCATCGAAAAGAGATTTTTTGCACCTTTTATTGGATTGATTTTTGAAAACTTTGGCATGATTGCATCAGTAGTAAAAAGAAATCCAAATTGGGCAAGAGCTGCTATAACACCAGAGACAGCAACTGCTATAGCCAAGGGAATAACCATAAAAAGTCCCTCTCTCATAGTTATAAATGCAACTTCAAGCATAAACTCTTTATCTAAAGGTCTTCCAAGCAATGAAAAGTAGTACTTAAAAAGGTTTAGCATATGCTCAGCAATGAAAGGAAAGAGAATTAAAACTGCTAAAATCGCAACAAAAAGAGTTATAACACCCGCTGCATCTTGAGACTTAGGGACATTTCCCTCTTTTCTTGCATCTTCAATCTTTTTATCGGTGGGTTCTTCCGTTTTTTCTTGATCGTCAGCCATTTAAACTCTAGTGCCTTGGTTTTGTGACAACTTTTAAAGTTGTAAAATGTTTATTATCTAAAAATTCCATAAGTTCATCAAAGTTTTTATATTTTTCTTCATTTACAAGTTCTGAATCTGCATAAGCATAACTATCAAAATGAATCTTTTTTGTAGAATGTATTGCAACATATAAGTCATAAGTCTCGACCCCACTCTCTATAAGTCCAGCCTCAGCAATCGATTCAAAATCTTCATCGGGAATATTTTGCATTTTGTTTTTATCTATTTTAATATTTCGCACAAGAGTCGAAACTGTTCCATCTTCATAAACCGTAAGTATAGAGATATAACCACTCTTAGTTGCGTTCACTTTAAAATAAAATTTATCACCCTCATAAAGTATGTTATTTCTCTTGTTTGTATTTAACTCAAGTCCTGCATTTGAAACTGAACTGAAAAACTTTTTGAAATCTTTTTTATCTAAGACCTGTAGTATATTTTCATACTTTATAAACCACTTTGTATCTTTTCTAACAAGTGCGAACTCTATCTCTTTATGTAACTCTCTTTTAAGTAAACTTGCCATCTCTGAGTGTTTAAGATAACTATTGCTCACACCATTTTTCTCTTTTAAAAAGAACTTACTTCTTTTCACTTTTCTTATAAACTTATCAATCGATGGAATGTTTTCATACGAAAGTGATACATAATACTTACCATCACTATATTCTGATTTTAGTAGTTTATAGTCTTGTATCGAAGATTTTGCTCTTTGCATAGTACTTTTCTCACTCACATCACTCAGATTTCCATTATCATCTTTGATGTGACTAGAAAACCTAGTATCTACTTCTACAGATATTTGAGAAGCTATGTCACTCAAAGCTTCATGTTTTGCTGCGACTTCACTCTTTGCACTTCCAAAACCAACATAAGAACTAGGGGTTTTTTGTTCTATGTTATGGTACCAAGTAGGTGCTGCGTTTAACAGAGATACGAGCAGTAAAATGAGTGCTAGATTTTTCATCTAAAGACTCAACCTAAAGTTACCATCAACAGTAGGCTCTTGCGTTCTACTATCACCATATTCTTGCATCGAAGCATCATATGTTTGTGCTTTAGTATCTTTAAATAGTGTCTTAATATCACTATCTCCCTTGATAATATTTTTCATCAAGTAAAAACTAAAGAGTCTATGCCCTTTTTTATCATAACCATTTGAGTACTGGTTTGCTTTTCCTGCACTCATAACTACCATTTTTTCTTTGTCAAACTTAACAGATTTTGCTACCATTTTAGTAGCTGCTACACCTTTTAGTACTGACTTTGCATCTGTCACACCAGAGAAACAACTATCGACAAACGCAACAACTTTACTTGCTTTGGACTCACTCAGTTTTGCATAGATGTTTTTGAGACTAAAAAATGACTCATCTGCTATGTAATCTGGTTCAGAGTTTGAAGCCAGCATAAAAGGTTCGTTTTTTAGACTCGGTACGGGGATACCATGACCGTTGTAGTAAAAGTAAATAGTGTCACCTTTCTTAACTCGTCTAAGCATCTTTCTCATTTTTGTTTTTATCTCTGCTTGTGTTGCATTGTCATTTAGTAGTACATATGAGTTGCGTTTGGGAACACCAAGTCTTTTTTGAGAAGTTTTAGCGAACATTTTTGCACTTCTTGTTGCATAGCTAATGTTGTCTGTGTACTCGTACTTTTCTATTCCCACTACGAACAGCCATTTTTTATTATTTGTTTTTACTTGTTTTGATTTTTTAAGAAGATTGTCGAGTTCAGCATAGTTTCTCAAACCACTAGCATCGAAACTACCAACTGCGTTTGCAGCTATAGATATTTTAGTATCTACGGAGTTATCAAGTTTTAAGTCGTCATTTTTTATGTTCACTGCAACTCTTGTCTCAGCTATATTTAGGTCAGTAAAAAGTGCTGCATAAGTTTTACTCTTGTAGGGAATGCGAATATCTTTAAGCACTATGTTCTTCCCATCAAAGTCAAAAACTGCCTGAGGCTTCAAAGAAGAAAACTCATTTTTAAAAGCTCTTGCATCTTTTCTTTGGACTTTTATAGCTACTTTTTTTTGAAAACTTTTTTTTGCTTCAAAGCTTATTTTTGCCACAAAGTAGCCATTGTCTGCGTCATATTGAAGGTTCGAGAGAAGAGGTTTTCCCCAAGTCATTTCAAGAGCTTTTTTTATCGAATTCTCTTTCGCTTTTGCTTGGGAAGAAGCATATTTCTTTTTGTATTTTACTATCTCTCTTTTTTGAGAAGCTTTTGTTTTTTTAACTCTTGCATTAAACTCAGTTGTACTTTCAAACTCATCCCTTATAAGACTAAGTTCACTTGGTGGTTTTGGGATGTTTTTTAACTCTTTTTCTATTAAGGTTGATATTAAATTTTCAAAGTTCAAAGTATCAGATTGTCCTGCCCTAGCACACCTGACATAATACTCATATGCCTTATTGCCGCCGTTGGAATTGCCACCCTTAAAGTCTACACCCCAAGCACCCTCAGAACGTGAAACAACCGACGAAGAAGACCAATAAAAACTAGAAGTACTGTTGTTAAATTCTTTCTTTATGGATGGATTATATTTACTTTTATCAGTAATGGTTAGGAGTTGCTCATGACTTGGTAAAAACCAATCTTCATGCCCATTGAGTTTTAAATCTTTACAGTAGTTTTTAGCACCATTCCAGTCTTTTTTTACATTTTTAGCATCATAGTTATCTTGCCACATAAGGTTTGTTTTCTTATCTACGACTACATTTGCTACACTTAGACTAAAACCTATCATAATCAAAAGGATTGTTTTCATTTATATCTCCTACACTGTTTTTTAATTTAACACTATTGTATACTTCTCATACTTCCCAAAAGACTTCACTATAGTTTCAATATATACATTAAAATCTAAGGTACTTTTATAGATTGGTAAGTTGTCATACTGCATCTTAAAACCTCAAATTTTCAAATTTATTGTCCTGCCCTAGCACACCTGACATAATACTCATTCGTCTTATTGAAGTTGCCGGAAAAGCCAGACTGAAAGAGTACATTCCAAGCATTCTTAGAATCTGAAACACTTGACGAAGAAGACCAATAACCACTAGAAGTAACATTCTTAAACCCATCTTTTATAGCTGGATTAACCTTTGTAGTATCTGCTAGAGTTTCTAACTCTTTTATGCTTGGCAGATGCCAATCAGAGTATCCTGCAAGGGTTAAGTTTTCACAATATCCTTTTGCATCTTGCCAATTTTTCTTTACACTTTTTACAGCACTATTATCTTGCCACATTAAACCTGTAACATTATTTACTACAAGCTCTTTAGCATCATTTCTTGTAAAGGTATCACCCCATTTAGCTCTTGGTGCCTCACTCGTTTTGTCTATAACTATCTCGTATGAGAATAGTGTTGTTAGTAGCAGTGTTGTTAGTAGTAGTTTTTTTATCATTTTATTTCTCTTCTTGAAGTGGTAGATTTTTATGAAATATTTCTAAAATCTCTACAATTTTTTCATCTTCTTTTATTTTATAGATTATTGTATAAGCTTTAAAAGTCATATCTCGAATTGTTTCATTTTCATAATAGTTTGATTGTCGGTATTTATAAGGAAAATTAACTAAGTTATTTATCTGTTTATCTAAATCTTTTTTAAATTTAACAGCAGCACTTACTTTATCTTGTGCTATATAATTTAAACTATGTTGAAGTGTCAGAATAAAATATTTTGTTCTAACTATTAGCATATTTTAATTCTAAGTCTTGCATAAAAGAGTCCATCTCCTTATCATACTCATCTTGCTCATACATCTTCATACTGCCATCATCAACAGCGGCTATAGTTTTGTCAAGATGTGCTTTTCTTTCATAGAAGTAAGGGTCATACTCTAGGTTTGGGTCTTTTTGTAGTTCTATTTTTTCAAGCATTATATCTTTCACACTTCCTAACAAATCTAAAATATTTTGAGTGTAACCATCTTTTACCTGTAGTTGTATAGTCTGCATATCAAATCCTTCTCTATGTACATTATAGCATATAACAAATTTTAATCCATCTTCATAGACAAGTCTATCCAACCTGCATTGCATCTACTCTAGTTTGAGCATACATTTAGTATATATCTCCTCGATTGTTTGCATTAACCATAAGTATCACTAGTTCATCATCTATGATTTCATATATAAACCTATAGTTATTTACTCTTAGTCTATAAAAGTCAGTATTTGAAAGTTTTTTTATATCTAAAAGTGAATTTGGGTAAGGATTGTTTTTTAGCATTGATAGATTTGAATCTATATTTTTCTTATCTTGTTGGCTTCGTTTATTTATAAACTTGATAGACTTTTTGTTTAAGATAAGTTTATATGACATTAAACCTTGTATTCCTCAAAGTCAGCACTCATACCATTTTTATAATCTAGTGTAGATTTTTTCATTTTGAGAAGTTCATCTTCAGATACAAAATCAAAATCATCTTGCGATAATTTTTTTAAGTCTATGTCATTTACAATTTTTATCTCATTTTTAGAAAAATGTTTTAGTAGCCAAGAAAACTTATCAAAAATATTATTTTCTATTTGTAATGTAATTGTCTGCATAAATACTCCTTTTTATAATTATAGCACATAAGAAGTCCTAGTCCATCTTCATAGACAGGTCAATCCAGTTTGCTTGGTGGATGAGTGAACCTGAGCTTATGGCGTTTACACCTGTTTTAGCATATGATTCTATTGTCTCAAGAGAGATATTTCCACTTGCTTCAAGAAGTATATGAGGATAGTTTTCATCTCTAAACGCGACTATTTTGACTATCTGCTCTGGAGTCATATTGTCACACATTACTATGTCACATTGTGCTTCAAACGCGAGTTGTGCCATCTCAAAAGTCTCAGCTTCTACTTCTATTTTAGCTGTAAAGGGAATCTTTTTTCTTGCATTTATAATGTAAGTACTTAAGTTTTCAATGGTTTTTAAATGGGTATCTTTTATCATCAATGAGTCATCTAAACCCATTCTGTGGTTTACGGCTCCACCCGTTCTTGTAGCATATTTTTCAAACACACGAAGTAACGGGCGTGTTTTTCTTGTGTCTAAAAGCTTTACACCATAAGGCTCTATTATCTTTACATACTTACGAGTAAGAGTTGCTATGGAACTTGCATGGAGTAAGATGTCTAAAACTGTGCGTTCACATCGAAGAAGTGTATGTGAGTCTGCCTTTAGAGTAGCGAGAGTGTCACCTTTTAAAAATGTATCACCATCATTTTTAAGCCACTCTATTTCAAACTTTTCTAAGTCTGCTAGTACATTTATGTATGTAACTCCAGCGACAACACCATCACTCTTAGCGATGATCTTTGCACTCGCTGTTTTTGCAGGTTCAACCAGTGCATATAAATCTCCACGGCCAACATCTTCTCCAAGTGCCTCGAGTACAAACTTTTTTATCATAGTGCCAACATTCGCTCTAGTGCTATCTTCGCCCATTTCTGAGTTTTTTCATCTATAGTTATCTCGTTTATTGGCTCGCCATCATCTATGGCCTTGAGTGTCACATACACATCTTCAAGTGTTGTTTCATTCATAGTTGGACATTCTGGTTTTGTTGAGCTTAGTACATAAGTGTTTTCTTTACGTAAACGGTTTACAAGGTTAAACTCTGTTCCAACTGCCACTTTTTGATCTAGAGGAAGTTCAGCTATATACTTGATAAGTTGAGATGTAGAACCAACAAAATCACTTGCATCACAAATAGCTGGATCACATTCAGGGTGGGTAGCTATTAAAATACCTGGGAATTTCTTTCTATAAAATGCGATGTCATCAACACTAAAGAGCTGATGCACAGAACAAAAACCATCATAACAAAGAATGTCACACTCTGCGGGATTACCTTCTTGACCTATTATCATAGACTTAAGACCCATCTGGTTTGCTATGTTTTGACCTAAACATCTGTCTGGAACAAAAAGAATCTTTTTACCTTCTTTGAGTGCCGCTGTTATGATAGTCTTCGCGTTTGAGCTTGTACAAACCATTCCACCCATCTCACCAACTTTTGCTTTGACATCTGCGTTTGAGTTTATATAAGTTATGGGAAGTATGTCTTCACTTTTAATGCCATTCTCATTTAAAAACTTTACAGAATCATCAAAATAAAGTGAGTCAATCATACGAGCCATCGAGCAACAAGCTATTTTAGGCATCACTACACGTTTTTCTGGGCTCAGAACTTTTACACTCTGTCCCATAAAACCAACACCACAGAAAAGTACAAACTCAGCATCATCAGCCTTCGTTCGTATAGCTAGTTCAAGAGAATCACCTGTAATATCTCCCATTTCAAACACTTCATCGCGTTGATAAAAGTGCGCAACAACTGTTACGTCTAACTTCTTTTTTAATTCATTAATTTTTATTTTAAGTTCATTATTTGTAAATTGCAAAATATTTCCTGTATTTATAATTATGTGATTATACCAAAAAACTTTATATGCTTATTAAGATAGAAAGTGTAAAATGTCATACAAAATTTAATTAAGGTTATTTATGGATTTTTTATTTAATACAAATGTACAGTTTTTTATTGCTGCTTATCTCGTTGGTGGTATTCCATTTGGACTACTTTTAGCAAAACAGTTTGCTGGAGTAGACATTAAAGCAAGTGGATCAGGAAGCATAGGTGCAACAAATGTTTTACGTGTAGTTAAAGAGACTAATCCTTCATTAGCAAAAAAACTAGGTATTGCTACACTAGCTCTTGATGCACTCAAAGGTGTACTAGTTGTTGCAATTGCATATTTACTAAATATGAGTGAAGCTACTTTATGGGCCATTGCTGTTTTAGCAGTTGTTGGTCACTGTTTCTCTCCTTACTTAAACTTTGAAGGTGGAAAAGGTATAGCAACAGGTATGGGTGTTATGATGTTTTTAATACCTTTTGAAACACTTATTGGTATTGTTGTGTGGGCGGTAATGGCAAAAACTTTAAAAATATCTTCTATCTCTTCACTTACAGGTGTCGCAGCACTTGGTATTTCAAGTTTTATTATTCATCCAGAGATGCCTCATGCTCCCGTTATGTTTATAGTGTTTTTACTATTTTACAAGCACATTCCAAATATCATTCGTCTTATTAACGGTGAAGAGAAACGTGTAGTTTAATGACTATTTATATAGAAGATCTAAAATTTCAAACAATTATTGGAATTTTAGACTTTGAACGTGAGACTCCACAAGATGTCATAATAAACATAGAACTCGAATATGAATATATTGCAGAGTTTATAAACTATGCAGATGTATCTGAGCTGATTAAAAGTACTATGATTAAATCCGAATTTCTGCTCATAGAAGATGCTTTAAAAGATTTATCACTTAAACTTAAAAAAGAATTTTCTAAGATTCAAATTTTAAGCTTAAAGATAACTAAACCTTCAATTTTACCTGACTGCATTGTAAGTGTAGGCAATATCTATAAATTCAATTCTTAATCCAAACTTTACTTTTATTTAAAGAAAGTTGAAAAAAACTTTAAATCAACCTAAAACTGTGCTATAATTTCACAAAATATTAACACAGGAAATAATTGATGCGCATTCTTATAATTGAAGATGAAGTTACATTAAACAAAATGCTTGCTGAGGGACTAAAAGAATTTGGTTACCAAAGTGATGTTGTTGAAACACTAAAAGATGGTGAATACTATCTTGATGTCCGTAATTACGATTTAGTTCTTATGGATTGGATGCTTCCTGATGGAAATTCTATTGACATTATTGGAGATATTAAAACAAATACTCCAAAAACTTGTGTAGTTGTACTTTCAGCAAGAGATGACAACGAAAGTGAAATTGGAGCTCTTAGAGCTGGTGCTGATGACTACATCAGAAAACCATTTGACTTTGATGTTTTAATAGCTCGTATTGAAGCGAGACTACGTTTTGGTGGAAGTAACATCATCGAAATCGAAAACTTAATTATCAATCCTGAAGAAGAAAAAATCACTTATAAAGAGAATGACATAGAACTTAAAGGTAAACCTTTTGAAGTACTTACTCACCTTGCTCGTCACCGTGATCAAATTGTTTCTAAAGAACAACTGCTTGACGCAATCTGGGAAGAGCCAGAACTGGTTACTCCAAATGTTATTGAAGTTGCTATTAACCAAATTAGACAAAAAATGGATAAGCCATTAGGAATCACAACTATTGAGACTGTTCGTCGCCGTGGTTATAGATTTTGTTTTCCAAAAGAAATCAACTAATAACTTTTAGTTTTAAATGATATAATCCCCATATTTCAATATGGGATTATTCAATGCTCTATCAACACAGTATACGTCGTAACTTTCTTATCCAGCTAATTATTTCTTTAGCATCTCTCATATTAATCTTCTCATCAATACTTTACTTTTTTATTGAAAACTCCATTTATGATAATAAACACCATGAACTTATTCAGTACGCTAAAAGTATCGCTAGTAGTAACCCTATTTTTAAAGATGATGAGCACTTAAATGAAGATATATTTTCTTTGAAAGTTGAAATCCTCTCCTCTGAAGAAAAGTTAGAACTTTCACAATTCCAAACAATAATAAATACCCATACATACCTAACAATTGTATATCCATATAACATTCAAAATAATACATATTTAAAAATTACCGAAGATATCAGTAGTACTAAGTATCTACTATCCAAGATTCTTAACTATATATTTATTATTAATATAGCAGGTTTTATCCTTGTTCTAATATATGCCATTGCATTGTCTAAGATGCTTGTTTCGCCATTAAAAACAATAAATGCCAAGTTGTCAAATATGAATGAACATTTAATGAAACCCATAGAGATAGATAAGCTTCCAAAAGAGTTTTCCGATTTAGGAATAACTATTAATCATCTCATTTCTAGAATACAAAACTTTGTGAAGTATCAAAAAGAACTTTTTATAGGAACAGCGCATGAACTCAAAACACCATTAGCTGTGATAAAACTAAAAAATCAAGTTACACTTATTAAAAAGCGTTCTCCTGAAGAGTATATAGATACACTTAATGTCACTAACAGAACTATTGATGAAATGAATATTATTGTTTCAAATATCCTTAATATTGGACGCCAAGAAGGTGCGCAACTTGATAAACCTACAGAAGTGGACGTTATCCAAATTCTTAAAGCTAAAGCTGATGACTTTCATCTTTTAGCAGAGAATGAGCAAAAAAAACTTAATATAAGTTTTGAACCAAATGGCTTTATGGCAATGATGCAAGTTACACTTCTAAATCAAATAATACAAAACTTCCTACAAAATGCCATAAAGTTTACACCAAAAGGTAAATCTATAATGCTTAGAAGCTCTCAAGATGAAGTCGGTCTTCTTATAGAAGTAATAGATGAAGGTTGTGGTGTTGATGATAGTGTCGACCTTTTTGCACCTTTTAAACGCCAAGGTAATAAACCTGGAGTGGGATTAGGTCTTTTTTTAGCAAAAAGTGCAGCAGATGCTCTTGGTGCTAAAATAAATATAAAAAATAGAGAAGATAATATTGATGGAACTGTCGCAAGTTTACAGTTAAACTCAAAGTTATCATGTATTCTTCCAAGACATAACTAATAGTTTGATAATTTAAAAAGCAATAAAGCTTTATTTTGCTATAAATCAACTACAAAATAATAACTATAAAATGTAAGGTTTTTTAATGGCTCTAATTATAAATGATGAATGTATAGCATGTGATGCTTGTCGCGAAGAATGTCCAACAATAGCAATTGATGAGGGTGACCCAATTTACTATATTGACCCAGATAGATGTACTGAGTGTGTAGGTATCTATGATGAACCTGCATGTATTTCAGTTTGTCCTGTTGACTGTATAGTTCCTGATAAAGATAATGTAGAATCAATAGCGGAACTACAGTTTAAAGCTAAACATCTAGAGATGGAAGAGCAATAAACTTTGGCTAAGAGAGTCGCTATAATAGACATAGGTTCTAATTCTATTAGAATGGTTGTTTACGAAAGAACTTCTCGCTTTGCGTTTCATCTTCTTCATGAAGAAAAAAGTAAAGTGAGGCTCTCTGAAAATGCTTACCGTTACGATGGTAATCTTCAAGATATACCAATGCAAAGAACATTCGATGCTCTTGCAAACTTCCTCCAGATAAGTGAATCCTTCAAAGTCCGAAAACTCTTATGTGTAGCTACTTCTGCCCTGCGAGATGCACCAAATCAAAAAGTATTTCTTACAAGAATAAAAGAAAAACTCAAACTCGACATTAAAGTAATTAATGGAGAGCAAGAAGCTTACTATGGAGCTATTGCTTGTGCGAACTTACTTCCAAAACAAAAAAATGCTCTTAGTATTGATATTGGTGGCGGATCCACAGAATTCAGTGTTATTGATGAAGATAATGTTTCAGAGACCATCTCCTTAAAACTTGGTACAGTACGCTTAAAAGAACTCTATTTTGATAGTAACGATATAAACGGTGCAGTAGTATATATAGACAATGAGTTGGATAAACTACAAAATAAACAACTTGATACACTCATAGGCATTGGTGGAACTTTTAGAGCTGTTTCAAATGCCATACTAAAACGCGATGAGTATCCTTTAAATAAAATACATGCATATGAATACAGTGCTGGTAAACTACAGAAGTATATAGATAAACTTCTTTGTGCTTCTAATGAAGCATTAGAAAATTTAGGTATAAAAGAAAATAGATATGATGTTATAAAACCAGGTGTATTAATCATTCAAAGAGTGCTAAATAAACTTAAGATGTCTAAAATCATTACAAGTGGGGTTGGAGTACGTGAAGGAGTGTATCTTAGTGACTTACTAAGAAACTCTAAGCATAAGTTTCCTCATAACTATAATACCTCAGTTAAATGTCTTCTTGACTCGTATGTAGATGACACTCACTTCTCAACTCAGTTAAACTCACTTTGTAAAAAACTTTTTGATTTAACAAGTGAGCATTTTAACATTGAGAATAAATATAGATACGAATTAGCAATTGCAGCAAAACTGTACCCTATAGGAAGTAGTGTTCATTACTATTCTCAAAACAAGCATACGTACTATCTTATACAAAATGCATTAGAATATGGGTTTTCTCATCAGACCACAACACTTATAGCGACACTAACTAAGTATGCAAAGAATAGACTTCCAGCTTATTCTCACTTAGAAAAATATGCTGAGCTACTTCCAGAAATAAATGTAACTAATTATCTGAGTTATATACTCTCTCTTAGTATTACACTGCTAAGTCACAGACCACGAAATATAGATTTTGAGTTGTCTTTTGAAGAAGGTATTTTATCTGTAGAATCTAAAAATAACTTATATATAGCAAAGTATGCTACAGGTAAGTTAGAGTGTAACAACAAAGAGTTTAGAGTAAACTTTAACTCTTAGAACCTCTGTCCCATAGTAAACTCAAAACTTGATACTCTATCACCCTCTTCTGTAAAAAGAGGATTTGCAAACATTAGCTGTATTGGTCCAACAGGCGAAAACCATTCTAGTCCAGCACCATAACCACCACGAGATATTTCAGAAATTGATTCATCTCCTATCATTCCCCAATCTATATAAGTAACTATACGCATCTTTGCTTTAGGAATAAGAGGAAGACTAAGTTCAAGTGAGTTAGAAAATGTTTTTTCACCACCAAGACGTCTTACAACTCCTGCACCATCTATACTTGTAGGAGCTAGTGAGTAAGACTCATATCCTCTAACGCTACCTATTCCACCCATGTAAAACTTCTCAGCAAGAGGAATAAACCCATTATCAATCACTACATTTAAACGTGCTTTATATCTAAAAATAGCATCAAATCCTATCCACTCTTCTAAACCTGTATATTTACCATAATTAGTTCTTGACTTAAGAAAATTACCATTCCCGCCAAGACCACTTTTCTCGAAACTCTGAGAAAGGTCAAAACCTTCACGGGCAAGATAAAAGTCATCCGTATTGTCCCATTTAACATTCAGACTAACTGTACTCTTTGAATAATCTTCAAAATAAAACGCATCGAAGTTTGCTAAATCAACCCCACTCTCAAATTCATAAGAATTACTTGAAAAACCATAACCAACATAACCACTTACATAGCGAGAGAAACGATGTCCTGTTCCGACACTTACTCCATCACTAAAGACAGAGTAATCATTATAATCATAAGCTGAGTGAAAAATCGAGAAGTTACCACTAAAGTCACTATCATTTAGTCTGTTATTTGAGATGTTAAATGAATAATTCTGAGTTGTTTCTGATTTTTCAGCTTTAAGACCAACATTTATTCCACTTCCCCAGATATTTCTATCATTTACTCCTATACTAAGGAGTAGTCCACCATAACTTCCATATCCACCACCAAGCTGAATGTTTCCAGTTGATGCTTCTTTGAGTTTTACAACAAGATCCATACTTTCATTGTCAATACGTTTTTCTTCTATAGTTGTACCATCAAAAAATCCTAAACGCCCTAATGCAGCACGGGAATCTTTTAAGTCAGTTAAAGAGTACATATCACCCGGCCCTAGATAAAGCTCTCGTCTAATGATTCTATCAAGTGTTCTAGTATTACCAGATATAACAACATTTCTAATTTTAACTTTGTCACCTGGATTGATCTTAAACACAACCTCTACGGTATGGTCTTCTTTATTCTTTTTGAGGTCTGGTACAACTTGTGCAAATGCATAACTCAAATCTGCAATGGCAGTTTTAATATTTTCTGCATCTCCACGAAACTTTTTAATATCAAACACTTCACCTTTTTCTAAAGTAACAAATTCTTTAAGCTCGGACTCTTCCATGACTTCTTTACTCTGAAAGAGAGAAACTTTACTAATAGTATATGGTTGACCTTCAGACACCTGATAACTCATATCTGCTGTATAGTGATTAAAGTTTACTCTTACAAATGGTTCATTTACAACAGCATCTAAATACCCATACTGCATGTATAAATCTTTAATTCTTAGGTTGTCATATGGGAGATCTCTCAAACTCATTTTTCCATCATTTTGTCCCCAAAACCAACCTACATAGTCCTCTTCTTTATTTGCAATAACAGAATCAAAGTCATCACTATCTAAGCCCTTAACACCATTGTATGTTAGCTTACTAATAACAATTTCTTCACCTTCACTCACAACAAAAGTAACTTTAATACTTCCATTTTCAAGGTATTCTTTTTGAATCTCTACCACACTATCTATTTTTCCCTCTTGAGATATCGCTTCAATAATTCTTTTTTTAGCAGCTTCTAACTTAGTTTCATCGTATAAAGAACCTTTTTTAATTTGAACAATAGCAGATTGTTCATCTTCATCTTCATCTTCTTTCCATCCAGATAGTACAACTTTAGAGATAATTGCCTTTTCTTTAAAGTAAAATGTCAATTCACCATCTTCAAGTTCTGTCCAAATGTCATTAAAGTAACCCTGTTCAAAGTACTTTTTTATGGCAGTATCAACATCTTCAACCTCTATGTCATCACCAGTCTCAAAGGTAAGCATTCTAAGTGCAACATTCTCTGAGAGATGCACTAAACCGTCGTATTTAATTGTTTTAATCAGCTGTCCATATATATTAGTCGCAAATATAAATAAAAAAAGAGGTAAAAAGAGTTTCATCAAGATTCCGTATCATAAAATTAGTAGTGATTCTACCCATTATGTGGTTAATAATAAGTAAAAAGAGAAAATAAATGCTAAAATATTGGTATGAAAATTCTTATATCTTGTTTTCTTCTCTTTTTATCTGCAAATGCACAAATGCAGAGTAGAACAAAGGCTTTAATGGGAACATTTATAACCATAAGTCTCCAAAAAAATGATAAGCATTATTTTAACGGTGCATTTAGCATTTTAAATAATGTTGATAAATCCCTTTCGTCTTACAACAAAGAATCCCCTATTTACCGTCTCAATAAAAATAAAAAGGTACAGCTAAATAAATACAGCTACGAAGCACTCTATTTAAGTCAAATATACTATAAAAAATCTCATACCTATTTTAACATTGCAATTGGTGCTATAACTAAAGATTTATATAGGTTTGGGGAAGAACAAAGGCTTGTAAGTAAGGAAGCCCTTTTAAATAGTAATAGTTCTTTTTATGATTTAGAATTTACACCGACTCATGCAAAAATTTCTAAAAATATTAAAATTGATTTAGGTGGAATGGGTAAGGGTTTTGGAGTAGATAAAGTCGCCGAGTATTTAAAGAAAAAGTCTGTATCAAAAGCAATCATTGCATTAAGTGGAGACATACGCTGTTTACATAAATGCTATATCGATATAAATGACCCATTCTCAGAGCAACCACTTATCTCATTTAAAACTTTAAAAAGAGATACAGGAATATCTACGAGTGGGAACTATAATCGTTATGTTGAGAGTACAAAAAACAACCATCTCATCAATCCAAACACAAAAACTTCTCAGCAGAATTTCATATCAATCACTCTCATATCAAATCTGCCAAGTAGTGCATTAGATGCTTATGCTACAGCTAGTAGTGTGATGCCTAAGACAGAAGCTTATGACTTTCTAAACAGTTTAAACCTTGCATACATCATACTCGAAAATGACAAGAGTTTACATATGAGTGATAACTTAAATTTATTCGTAGAAAATACTCGAGCCAAGTAGCCAAAAAATATACAGCAACAAACTTTGGAATACTATAAATGAAATGAGCTTAATATAAGCAAAAAATTCAAATCCATACAGTATAAAAAAAGATGAAAATAACTCAAAAAAACCACTTATAAATGTAGCTATTATTACAATATATATGTATTTTGATTTATTGTAACTAGTAAAGATTAAAAAGTGTAAAACTACCATTATAAAGAGACCAAATCCAAAAATGTGTGGTAAGAGAACCTTCAATAAACCTGTTGTTGTTTTAGAACTCTGAAATAGTACTTCATTCCCTAAATAATAATTTATCACTTCCCTGTGTGAAAATCCAATTTTTTCTTCAAAAAGAAAAACACTGCTTGCCAATAGAAGTAGACTAAATAATAAAAAGTAGATAACAGAGTATTTATATGCATTTTGCAAAACTTAAACTCCATATGCAAAAAATAGCCATATAAAATGCCACGATATGCCAAATAAAAAAAGTGATAACATATAGTGATATATAGTCTTTTTCAACATAGTAAGAAAGACCAAGTAATATTAGTGACATAAAAGCACTCACTAAAAGAGTGTTTACTGCAAAAAGAGAGTAAGATAGTTTAAATGCTAAACGCATATATACAGTACTGAGAGTAAAAATAATCATCATCATAAAAAATATTTGAGTATGTATAAACTCCAAAAAAATGGACTTACTCATAGGGTCTAAAAATTCATCTTTATCTCCGTATAAAGTCTTGTAAATCTCTTGTTCAAAAAGTCCTAAAGAACTTTTGATTACAAATAAATCAGCAATAAGATACATAATAGTAAATATGAGTAGACCATTAAGAATCGGTCTCATGCTCCTATCTTGTTTTAAATCTTTTATAATTGTAAAACGCAACTATTTTCCTTTTAGAAGTTCATTGTAAATTGCAAAAGCTATGCGTGATCCATCAGTTACACTCCTAGCACTCATTGTTGCGCCAGTTACACTTGGAATGTCACGATTAAGTTGAAGCATTGTGTCTGTTTTTATGTTTTTAAACTGAGAGTTCCATTTTTTTGTAGGAATATACTCTAGTGGTTCATTAAATGCAATAATCTCTATATTTAAAAGAATTGCATCCTTTATGAAGTAAAGTACCACTGTATTTTTAGAGCGGACTTTTCTATTTATTAAAATACCATAACCTAAAACTTTATCAGCTCTTGTAGCTGTGTAGATTCTGTATATTTTTGTATCAAGTTTTGCAGCTGCATTTTTTTGAATGTTTTGAAATTTAGCCTTACTTAGAAGAACATTTTTTTTCATAACTGTCGCGTTTAAGTCATAGTTCTCTTTCATCGCATCAATTGGAGATATTAGTACTTGAGCCCAAAGTTGTGAGCTTAATGTAAGTAATAAGGTGAATAGTATTTTGTTCATATTTTGTCTTTTGTATTTAAGTGCGCAAATTATAACTAAACTTGCGCGACTTGAGAGGATATTGTGGAAAGTTTTAAAAAATGAAACCCATAGATAAACTTGCAGTTTTATCTGTTTTCCCATTTTGAGCAGAAAGAACATAATCTGCTTTTAAAACAACTTGACTATGTGGAAAGTAGTTTATGCCCATAGATATATTTTGGGTTGCATGTTGAGAAGTGCCAGTTATATCTTTAGTGCTACCATCTTCAAATTTAGCTTGAGGATTAATATTTTCATACTGAACAAATACTGGAAGTTTTGTATCCGTCTTGATTAAAGAAAACACATCATAACTTGCATTGATATAACCACCTCTAGCATCTGTAACATCAGTCGAAGTATTTGTATCTGTACGATTTGTTTGCGTATACACACCGTAAACTCTAGCCGCACCTACTTTATAGTCCGCATGGACATCCCACATTGTAAGAGCATTGTCACCATAAGCAGAAGCACCAACTAAAAGACCATTAAGTCCACTGTAGTCAACTCTTCCTACAATAGCTCCCTCAGGATTTTTATTTTTAAAAGAACCACCTCTTCCATTTCTTAACCACTTCTCACCATCTGCTTGAGCACGAAGAGCTGTTAATCCCATTACCTTATAGTCAAGACCATCGGTAATCTTACCGTACGCCATAACACCACTCTCATGCCATGTTGAAGGTATTAGAAGATTTTCTGTTGTAGGACGTTGCACCGTAGTAAATAGTGTTGGTTCATGTCTCTCATTTACTAAGCCCATAGGTACAAGCATATTACCCACTCTAAGATTTATGTTTTTGTGCATTAAAAAGTCAAGGTACATAAACTCAACTTTTGCATAACCTCCAGTTCGCTCATCTAGACCATCGCCATCATCAGAACCACCATGCTCAAACTCAAGCTCTGTATTTAAAATAATGTTTTCTGTAAACTTATATCCTATGTAAGGAACAAATCTATATACATCTACTACAGACCTTTTTGTTCCAACAGCTTCTTTAGTATTTGAATAGTACATTTCACCATAACCACCTATACTTAATGGTGATTTTGAGTAATAAACCTTTGAGGCTGCCGCACCTAAGCCACTGTATGTTTTTGTTTCATCTACAGTCGTATAGTTAAACCCTGTTTTAAGATCACTTGTTTCATCTACAAGTACTTGAGTCATTTCTTGAAGCTCTTTTACTTGTTGTTTTAACTCAGCAATGTCTGATTTATCATCTGCGAAAGATGAAGTGCTTATTAGTAAGCTTGCACATAGTGCTAACGATAATGTTTTAGTCATTTATTTTTCCTTTTGTTGCTAATGATATTTATTATCATAATTAATTTATACTGGAATTTTATAGAAAAAAACTTAAAATTTAATTAATTTTAATAATTACTATCAATTACAAATAATACTAATCCCGTATATCTTCTTTTAATTAATCAATTAAAGTATTTACTTTATGTAAACTGAGTATAATTTAAAAAATTATATGAAAGATAATAAATGAAAATAGCGATTATTGGCTTAGGGTTAATGGGCGGTTCTCTTGCTCTAAGTTTAAAAAAACAAGATTACATAAAGAGTATCGTCGGATACGATCATAACCAAGACCATACAGTTCAAGCTCTTAAGCTTGGTTTAGTCGATGAGATAGTAAGTTTTTCTCAGCTCAAAAAGTGTGATGTTATCTTCTTAGCAATTCCTGTTGATGGACTCATTGCAACACTTGCTACACTTACAGATGTAAGTAAAGAGACGACCATTATAGACCTTGGAAGTACTAAGGCTAAGATAGTTACAAGTATACCACCAGTTATACGAAAAAACTTTGTAGCAGCACACCCTATGACTGGAACTGAAAATTTCGGTCCATCTGCAGCGGTTGAGGGTTTATATGATGATAAAGTAGTTGTCTTATGTGACCTTGAAGATAGTGGAAAACTTCAAAGTGATACTGCTAAAAAAATATTTACATCTATAAATATGCGTTTAACATTCATGAGAGCGAACGAACATGATAGACATGCCGCATTTATCTCTCATATGCCCCATGCTATCTCTTACTCCATTGCAAATGCAGTTATGAAACAAGAGAACAAACACAATATTTTAGCACTTGCTGCTGGTGGATACCGCTCTATGAGTAGACTCGCAAAAAGTTCTCCAAATATGTGGGAAGATATTTTTAGGCAAAATAAAGATAATATTCTTGAGGCAATTACCCACTTTGAAGAAGAGCTTACTCAACTCAAAAATGCCATCGCTACTGATGACTGGGAAAAAGTACATCAAGAGATGAGTGATGGGAATAAACTTCACGATATTTTAGACTAGTTAAGGAAAAACCTCGTTCCGTTTACAATCGAGGATGAGCCTAAAGTTTTATACTCAAAGTTACACTACTTCCTTGTCCTAAACCATTACTACTTATACTTATGGTAGCTCCTATCTCTTGTGAAAGATGCTTACAAAGAGAAAGTCCTAATCCACTTCCTTTGTTCTTGGCATTTTTAGCATTTTCTAGTTGTGTAAATTCATCGAAGACTCTACTTAAATCCTCACTAGAAATACCCACTCCAGTGTCTTGAACTTTAATCTCTAAAGTATTTTTACTCAGTAAAGCTGCAATGGAAATATAACCATCATCTGTAAATTTTATCGCGTTTGATATGAGGTTGATTATGATTTGCTTAAATATTTTTTTGTCACTGAGTATCTTAAGCTCTTTAATTGTCTCAATATCTATTATAAAACGGAGGCCTTTATCTTCAACTAATGCTTGTGTTATATCCATGGCCTCTTCAAGCTGATCATATATATTTGTATTCTCTATTTTTTTCTCTATTTTTCCTGCTTCTATTTTTGCTATGTCAAGTATGTCATTTATAATGTTTAGTAGATGGTATGCTGCTGTTTCAACTTTAGCTATGCTATCAACTTGCTCATCGCTCATCTCTTCATAAGTGATAAGGTATTGAGAATAACCAATGATGGCGTTGAGAGGAGTACGTAGCTCATGACTCATTGCAGAGATAAATGCAGACTTTGCACTTGAAGCAGAGTTTATCTTCTCTATCAATGAGATTCTCTCTAAATGATTTTTCATCATTAGTACCACGGACTCTATAAAAATTACTTCTTGTGTATTTAGACTATCTGCATTTTTCACATTTAAGTAACCAACAAACTTTTCACTATTGTCCACAAAGTCTTTCATGGTAAGTTTTTGAATACTGTTTGTGTCTATTGTGTCTATACTAATCTCACAGGCTAAGTTCCTTCTCATAGCTCTGAGGGAAAGTGCTATTGAATCTTCATAGGAGTCAGACTGCGATATAGCATTAAAAGTATCACTAAGCCCTATATAGTTTTTTAGTCGTACTTCATTCTCTAACTTTAACTTCTCTAAAAGTATACCCGTCGTCTCAAAGAGTTCATTAAAACTATCTGCCAATTCATCAAATTCATCAATACTTTGTGTTTGTATCCGAAGATGAAAGTCTTTTGTCTCTACAATCATTTTAGCGGTCTCTTTAAGTGCATAGATTGGTCGTGTAACAATTGCTGAGAGTTTACCGCTAATGTATATAATCATTAAAAGTCCGAAAATTGTTACAATAGATAGATAATACAGAAAATCATTAATAGAATCTAATGATTTTTTCTTATCCACTAAGTAACTTATTTCATACCCATTGAGTACATTCAACAAACCAATTCGTCCAGTATAAAAGAGCTTATTTTCAGTAGTTGTCTCTTCTTTTTGTACAATTTTATTTATCCTATATCTAACGTGTTCATCACTTAATAAATAAGTATTTAAAGTATCCATTTTTAGGATTGCGACTAAATATCCTAAGTGTGACTCATCAAAACTTGCATGAACCTCTTTTACAATGTATATATCAGAACCTTGGATAAAGACTCTTTTTTTTAAGTCCGTTTCCCCCATTCCAAACATCTCGTTTATACTCTTTATCTCAGAACTAGCAATGACCTTTTGCTCTAAATTTATAGAGTAGAGTTTTAAGTACTTTCTACCTGCTTTTATAGACTTTTTTTCTAAAAGTCGTGATATTTGCAAGTCAGTATCATTTGATATCATATCATCAAAAATTTCTAGTTTTGATAAAAAACTCATCTCTTCTTCAAGGCTTATCAGTGCATTTTGCATAATCTTTTCTGCATGTTTTGCTTGAAGTAGGCTATCTTGTTTAACCCTTTGAATGATTTTATTTTTTTCCCAGTAACTAAAATAACCAACAACAAAAATGTATGGAGTTATCCCTACGAGTATAAATGTCAGTAAAAGCCTAGTTTTAATACTCTTCATTAATGCAGCAAACTCCGTATCTCTTTTAGCATATTTGGCAGATTTATAGGTTTTGTAATGTAGCTATCTGCACCTAAATTCATCGCTTTATCAACACTTACCTCATCAGATAAAGCACTTAACATTACTATTCGTATACTACTATGAAGTTCTTGGCGTATATGCTTTATGACATTAAAACCATTAATCTTTGGCATCATTATGTCTAGTAAAACCATATCGTATTGAGTACCTCTTAGTAATTCAATAGCTTCGAATCCATCAACCGCTTCAAATGTCTCAAAGTTTTCTTTTTTTAAAACTTTTACAAGTATATCCCTGTTGCTAATCTCATCATCTACAATTAGTATTTTTTTCAATCTTCAACCTTTAAAACATGTAGATTTTCGATTGCTATACCTTTTGGTACATAAGCAATTGCACCCTCAACACTAGAAAGATATGAGAGTATATTTTTGTTTGATTTTAAAACCTTTGGTGGTCTGATACCTTTGTAGTGTGCCTTTTGCCAGTAGTTTTTTAAGTTTTGTGGATTCATTACTAAAACCATCTTCTCAAATTCTCTTCGCAAGTGATTACTCGAAGAGATATTTATTGCAAATATTTTTACACCCGAAATATATGTTACTTTTTTTAAATAAATACTTTTGAGTTGTTTTTTACTTAAGCTCTTTAGAGGGAAGGAGTCGTTCACTAACACATCAAAACTGTTTGCATGTAATGTGTTAAAGAGTATAAATAAAATCAAGAAAATATGTTTCATAGCTACAATTTCCTAAAACATTACAGATACAGAAGTACGAATTTGATTTTCATTTTGATACGAATGATCTCTGTACTCTATCTTAAATGTAAAGGGAGATACTGGTCTGTATGTATAGCCAAGTACTCCAACTACTTCTTCTCTAAAAGCCCCTTCATCTATCTTGTATGCTTCTATCCTAGTAACTAGATCATGTTCTTGTGTTAAGTGCCAACTTCCTTGGAGATAAAAAGAGTAAGGTACACTAAACTCTGTTTCATTTCTTCTGCTTCCTGCTTCTGCGAATATTTTATATTTTGGAGCTTCATATGAGAGTGCCAGGAGTGCATAGTAGTAGTCACGGTTATCTATAGTACTAAAAAAGTAACCAATATTTGCTTTTGATTTTAAAGAGTCACTAAAGAAGTGCTCAATACTAGCTAGGTAATGTTTATCTATTGCTATATTATTATATGTATCATCTAGGTCTTCATTGTGCTGTATAACTACACTATATTCTGTGTCACTATATAAAGAGTTTGCATATTTTACTTCCAAACCACTTGTAAACCTTGGAAAAACTAAAAAAGCCGTATAAGGTATAGATGATGTCTCTCTAAAAATGTTTATTGGTTCCATATTCCAGTAGCCTGCTGGTGTATTAAACTTTCCAGCTCTTACTCTAATGGAATCATTAACTTGGTAGTCTATGTAGAGTCTTTCAATGCTTATAGTGCTATCGGTCGTACTACTATCATCAGATCCCCACTCTTTGATATAGCTATCTCTCAGACCAAAATCAGCCATATATGAAAACCTGTCATTACTGCCATAAGAGAGTATAGATAGCTCATCTACACGAAATCTATTATAGTTATCCGCACGTGAGACATAATCAAGAGTTGCATACCCCCCTACATATATAGGAGTGTGAGGTATGTTTATACCTTCACCAAAGTTGTACTCATCAGCTGCTAGGTTTATGTTTAAAAAAAGTAATATTAAAAAAAATAAACGCATTGTTACTCCATGTCCTATAGATTTAGTATATCTGTTTATATTTGAAATAATAGAACAATATTATGAAGAGTTTATGAAAATCTCAGTAATCGTTAAAAAATTCTCAATCTTCATAAACTCTTCATCTTAGTACCTCATACTGTCATCATCAAAAAAAGGATTACAGATGAATACGACAGTTAAAAAGAGAGTTATACTTTCATTACTCGCTTCACTGATGCTTGTAACTAGCTCTTATGCAAGTCCTACCAAAGCTGAGTTAGACTCACATAAGAAAATTGTTGGATACTTTCCAGAGTGGGGAATATACAGTGCACATAACAACTATACTCCAGCTGATACACCGTTTGACAAACTAACACATATTAACTATGCATTTGCAAGAATTATTGATGGTGAAGTTGCCATTTTTGATGACTGGGCAGCTACTGGTGTTTCTCATGGTGAACCATGGAACAGCCAATATAGCGGAAATTTAGGACAGTTTAAAAAATTTAAAAAAGACTTTCCAGATACATCTGTTTTAATCTCAGTTGGTGGATGGACACAGTCAGCTGGTTTTCACGATGCCGCAATCAATGAAGTAAGTCGTCAAAAATTTGCAGACTCATGTGTAGAATTTATTCGTCAATGGGATTTTGATGGTGTTGACATTGACTGGGAGTTTCCAACTCAAGTTCGTCAACCAGACACTATAGATACTGCTGGCGATACAGGTACACCTAATGCTGATGCAGCCGAAAAACAAACTTTTACTCTTCTTCTCAAAACAATACGTGAGACTTTAACTGCAGCAGGCGAGCAAGATGGTAAATACTATCAACTCACAGCAGCTGTTGGTGCAAGTGTTACCACTATTAATAATGTTGAGACAGACAAGTACCATCAGTACTTAGACTTTATAAACATCATGACATATGATATGCATGGTGCATGGGAAAATAAAACAAACCACCAGTCAGCTCTTTTTTCAAATCCTGATATTACAGACCCTTTTAAATTAACTATCGATAATGCTGTAAAACTGATGATAAAAGCAGGTGTTCCTGCCTCTAAACTTGTTATAGGTTCTCCATACTATTCACGTGGTTGGAAAGGTGTTAAAAATAATGGTCCAATTGACTCTCTACCTGGTCTTGATGCAACTGCTACTGGCGGGGCTAAAGGTATATGGGATGGTGGTCGAGCAGCTGGGATAAACCCATACTATCACATAAAATCTCAAATGGAAAATGACACTTCATTTGTTAAGTATCGTGATCCTTACACTAAAACACCTTACCTTTACTCTGAGTCTAAGGGCGAAATGTATACTTATGAAGATGAAGTATCCGTTGGTGTAAAAGCTGAGTATGTAAACAATAACTCTTTGGGCGGTGTTATTTTTTGGGAGCTAAGTGCTGACTTTCCATCAAAAGGTTCATCTTTAACAAATGTACTCTTTAATACTTTACTAGATGGTGTTCACCCAAGATATACAAATGCGGATATGTTAAATACTGGTGACACTACAAATAATGACACACAAACTGAAACTGAAGTAACAGTTGAAGTAGAAGTTGAAGTTGATACTAATGGTGTAGAGATTTACAACTCTTTATCTACTTACCAAACAGGTGCCCAAGTTAGTTATAAGGGTGTTATATATACTTCTTTATGGTGGACACAAGGTAATACACCAGGGATAGCATCATCAAATGTATGGACAAGTGATAAAGAAACTACTGATCAAACAAATGAAACAGATACAACGACAGATACAACAACTACAATAAATGAAATTGATACAGCAACTAACTTAGAAATCTGGAATCCTACTAGAGTCTATTTTGCAAATGATAAAGTAATTTCAAACTCTGTTGTTTACACTGCTTCGTGGTGGACAAAAGGAAACATTCCTGGGTCTGAGCAATGGGGTCCATGGAAAATAGATTCCTCATCTTCCGTAGAAACTGATGAGACTATAACAGATGACACTACTACAGATGACACTACTAATGAGGGTCAAGATACAGTTATTGCGGGTGAGTACCCACTATGGAACGCAGGTGACATTTATTTAACTGGAGATATTGTTTTATACAATGGTTCATTATATAAGTCACAATGGTGGAGCTCAAACAGTATTCCTAAAAATCAGAAATATTCACCTTGGGAAAAAATAGGCATTAATGATACTACATCTGAAATAAATGACAACAACGACACATCAACTGATGTAAATACGACAGAAACAGTTGCGAGCACAGTTGAAAATAATGTAACAACAGCAATAAGTTCCTATGCGCTAACTCTAGCACAACTAAGTGCGACAGAAACAGCACTTACAAGTTCACAGCTTATGAGTGATGTGAAAAAATCCATTAGAACATTAGATAATCTTGAAGTAGAAAAAATCTATGCTACAAGAGTAGAAAATCCATCAAATGTAAAAAGAGTTGAGTCAATCATCTCAGAAGCCGATTGGAACTATGTATTTGCTAAACGCAGTGTTGAGTACACTTATGAGAACTTCTTAAAAGCTGTTGGTAAGTTTCCATCATTTTGTGGAGACTATAGTGATGGTCGAAATGAACAACAAATCTGTTCAACATCTTTAGCAACTATGTTTGCACACTTTACACAAGAGACTGGTGGACATACTTCTCACTGGGATGTTGAAGAATGGAGACAGGGTCTAGTTCATGTAAGAGAAATGGGCTGGAATGAAGAGATGCGAGGTGGATACAATAGCGAATGTAACGATGCAATCTGGCAAGGTCAGACATGGCCATGTGGAGAGTTTGATGATGGTGAGCACAAAAGTTACTTTGGTCGCGGTGCTAAACAACTAAGTTACAACTATAACTATGGTCCATTCTCTGAGGCAATGACAGGAAGTGTTCGTACACTTTTAGATAATCCAGAGTTAGTTGCAGATACTTGGTATAACCTTGCAAGTGCAGTGTTTTTCTTTGTCTACCCACAACCACCAAAACCAAGTATGCTTCATGTAATAGATGGAACATGGCAGGCAAATGAGCAAGATATTGCAGCAGGATTAACAAAAGGTTTTGGTGTAACAACACAGATTATTAATGGCGGAGTAGAGTGTGGGGGAAGTACTGAGATTCAACAGTCTCTTAACCGCATAGAGTACTACAAAAACTTTGCTAACTTCATAGGTGTAACTATACCTTCAAACGAAGTTTTAGGATGTAAAAATATGCAACAGTTCGCTGAGGGAGGAAATGGAGCACTAGAAATTTACTGGGAACAAGACTGGGGATATGATGCAACAAAACCTGAGGGAAAAACATATGCTTGTAAACTTGTTGGCTATCAAACACCATTCTCGGCATTCAAAGAAGGCGACTATTCACAATGTGTACAAAAGCACTTTGGAATAGAAGTAATACAATAAGGATAATATGATGAAAAATTTAATACTAGTAGCTTTAACAGCCATAACAATTTTAAGTGGGTGTGGTGGCAGTTCATCTTCTGACACGGCACAAACAAATACTACACCTAATTCAGGTCTAATAATAGAGAACCAAGTGAAGTCAAACACAAGCTATACTCACGGAGCAGCAGCTGGTGCAAGGTATAAGACGAACTAATTCATTTATATGCTCAAAACTATTTCCGCAGACTTCAACCATCGCTGTCTCGAAATAGTGAAGAGTATCATCTGTTATTTTAACCCTATTTTTAAATGAGGCTCTAATAATTTCAAATTTTCATAAAGTCTTCATCTTAACTTTGTATAATAGTTAAAAGTTTTAATATTAGGATTTGTTATGTATAAAATGATTGGAATAGCTTTTTTAATACTTTTTACAGGGTGTGGCAGTGACGATACGAAGAGTGATACCTCTAATGACTCCAAAGATAATAACTTTACAATTATAAGAGGAACAGTCCCTGGTACACTCATTGAAGCAATCTGTGACTCAAATAAATACTTTTCAACAAATTCTATCAATAATACTACTAACAGGCATCCTTTTGCACTAGAGATAGAATCATCACTTAACTGCAAACTTGTTATGACTACAAATGAAGGAACCAATGATAATATCATTACAAACATAGAGTTTAATGAAAACAATGCTACAAACAATACCTTCAAAGCACTAGTAAAAACAATAAACCTCGGAAATATAGCTCTAGCATTAGATAAGTCCAGCATTATTGATGACAACAATGATTCTATTGTCGACACTCCTATAACTTTGTCTGTTATTCAACACATTGATGTTCTTGATGTTGATGATAGTGGTTCTTTAGAACAAAACTCTTATGAAGAATATAATACAAGTAAAAACTATGCCTATGCAGATAGAGTCACATTTAACAATGAAAACTTTGAGGCCAAAGAAATCACACTAGGTAACGAACCAAACTATGATCAAAATGGAAAATGGATACCTCTCTCATTTTCTTCGGATGCATCTACTTATGAGGAGCACGACATCACAAAAAATTACGCTTACCCAAACCGTGTAAAATACTTTAGTGTTGTCTATCAAGCAAAGCATCAAATTGATGCAAATAACATTAATCCAGAAGCTTTTCCTTATGACTTAAACACCTCATTTTGGCAACGTTTAGGGGACTTATAAGATGAACTTACTTTTAGTAGAAGATGATGAGCTCTTAGCTGGGCATATAGCAAAGCTTTTATCTAAAGAGAAGTACAAATGTGATGTTGCTAGTAACTCTGCTCAGGCCAGAGAACTTTATGATAACAATAGCTATCAGTTAATACTTATGGACTGGAACCTTCCAGATGGAACAGGTTTAGACTTAATAAAAGAGATTCGTGAGTATAACGATAATGTATCAGTACTTATGTTATCAGGAAGAGAGAGTGTAGATGAGAGAGTCCAAGCTTTAGATGTTGGAGCTGATGACTACCTCTGTAAACCATACTCAAATATTGAACTACTCGCTAGGATACGTGCAATTTTACGACGAGAATCCAGTCAAAAAACTACTATAATTAAGCATAAAAATTTAATGATTAATTTAGTTGCAAGAGAAGTATCAGTCAATGAACAGATAGTTTCTTTAACAGAAAAAGAGTTTGAAATATTAGAACTATTAATGTTACACAAAAATAAAGTCTTATCAAGATTTGAGATAAGTGAGCTACTAGCAAAGAGTTTTGATGCCATAAAGTCTAGTAACTATGTAGATGTCCATGTCAAAAACATCAGGAAAAAGACAGGTATAAGCGATGTCATTGCAACAGTTCGCGGCATTGGGTACTCAGTAAAAGATGCATGATTTGGAACTCTTAAGAGTTTATTTCATACTTCTTGATAATACTTTTTAAAGCTTTTTTATCTATCTCTCTTTTCTCTTTTGAGTAAAGATTACTTTCTAAAATATCCACTATCACTTGAACTTCTTCATCATCTTTAAACTCTAGAAGTTTCATTAACAATACTTTTTCATCTTTAATATCGATTTTTTTCTCTCTATTTGAAAGCTTAAAGTTTTTCACTAACATCAGAACTACCCCTAGCATAATTCCTATTACAAATGCTATAGCACTATAGAGTATTTCATTGTTTGTTTGTGTCTGTTCTATAGCATTAGAGTTAGCAGTTTCTTCTACTTTCGTATCTGTTGTATCGCGTTGTATCTTTAATGGTGTTTTTTCAACACTTCCTATCACTTTTATATCTATCTTATCTGTTGTAATGATTTCTACTTTTTTGCTCACAGGATTAAAAAATTCTAGTTTAAAACTAGGTATCGTGAAGTTATTATCGCCTACAAAAACAAGCTTTTGGGAAAGTTCATCTCCATCAATAATAATTTTTTCATCAAAAACATTTACTCTAGACACAAAAGGTTTAAAACTTTTCATATCTTCTAGATTTCCACTTCCACTGACACTAAGTAAAAGATTTACAGCTTCATTTGGATGTATCTCTTTTTTATCTACTCTCGCGTTTATAGTGAAGTTTCCTATGATTTTACTAGCATTTGGAAGTGCTTTAGCTGTGATACTCAACTCATTTGAGTAGTAAGTTTTCCATCTAACTTGAGGTATCAATGTTCCCCAATTATTCCTGCCTATTCGAGTAGCTATCTTAAGCTCTGCAGGACTTACAGTGAGAGTACCCTCTCTTTGTGGGGCTAACTTATAAAGTACCTTTGTACTTATGTAAACGCCATCATTAGCTACCTCTGGTTCAGATTCACTTTTTTTCCAAAAGCCCTTAAAATCTGGTGTAGTAAATTTATTGTCAACTGCTTGTGCTCCTACTTTTTGTTTTAAAGTAAGAAGTAACTCAAAAGGCTCACCTACATAAAGTTCTTTTTTAGTAGTTTGGAGTGAGAGTATAAAGTCAGGATTTGTATTTATTTGCATCTTTTTAATTTCAAGGTTTACACTATTTGACTTTTCTATAACACCGTTTATACTTAACTCTACACCATCTATCTTACAAGACTTTTTTGGTGTGAACTGATAACTTAATGTATAACTTTTTGCATATTTTCCATTGATGGACTGTATGCTAGTTTGTGAAGAAGTCGCTGTTACATTATTCCCACAGATTGTACTTATCCTTGGTTTTTCAATGTTTTCACCACTAACAGTTAAGATGTAACTAGCACTATCTCCACTATAAAGTACTCTAGGTTCAACCTTTGCAGTCACACCTGCTTGTAAAAATGTAGCTGTAACTATTAAAAGTAAATATAACTTACCAAGGTTTTTCATCTCTATTCTCCTCTGTATTTTCTTTATTTAAACGATACATATATGTGTTTTTCTCTTTTCCTAACTCTTGTAACCACTTAGCTTCTTCTTCATCACTCATCATATTTTTAATATCTTGAGGTTTTTGCTCAGAGGCATCATCTTTCATCTCTTGTGCCTCTTTATCTTTCTTGTCTTGCTCTTTTTCTTTTTTACTTTCTTCTTCTGCATCTTTTTTGTCATCTTTATCTTTTTTGTCATCTTTATCTTTTGACTTTTCATCTTTGGACTTTTTGTCTTTTGAGCTCTCATCTTTTTTATCAGACTTTTTATCTTTATCTGACTTTTTGTCCTTGTCAGACTTCTTATCATCATTTTTATCAGACTTTTCTTTATTATCTTTTTTGTCTTCTTTCTTTTGCTCTTCTTCTTTTTTCTCTTGCTCTTTTATAGCTTTTTTTACAGCTTCTAAATTCTCTTTTGTTTGCTTATCCTCTTTGAGTTTAAGTGAGTTTTCATAAGATTCTAAAGCTTTTTTCAGATTCTCTTTTGTTGGCTCTTTTGCGTAAGAATTTCCAATATTTGCATACTTCTTAGCATCTAAGTCATCATTTTCAAACTGAGCACTTTCATATGACTTTATTGCTTCTTTATATTTATTTTCTTTATACAAAGTATTACCTCTGTTGTAGTTTGACTCTGGTGTATCAAACTTTTCATATATCTGACCACTCTTATCATACTCGCCGTGTTTATAAGCTTCTTTTGCCTCTTTTAACTCCATAAAGTCTAAAAGTCCCGCGTTAGCGTCTTCTATGCTAAACATAAATGTTGCCAAAACAAAAAGCTGTACAGTTTTCTTAAAGGAAAAAGACGAAAAAGCTATCAGTAAGAAAAAAAGTGCGAAGCCCAAAGGGTATTGAAAAAGTGGTGTGTATCGTGGTATCTCTTGAGATTTAAACTCTTTTTTCTCGCCAATAGACTCTATTTCGCTAAGTACCGCTTTTACGTCTTCATTTGAGTTTACACTCTGTATGTAAACGCCACCACTACTAGTTGCTAACTCTGCTATGTCTTCGTTTAGTTTAGAGACCATAACTTCACCCTCATGCTTGATAAACTCGCCACTTGAGTTCTTAACAGGGGCACCCTTACTTGTACCAATACCTAAAATAAATATAACTATTTTATTCTCTTTAGCAAACTCTATCTCTTTTGAAAAGTTGTCTTTATCTCCACCGTCACTAATGATAAGTAAGTACTTTACAGCATCAGTTACAATAGTATCCTTGACACTTTGAAGCATTGAAAGAAGATTTGTCCCCTTTTGTGTAATGGAGTCTGTGTTGAGCTCTCCTAAAAGAAATCGCACCGCGTTATGATCAAAACTCAGAGGTGACACAAGGTAAGAGTTCTTTGCAAAACCCATCACCCCTACTCTTTCTTTCGGAGAAAGTTTTAAAAGTTCTATAGCCTTTTGTTTAGCGAGTTTTAAACGGTTTGGATAAACATCCTCAGCAAGCATCGAGTCTGAGATATCAATGGCTATCATAATGTCTGAACTCTTGGACTTTATCTCTACAACTCCATCATTTATAACAGGTTCACTGAGCGCGGCTATTAGTAAAAAAGCAGTTATCATAAAAAGTATATTTCTTTTTTTAGCACTCAAGTGCTTCGATGAAACTCGGAGTTTGTTTAGGACCTCTTTACTAAAGTATGAAGTTTCCAACTCTTTTTTGACAAATAACATTATAAAAAACAGAAGTGTAGGAACTCCAAGGTAATAAAAAAATTCAGGATGTAAAAAACTCATAAGACTACCTTCTTCTTCTATTTTTCAAGTATACATACAACATTAGTGTTATAAACGCGAGTGTCAGTGGATAACGATAGTAGTACTGAACATAAGAAAAAGTCTCATTCTTGATGTCAGACTTTTCAAGAGCATCTATTTTTTCGTATACATTTTTCAACTCATTCGCATTTGATGCTCCAAACGCGACACCATTCGTCTCTTTAGCTATTTTCATAAGTACCTCTGAGTTGTACTCATTTTTCATACCTATGCCTATTGGGTAAACGCGAACACCTTCTTTTTTTGCTATCTCTATTGCAACATCTAAAGGGATTTTATCTTTGCCTGGTGTTGAGTAACCATCTGTCAGGAGTATGGCTACCTTAGACTTTGATTCACTCATTTTAAGTAAATGGACACCCTGTGCTAAGGACTCATAGAGTGCCGTAAACCTTCCAGCCATACCTATGCGAAGCTGAGACACTATTCCTGATAGGATGTGTTCATCATAAGTTAGAGGAGAAGCTATAAATGAGTAGTCTCCAAACACAACGAGTCCCATATTGTCTTTTTTTCGCTTACGTATGAAGTCAGAAACTATTGACTTTACCACATCAAAACGACTCGCACGGGGATTATTTTCATCAAAGCCTTGTGCTTGCATAGATTGTGAAGCATCTATGATTATTGCAAGTTCATGACCTTTTTTTGGTTCTAATTCATAAACTTCATCTTTGAGAGGAGACATAAATGCCATAAGTAAAAGTGAGAGTGTTGCCCATTTAAGCAAAAACAGAATTTTAGAACTCCCTACACTGTTTTTCATAAACTGTGCAACTTGAGGAAAGTATAAAGATGGAACTTTCAACTTACAAAAGTAAGCACAAAAAATGAAAGGTATTATTAAGAGTGCAAGATAAGGAAATGCGAAATAAATTCCATCAAACATGTAGTAAAGCCATGTAGTTTTTCAAACTAGTTTTTGTTTCTTCATCAAAAGAATCAACATTTTTTCTATACTTGTAAGTCTCAAGATTATTTTGTAAATGCTCATATGCCTCTTGATGCTCTAAAGAATCATTTTGAAAACTTTGTGCATAGTAGGTAATGTCGTAAGCCGCTTTTTTTGCATCACTAAACTCCACTGCGTTTAAGAGTTTCAAATGCTCTTTTCTCAAACTAAATTTATTTCTATTTTTTATAAATCTTATGAGAGCAAAAATCAAGAGTGTAAAAAGAATCACTCCTACAATTACAGTCACTATGAGATAGTACAAAGAGTATTCTGGTACATCTATTAGGGGTTTAATATCATGAAGGGGTATGTCAAATATTTCTGGTTTATGTTGCATTATTATTTTCCATCAAATAGTCTACGAAGTGCTACTGTAGGGTTCGAGTCTGTGTATACTTTTGTAAAACGCACCTGTTCACGTCTGAGTACCTTGAATAATTCTCTATCGTGTGCTTGTACTTTTTGTGCATAAGTTTCTACACTTTTTGCATTAAAGTCACCTTCTAGGAGTGCTCCACTTTCGGGATCTACTAAAGAAGAAAAACCCATTTTTGGTGGTTTTTCTTCAAGGTGGTCACGCACTATGATTGCGATGATCTCATGTTTTCTTGCAAGTAGTTTAAAGTCTGGAATCTCAAAAAAATCCCCCACTATCAAAATAACAGACTTACGCTTGAGTCTTTTAAAAAGAGTGTCAGATAAAACTGAAAAGTCTACTTTTTGATTGAGTGCATTAAACTTTAGAACCTCATCAACACTCTTTTGAATGTGACTTAGCTTTTTACTCGGTCTATTATGAGAGATCATCTTATCTGTAAAAATGTATGAACTGAGTAAGTCCCCATTTTTTATAGTTGAGTACCCAAGTAGTGCCACTAGCTCAGCAATTACTTCTTGTTTAAACTTCTTTGCTCCAAAATGAACACTTCCATTTAAAACAGAAGCTATAACTATGTTAAGCTCTCTCTCTTCACGAAATATCTTTATGAATGGCTTTTGCATCTTCGCTGTGATATTCCAGTCAATATGACGGATATCATCACCTGGTGCATATTCACGAAGCTCTATAAAGTCATAACCCTCACCATGAAATATAGAAGCATTGTTTCCAACCATTTCACTAAAGACTTGGCGACGAGCCTTGACTAGTATTTTTTGTAATTTACTCATAACTATCGCTTGACTACGGTATCTTCACAGTCTCAAGAACTTTTTGAATCATCTCATCAGTAGTAACACCTTCTGCCTCTGCTTCATATGTAAGCACTATACGGTGTCTCATTAACTCTTTTGCTATGTATGCAACGTCTACAGGTGTAACAAAATCTTTTCCTCGCATAAATGCCATCGCTTTTACTGCTTTGAACATATCTATACTCACACGAGGAGATGCACCAAATTGTATGTACTCTGCTATGTCATCTAAACCATATGCACTTGGGTTTCTTGTTGCACTCACTAGCTCTATCATGTACTCTTCAACTTCCTCGTCAATATGAACACTTCTTACAGCCTCTTTAAGTTCTTCTAAATCATCTGGAGTAAGTACTGCATTTATCTCTTGTGAACTAGCACTTGATATACGACGAGCGATTTCTAGTTCTTCTTCTTTTGTGTTGTAATCAACAACAAGCTTTAACATAAAACGGTCAAGTTGTGCTTCTGGAAGTTGGTAAACACCTTCTTGTTCTACTGGATTTTGAGTTGCCATAACGAAGAAAGGAGGTTCTAGTTTAAAAGTAGTGTCTCCTAAAGTCACTTGCTTTTCTTGCATAACTTCAAGAAGAGCAGATTGGACTTTTGCAGGTGCACGGTTAATCTCATCTGCTAGTAAAAGGTTTGTAAAAATAGGACCTTTTTTAATTTTAAACTGGTTGTTTTGTGGATCATAAATTTCTGCACCCAAAATGTCTGCAGGAAGTAAGTCAGGAGTAAACTGAGCACGTTTAAAGTTCAGACCTAAAGCTTGAGAAAGTGCATTCACTGTTGTAGTCTTTGCAAGACCAGGAACACCTTCTATAAGAATATGTCCCTCACATAAAAGAGCTATTAGAAGAGAGTCTATCATTTTCTCTTGTCCTACAACAACTTTTGCAACTTCTTTTTTTACATTTTGTATTTTATTCATCATTTTCTAACAAACCTTTTTTTTAATCGTTTAATTATAATCTTTTGGAGTAAATAGTTATTAAATATCTAAACCTAGTACCTTTTCAATACTTCTTTTTTTGCTTTACCCAGAGAATTAAACTCATCTGAGTCTATCTTTGAAATTATCTCATTATACTTTGTTGCATCTTCTAAGACAAGAAAAAAATTCAACTCTTTGAAACTTTTCATATTTTCTACCTTTCTCTCAAATATATCTCTTTCGCTCAATGAAGTCACATTTTTTTTAAATTTTATTTTACCAAGTAAAAAACCAAGAATAAAAACTAAAGCATAGTAAAGATAGTCGCTTTTAAACTCAAAGCTATTCTTCTTTTCATCTAATAACTCTTCTTTTTTATAGAGTGCTTTTTCTACTGTCACATCAATACTATCCATATGTAAAGTTGTTAATCTCTTTACCTCTAGGTCAAAATACTCCAAATCAAAACTAGGAATACTAAAATTCTTTTGGGCTACAAAGGCAAACTTTTTACTCCACCTACCCTCATAACCAGATTTAGTAAGTGCAACATCTAGTGTTGTGTCTCGAGCAAAAACTTTTACACCATCTAATTTGTATAATATTTCGGGAATCTCTGAAAAATCTGCATTACCCTTTAAGATAAATTCTAAATGATACGGTTCATAAGCCTTAATATTTTGTGTATCTTTATTTGTTATAAGTTCAAGTTTACCCACAACATTACTCATAGAGTCTTTTACATCTATTGTTATTGCTTCATGTTTTATTATTTTGAGGGTAAATTCTTCATAGTCAATATTATCTCGTCCCAAAACAGTATTTTCTATAGAGTCTTTGTTTGTCTTTTTCATTCTTGCATTAAGTTTTAGTTTAAATGGACCAGCTTTTTTTATAAAAAGAACAAACTCAAACTCATTTATTTTTTTCCCGTCTATTATTTTTTCATCTTCTCTGAGAACTTCTAGTCTATACTCTGGGGTATCCGCCTCTTCTTTAAACTCAACTCCATATAAACTTGCCTTATCCTTGAATTTGCAAATATACTTTAAGTAAATAGCCTCATTTGTATGTGCCGTTTTACTATAATCGTTGAGGCTCCATGTATAATCTACAGCATAAAGTTCTATGCTTAAAAACATACTTATTATTACAAATATTTTACCAAGGTTTTTTTTCATCTATTTTCCTTACATTTATAAGTTCATATTGTTTGGAACTTAGTTTTGCCTTTCCTGAATTAAGATCTATTTGTGAGGCCTGTTTACTCTTCTTACCCTTGTTCTTTTCACCACCACTCGTAGAGCTACTAACTTTCATATTAGAGCTTCCTCCACTATCACTTTTTTTAGAGTTTTCTCTTTTTTTCGCCAAGTCTTTTTTATGCTTTGCTTTTTGCTGACCAGTACTCATCTCTCGTCTCTCACGAACACCCTTAATATACTGCATGTTTTCATCCGCTTCTTTAGTATAAACAAGGGTCAAGGATTTTATAAAGTACTCTCTCGCTTTTGCAAATTTTTGCATTCTTATGAGCGCGTTCCCACAGTTATAGTAGACATTTGCTTTCACACTAGCCTTATGAGACTCTACACTCTTAAACATCTCCAAAGCCTTCTCATACTCACCCTCTTCATAAAGCAAAACAGCTTTCTCATAAAGAACTCTATTCTCATCTTTTATAATGTCTAAAACATTTGCGTTTAATGTTATTCCAAAAAATAACAAGAGAGCTAGAATATACTTCTTTAAAGTAGTCACTCCGACTAAAAATATCACTATCGCCAACAGTACAAAATAATAAAAGAGTTCTATGTTTTGTACAACTACGACATTTGACTTATACTCCGCGTTTGACTGTGAGTCCAAAGCAGATAAGATCTCATCTATATCGTGAGAATAAACACCACCACTTTTTGAACATATGAGAGAAATAGCACTATTTTTTCTACTGACGACTATGTCTCCTAGTTCATCAGTTAAAAGCTCACCTTTTGCATCTTTAAGCGTTGACCCAATATTTGTCGCTAACATTAGAACATTGACTATAAGATGGTTCTCTTTTGCATATAAGGCTTCCTCTACATACTCAAACTCATCTGCACCATCGGTGAGAAGTATCACACTCACATCTCTTGAATGTGACATTTTTCTAGCTAAACGCAAGGCTGGCATCACAGCACTACCTTTGGTAATAATAAATTTTTCATCTATAGCATTAAAAAGATGAAGTAAAAGTTCACTGTCTTGGGTTAAAGGAGAAAGGATAATGGCATTTGTTGTAAATCCCAGTACTCCAAAACGATTTTGTGTTTTTGACCTTACAAGATTAGTTAAAACCTCTTTAGCAAACTCTAATCGTGTTGGCGATATATCTGTCGCCTTCATGGAGTAAGAAAGATCTACACCTATTATGACATCACCTAACACTTCTTGTGACTCTACTGGTGTCTGTTCAATAACCGGACGGCTCAAGGCAAAAATAATAAATAAAAAACTTATCATATAAGCATATGAACGAAAGCCTATACTTTTAAAATCATTTTTTATAAAAATTGCGACTATAAAGAGAACAAGCCAAAAATACTCAGGATTTAAAAAACTCATTTTTTTAACTCCTTATAGAGTAATAAAAGTAAAAAGAGAGAAGCCAAAAGTAAGAGGGCTTGAAAATAATAATCTTTTTCTTTATACTCTTTTGAACTAATTTTTGAGGATTCTAACTTGTCAATTGCATTATAAACACTCTGTAAGTCTTTTGCACTTGGAGCGTTGTAGTAAACTCCGCCCGTCTCTTTTGCTATCTCTCTCATTAAACCGGAATCTGCTTCGCCTATGCCTATAGTATATATTTTAATGTTTGCACTCTTCGCTAAGGCTGTTGCATCTTTTGGAGAGATTCGACCGCTATTGTGTTCACCATCACTTAGTAGTATCATCACCCTGCTCTTCGCCTTGGAAAATTCAAATGACCTCACACCCATAGCTATTGCTTCACCTATAGCTGTGTTTTGTCCAGCCATACCTTGAGTCAGATACTCAAGCATATCTGCAACAATTTCTTTTTCATAAGTAATAGGTGAAGCTATAAATGCGAAGTCACCATAAAGGACCACCCCAACATTATCACTGCTTCTATTGAGTATAAACTCTTTTGCTATCATTTTACTCAAAGCAAAACGCGATAAACGCTCACCACCTGAAAGTTCATCATCCCTGTCAAAACCACTTGCATTCATAGAACCACTTGCGTCTATTCCAAGAACTATATCTTTACCAAATCTATTTAATGGGTTAGACTTGTCTACTATAATTGGCGAAGACAAGGCTATGCATAATAGTATAAATATAATGACCTTTACAATCCACTCTAATTTAAAAAAGCTCTTCTTTACAGATAAAAACTGTAAGTGGACAAAGTACTTTTGCATCTTAAACTCTTTACAACGAATGAGACAAAAAATGATAGGTAATAACAATAATATTAAAAATGGATACTCAAAACTATAATAATTCATATCTCTTATTTTAGCTAATAAACCTTATAGGCATTGTGCTCTTTGGCATCATTTTACAAAATATTTAAATTCATTACTATTGTTCTTGACTTATCAAACCTATTTGTCTATAATTTCGACCTCTTAACATTAAGAGATTAAGTCTTGTTAGCTCAGCTGGTAGAGCACGTCACTTTTAATGATGTGGCCGATGGTTCGAATCCATCACAGGACACCATTTCCAAAATATTTGTGGCCCCGTCGTCTAGCGGTTAGGATCCATGGTTTTCATCCATGTCACAGGAGTTCAATTCTCCTCGGGGTCACCACTCAATCAACCTATTTTAGGCACTTCCCTACTTTAAGAATACAAACGGTCTCACTTTAGGTCTCATAAATTTCACAATAATATTACAAACTCACCCTACTTTCTTTAATACCTGTTTCTATATAAAAGGGTATAACTTCTCGGGGGTCACCACTTCACAAAAACCTTACACACTTACTTTCAAACACTAATAAATTATTTATTACTACAAGTTTTTACTACTTTAAAATTTAATTGTAATAGTACGCTCTTCTTTAAAGACTTTATCAAGAATATTTACTTCCTTTAATGCTAGTCTGCACCCTGCTATAACAGTATCTTCTTGTTTATCAGCTATATTAAGTGAACTACTTGAAACTATATCTTTATCAATCAAAAAACATTTTCTAGCACCACTTTTTAAGAAGACCCTTTTTATTATAGTCCTGTCAAACTCTTTCATTCCAGGCGCAATAGCTACAATGCAAAAAACGGAGCAAATCGGACACCTATGACACTTCAGTTCGGACACCCATGACAGTTTCATTCGGACAGTGATAACGGAAATGAATCGGACGCTTTGGTCTAAAAACCGTCAAGAAAGAAAAA
>Ga0233442_1000233_pt1 | contig 62181 bp, 55 predicted proteins | sample SI_123_September_3_FD_182789 | JGI IMG/M metagenome (GOLD analysis project Ga0233442, IMG submission 182789) | Seawater microbial communities from Saanich Inlet, British Columbia, Canada - SI_123_September2016_150_MG | ecosystem: Environmental > Aquatic > Marine > Inlet | place: Canada: British... | reverse complement strand
TGTTACTTCATACACATCTTCCGCAATTGGCTGTACTGAAACCACCTTCGCCCCTCGAATCAGGGCATCCACCTCAACCCGAAGGCGGTCACTCTTGACCGTCATCGCTGAGACCGTAGTCGATCCCGTAATTCGGAACCCATACACCTGCTCTGCCATGGTGCGATAGGCATCCAGCTTGGCTGTACGAATCGCCAACAGCTGATTCTGCCCCTCTGTCGCCCATGACTCTGCCGAGGTTCCAAAACCTACCGCACGAAAGCGTTGCAGCGCTGTCTCCGTTGGCTCATCACTACACCCTCTACTCGACCCATCTGCCGATAACCCCAACAATGGGATCAGCAACATGGCCTTCACTATTTTCATCCACTGTCCAAAAAATGACGTTTTATAACTTACCCCTGATATAGCAAATAGTACGCCAGAAACAGAAAAGCCGTGATCTGTTCCAAGCAGATCACGGCTTTTTGAGGCGTTCCTTATGGGTTTTGTTAAATCACCTTAGAGAAACGCTGTTCACTCTTTTCACGCAGGTAGCGGTCAAACACCATACAGACATTACGGATCAGCAGACGACCCGCTGTGGCTACGGTGACACTCTCCTCATCCATAGTCACCAGCCCATCCTCCACCATCACCTTCAGCTCTTCCAACTCAGTAGCAAAGTAGTCTCTGAAGACGATGTCGTTACGCTGCTCGATATCGCTGAATTTAAGACGGAAGTTACAGATCAGTTCGGTGATCACATCACGACGCAGGATATCATCGGCATCCAGCTCCACCCCACGGAAGACGGGCAGATCACCCCCATCAATCGACGCATAGTACTCCTCCGTGGTTTTGAGGTTTTGTGAGTAGGTATTCCCCACCACCCCAATCGAAGTGACCCCGACCCCGATCAGATCACAATCACGATGAGTAGAGTAGCCTTGGAAGTTGCGGTAGAGAGTCCCCTCTCGCTGCGCCACTGCAAGCTCATCATCCGGCAGCGCAAAGTGATCCATACCAATATAGAGATAACCCGCCTCAGAGAGCTGTTGGTTGGTGCGCTGTAGAATCTCCAATTTTTGGTCTGGAGTGGGCAGGTGGGACTCATCGATTCGACGCTGTGGTTTAAACAGGGTCGGTAGGTGGGCGTAGTTGAAGACGGAGAGGCGGTTGGGGCGCACTTCTAGCACCTTATCCACGGTCTTCTGGAAGCTATCTGCGGTCTGGTGTGGCAACCCATAGATCAGGTCGACACTCACCGACTTAAAGCCACTCTCTCGCGCTGCGTGGAGTACGGAGAAGGTCTCCTCCTCCGACTGGATGCGGTTGACCGCCTTCTGCACCACTGGATCAAAATCTTGCAGCCCCAAGCTCATGCGATTGAAGCCCAGCTCTCTCAGCAGCGCTACGGTCTCCGGGGTCGCTTCACGCGGATCGATCTCAATCGAGTACTCCCCTTCGTCATCATCACGCAGGGTAAAGTGTTTGCGGGTGGTATCCATCAGACGACGGATCTCATCATGGTTGAGGAAGGTTGGCGTACCACCCCCCCAGTGGAGCTGCTCTACCACGCGAGAGCGGTCAAATAGCGCTCCCTGCAGCTCCAGCTCTTTGGCTACCCGATCCAGATAGGGGGGCGACTTACTGCGATCTTTGGTGGCGATTTTGTTACAACCACAGTAGAAACAGACCGTGTCACAGAAGGGAATATGAAAATAGAGGGAGAGCGGACGCAGTGGGTCTTCCTGGTTGGTGCGTGCCACCACCGCCTTATACTCTTCAGGACCAAAGCCATCATGAAACTGCACCGCAGTCGGGTAGGAGGTGTAACGTGGCCCCGCCTTGTCGTAACGGCGGATCAACTCCATATCAAAGGTCAGTATCTGCTCCATCTCTCCTCCAGTTGCTGACATCACTCTACCCCGTGCTGGTGCGCATGGTTGATCACCTGCAACAGATATTTAAAGGGGATAAAGGCCAACGGAAGTGGCTCAATGATCGCCATAAACTCCAGCGGTGGACCACCAAACTGGTGTGTTCCCGCTTCAACCTCAACCTTCAGCTTTTTCAACTCGGCCTCCAGTGGTTCAATCAGGTTGGTTGACTGCTGCATATAGTCGCCATCAAACTCAATCGAGTACTTTAGCTCATCGACCTCAATCAGCGCCTCTTCAATCTGTCGCTTAAACTCATCCAAACTCTTCAGTTGGACGACCATTTCACCATTTCCCGTGTTATACATAATGCTCTATTCTCTTGCTCTATCTTGCTCTATCTCTTAATGCGCCGCTCCTGCTCCTTGCGGAACAGCGACTGATGCGTACTCAGGGTGGCGCGATCGATCACGAAAACACCGTGTCCGCCCCGCTCAAACTCAACCCAACTCCATGGAACCTCTGGGAACAGCTGCTCTAACGCCATACCACTGTTGCCTACTTCACAGATCAATACGCCCTCCTCTTCTAGGTGCGCATCCGCTTCCAGCAGAATCTGTACCACCAGATCCAGCCCATCCTCCCCCGCCTCCAAACCCATGCGTGGTTCGGCGTGGTACTCCTGCGGCATATTGTCCAGATCCTCACGATCTACATAAGGGGGGTTGGTGACGATCAGGTTATAGCGTTTGCCATTCAGCGCAGAGAACAGATTAGAGTGGATCAGCTGCACCTGCTCTTCCATCTCATACCGCTCGACATTGACCTGAGCCACCGCCAGCGCATCCTCAGAGAGGTCTACCGCATCCACCTCCGCTTCAGGGAAGTAGGCCGCAGAGGCAATGGCAATACAGGCGCTGCCACAACCGATCTCCAAGATGGAGTGGAGTCCATCAGGGTCTACCCAAGGTGCATAGTGCTGCTCAATCAACTCAGCAATTGGCGAACGCGGCACCAGCACCCGATCATCGACATAGAAGCTCATCCCCGCAAAGGTCGCCTCTTTAATCAGATAGGGCAACGGTATACGCTGCTTAACCCGCTTGTTAAATTTATCTGCCAAACAGTGACGCTCAGCCGGTAACAGCTTTCCCGTCAGCAGACGGTCAGGAGAGTCGAGCGGCAGACAGAGGTTACGCAGTACCAGCCGTATCGACTCATCGACAGCGTTATCCGTGCCGTGCCCAAAGTAGAGTTGCCCCTCCTTTTCTGCACGTGCCATAACAGACGCACCCCAGCGGATAAAATCCGTTGGGGTGGTTAGGGTCTCTTCGAGTGCTGCTGGATCGATCAAGATTGGGCTTCCTGCTCCTTGATCTGTTGACGCACATCCTCCATATCCAGCTCTTGCGCCTTGGCTACCAGCTCTTTCAGCCCCTCGGCAGGCACCATGCCCGCCTGCGAGAAGATCACAATCTGCTCACGGAAGATCATCAAGGTAGGGATAGAACGGATCTGGAAGTGTGCCGCCAGCTCCTGCTCATCTTCGGTATTGACCTTGGCAAAGACCACATCCTCAATCTCCTCAGAGACCGCATCATAGATAGGCGCAAAGCTTTTACAAGGGCCACACCAAGGTGCCCAGAAATCGACCACTACAATATTATTATCATTAATGGTCGCTTCAAAATTGCCGCCATCTAACTCGACTACGCTCATAACCGTTGCTCCTTTTCTGTCCGTAATAATTCGCCTATTCTAACATCCTCTTCTTCTTATGCCGAGAGGTAGTAGAAGACAAAACGCCCATTCTCCATATCAATCTTCAACTCAGCGCCATGATTGATGCCGAAGTCGACATAACCGGGAATTGCACTATCCTCATGACATTCAGAGGCGTGCTGTGGTGATTCAAAGTCACGATCTCGGTCATACCAAGAGAGCAGCATCACCATATCTAGGCGACGCTCTGCCTCCGCATCCGCGATTGCCTTGGCGGCGTCAAAGTTAGCCAAAGGCTCTACTGGATGCATCTCTATCGTCGGTGGCTCCTGCAGCGGTGCGCGGGGTGTTGCAGGGCAATTTTCAGTTTTCATCTCTTCTATCTCTCCATGAAATGCGGAGGGGAGTAGCCTCCAAGGTACCATCTTTGCCACCAGCGGCAACAGCAGTGCGCCGCCGGGCAGCATAAAGATCCCAAAGGCGGGAACCGTACGCGCCACATCCTTGGCCTGTTCAATCGCCTCCTGTCGCTCCTGTTCGCTGGTCTGTTGCCCCAGCGAGAGCTTACGCAGGGTATTGAGCATCTCCCCCGTCTGCTGAATCTCCATCCAGCTCTTCAGACTCACATCACGAAAGATCTCAACCACCGCCTGCGGGTCTCGAATCTTCTCCGCAGTGACCCGCAACACCTCACGGGTCTTGGTGATAATTTTAATCTCACTTAACATCGCTTACTTCTTTTTCGGCCGGAAGATTTTAATACTCTCTGACTCAAGGAATGGCCCCTCAATCAGATCCACGCAGTAAGGGATCGCTGGGAACAGCTCATCCAGTGTCTCGGCAATCGCGGAAGGTTTACCCGGTAGATTAACCATTAGCGTGTTGCCTCGAATTCCCGCCGTCTGCCGTGAAAGAATCGCTGTAGGCACATACTTGAGGGAGATCTGACGCATCAACTCACCAAAGCCAGGCATCATCTTCTGGCACACCGCCTCAGTCGCCTCTGGAGTCACATCCCGTAGTGCCGGTCCAGTGCCTCCAGTGGTCACAATCAAGCAACACCCCTCTTTATCAGCAAGTTCGCTAAGCGTCTCCTCGATCACCGGCTGATCATCCGAGATCACCCGCGCCACCGGCTCCCACGGGGAGGAGAGGTGCTTTTCAAACCACTCCCGCAGTGCCGGCCCGCCCAAATCCTCATACTCCCCTCTACTGGCCCGATCCGAGACCGTGACAATGCCAATTTTTGCTGTTTCCGTCATCCTGTTCACCCTGTCGTCCGTTACAATGGTGCGGACAATACCGCCTTGAAAAGTGAAAAACCACCCCCACCTCTTGCTAATGGTCACAGGATTGGTGGCAATAACAGATACTAACAATGGATAAAACACGGACAGAACACAAATTATGAGTAACTCTTTTGATGATGAGATGGAGATTGTCGATGGCGATCTGGGTGCTGAAGTAGAGGTAGAGATTGAACTCTCCCCCTCCTCAGATCTGGCACTCCCCTCTGAAAACCTCCCCAAAGAGCTCTATCTGCTCCCCCTCTCTGAGCGCCCCTTCTTTCCCGCACAGACCCAGCCACTATTGATGAATGGCGAACCGTGGATGGAGACCGTGCGCAAGATCGGTAAGACCGACAAACATATGGTCGGTCTATTTATGACCCAACCCCACGAGTCTGACTTTGCTGACCCCGATGACTATCTGGAGATCGGCACCGTGGCACGTATGCACCACCCGATGAAACAGGAGGGGAAGATCCAGTTTATCGCCGAGGGGATGCAACGCGCCCGTATTGTGCGCTGGATCTCCGAGACTCCACCCTATCGCGTTGAAGTGGAGTATCTGAAGCAGACCAGCCCCGGCAAGAAGAGTGAGACCAAGGCGTATGCGATGGCGATCATCAACACCCTGCGTGAGCTGATCCCGTTAAACCCACTCTATGGGGAGGAGTTGCGCTTCTTCCTCGACCGCTTCAGCCCCAACGAACCCTCCGCACTGACCGATTTCGCCGCCAGCCTCACCACTGCCACCCCAGAAGAGCTGCAGAAGGTACTGGAGACACTCAACATCCGCCGCCGCATGCAGCAGGTGCTACAGCTACTGAAGAAAGATCTGGAAGTCGCCAAACTACAGAACAAGATCCGCGACAACGTCGAGGACAAGATGGACGAGCAGCAGCGCCGCTTCTTCCTCAAGGAGCAGCTCAAGGTTATTCAGAAAGAGCTGGGGATCGCCAAGGATGACCGCACCGCCGATCGCGACCGCTTTGTAGAGCGCATGGAGAAGCTCACCATCCCCGAAGCGGCGATGAAGAAGATCGACGAAGAGCTGGAGAAGCTGGGGATGCTGGAGACCGGCTCCCCAGAGTATGCCGTTACCCGTAACTATCTCGACCAGATCACCGCACTGCCGTGGGGCATTCACTCCAAAGACAAACTCGACCTACGCCGTGCCCGCAAAGTTCTCGACCGCGACCACGACAGCCTAGAAGATGTGAAGGACCGTATTATCGAGTTCCTCGCCGTGGGTAAACTGCGTGGTGAGGTCAACGGCTCTATCCTGTTGCTGGTGGGGCCTCCCGGCGTGGGCAAGACCTCCATCGGAAAATCGGTAGCTGATGCACTGGGGCGCAAATTCTATCGCCTCTCAGTCGGCGGTATGCGCGACGAGGCGGAGATTAAAGGGCATCGCCGCACCTATATTGGCGCGATGCCGGGCAAGTTTATTCAGGCGATCCGAGAGTCTGAGACCCAGAACCCCATCATCATGTTGGATGAGATCGACAAGATTGGGGCCTCCTACCATGGTGATCCCGCCTCAGCTCTGCTGGAGGTGCTGGACCCAGAGCAGAATGTAGAGTTCCTCGACCACTATCTAGATGCCCGTTTCGACCTCTCTAAGGTACTGTTTATCTGTACCGCCAACCAGCTCGACACCATCCCCAGCCCTCTACTGGACCGTATGGAGACCATTCGGCTCTCTGGCTACATCACCCAAGAGAAGGTACAGATCGCCAAAAACCACCTCTGGAAGCGCCAAATGGAGCGTAGCGGCCTGAAGTTAAGCCAGATCAAGATCAGCGATGCCGCCCTTCGCGCAGTAATCGATGGCTATGCCCGTGAGTCCGGTGTGCGTAACCTAGAGAAGCAGCTGGGGCGCATCATTCGCAAGATTGCGGTGAAGATCGTCAACGGCAAAAAGGGGCCGTTCAAGGTCAACATCAAAGATATCACCGAATTCCTCGGTCAACCGATTTTCACCAGCGAGAAGCCCTACCGTGGCGTTGGTGTGGTTACCGGGCTGGCATGGACCGCCATGGGCGGCGAGACCCTCACCATTGAGGCAACCAAGGTCCACACCGATAGCCGTGGCTTCAAGTTAACGGGACAACTGGGCGATGTAATGCAGGAGTCTGCCTCCATCTCCTACAGCTACATCTCCTCCCATCTAGAGAAGTACGGTGCCAAAGCCGACTACTTTGAAAACAGCCATATTCATCTTCATGTACCGGATGGTGCCACCCCCAAAGATGGCCCCAGCGCAGGTATTACCATAGGTATTGCCCTGCTCTCACTGGCACGCAAGCGCAAAATCAACCGCGCACTGGCGATGACCGGGGAGCTGACCCTAACCGGAAGAGTGCTGCCGATTGGGGGGCTACGTGAAAAAACCATCGCCGCCCGCCGCCAAAACATCAAAGAGCTGATTTTCCCAGCCGAAAATGAGAAGGACTTTAAAGAGCTACCGGACTACATTCGAGAGGGCATCAAACCCCACTTTGTTGACCATTTCGACCAAGTCGCTACTATTGTATTTGGGTAACCTATTCCGAGGAGGAGTCACACCATGTCAACAATCCAGATCAATCACAAGCCATCACAAGTCGAGCTAGATGCCAATGGCGTCTGTCAATGGGCGATCTGGAGCAAAGAACCCTCGACCTTCCCTTGGCACTATGAGTGTGAAGAGACCTGCTACTTTACTAAGGGGCGGGTTACCGTCACCCCAGAGGGCGGTGAGCCGATAGAGATGAGGGAAGGTGACTTGGTCACCTTCCCAGAGGGGATGACCTGCAGTTGGGAGATCCACGAAGCGGTAGAGAAGCACTACCGTTTTTGCTGACCAACCATCAGCCTGTCAGTCGATCTCCTGACTTTTCAGATACTCCTCATAACTGCCGCTGAAGTTGACCAAACCTTGAGGGGTAAGTTCAATAATACGGGTCGCCAGTGAAGAGACAAATTCGCGGTCATGGCTGACGAAAAGCAGGGTTCCGGGGTAGTTCTCCAGCGCACTGTTGAGTGACTCAATCGACTCCATATCAAGGTGGTTGGTCGGCTCATCCATCACCAGCACATTGGGTTTGTGCATCATGATTTTTCCAAAAATCATCCGCCCCTGCTCTCCACCCGAGATAACACTCACATTTTTCTCGATATCATGCTGAGAGAAGAGCAGTCGCCCAAGATAGCCACGTATCACCTGCTCATCATCGCCCTTCTGTTTCCACTGGCTCATCCACTCAAATAGGTTCATCTCCTGCTCAAACTCGTAGGCATGATCCTGTGCGTAGTAGCCAACATTGACATTCTCTGACCACTTCACGGTGCCGCTGTCGGGGTTAGCCCCACCATGCTCAATCCCCAACAGGGTACGTAGCAGGGTGGTCTTGCCAATGCCGTTGGGGCCAATAATGGCGATACGCTCCCCCACCTCAACCAACATATCCAAACCGCTAAACAGGGTCTCTCCATCGTACCCCTTACTGACCCCCTCCACATGCAGCGCATTACGAAACAGTTTCTTCTTCTGCTCAAAACGGATAAAGGGGTTTTGCCGGCTCGAGGGTTTAATCTCATCCAGTTTGATTTTATCGAGCTGTTTGGCCCGAGAGGTAGCCTGCTTGGCCTTGGATGCATTGGCAGAGAAGCGGCTGACAAAGGTCTGCAACTCAGCCATCTGTGCCTTCTTCTTGGCGTTGTTGTTGAGCATCTGATCACGCACCTGAGTGGAGGCGATCATGTACTCATCATAGTTTCCTGGATAGACCCGCAGCTCACCAAAATCAAGGTCTGCCATATGAGTGCAGACGCTATTGAGGAAGTGACGATCATGGGAGATGATCACCATGGTGGAGTTACGCTCGCTGATGATGTTCTCCAGCCAGCGAATCGTATTGATATCGAGGTTATTGGTGGGCTCGTCAAGCAGCAGGATATCAGGATCAGAGAAGAGCGCCTGTGCCAGCAGTACACGCAGTTTCCAACCCGGAGCTACCGCACTCATCGGACCGTCATGCTGCTCTACAGGGATCTCCAGCCCCAACAACAACTCACCCGCGCGTGACTCTGCCGTGTAGCCATCCATCTCAGCAAAGAGAACCTCTAGGTCTGCAACCTTCATCCCCTCCTCTTCACTCATCTCTGGCAAGCCATAGATGCGATCACGCTCACGCTTGATCTCCCACAACTCTTCGTGCCCCATAATGACGGTATCGATAACCGTAAACTCTTCATAGGCGAACTGGTCCTGTCGCAGCTTACCCAGTCGCTCATGGGGGTCGAGCATCACATTTCCAGCCGTGGGGACAAGATCCCCACCGAGGATCTTCATAAAGGTCGATTTACCACAACCATTGGCACCAATCAGGCCGAAGCGGTTGCCATTGCCGAATTTGACTGAGATGTTTTCAAACAGGGGCTTGGCCCCAAATTGCATAGTAATATTGGCTGTAGAGATCACAAGATATTCCAGAAAGATTGAACGCTATGGTGAATTAACTGTTTTTCGGCTCAACGCTAAAACGTCAGACCGCACAGCCGCCCATTATCGCATACCTGAGATCTTTTGATCTCCCTCTAGGCATTCAAATCAGCCGCTCTCAATTATGGCCCTGTTTTTGGCTCCTTCCCCATTTGAGGGGGAAGGTTGGGATGGGGGTGGGATGCATAATCAAGCACTTAACCCCCCATCCTAGCCCTCCCCCTGACAGGAGGAGGGGACTTAAAAACCATAATGAGAATTGCTGCATTCAAATTGTGATTTTTAGGGATTTGCAGTTGCTTCTCTGTGCTCAGACAAGCTCCCAGTAATGACTCTATTTAGAGATGAGGCTGCGGAGGTGGTTGATGGTCTGCACGTAAAGTTCCTCCCCCTTTTTACAGTCCATCTGCTCTTTGGTGTTCTGCTCAAAATTCTGATCACGCACAAGTGACTCAGCCGCCCTTACAACCCGATTTGAAAGGCTGCTTCGGACATTCTCTGGAAGCTTCAACGATTGAGTGTAAGCCCCATATGTCATACTGAGGTTTCCTACCGGAAGCTCACAGCCAAGAACAAAATCCATAGCAACCAATTGGCCCAAATGGTTTGCAAACTTCTCCATTGACTCCTGCATCTCAAGAGCGGCTTCCTTCTGTTCTTTTGAGTAGTTTTTTGGTTCTGCTACAACAGCAGTAGAGGTGAGGACTAGGGATAGGGTTAATAGTAAGTGCTTCATTGGGAGGGTACCGTAGATCTGTAGTGTAACTATTTTACTACATCTATTCGCCAAGTTGAGGAAGTGAGTACAGGGCTAAGGAACCTGCTAAGGGTGTCTCTAAGACAGCACTCTATCAAACTCAGTCAGCAAAACTTTGGTGAGTGCTGGTACCTCATCCACACGCTCTTCATCAATAGCAAACTGAAGAGCCTCCGCCATCTGGGATAATTCAGGGTAACCGAAGGAGACTGCGCTACCTTTAACTCTGTGAGCTACGGCTCTTACATCACTCCACACTTTATTTGAGAATGCCTCTGTAAGCTTATCCCTACTCTCAACCACGCCCTCTCTAAAGATTGCCATCAACTCATCATCGACCTCCTCCTCTGCCTGGGACGGTGGCTCAACGATTTTTTCCTGCCGTTGAAGTAGATGTTGTTTAAGTTCTCTTCTCAGCTCTGTTTTATCGATAGGTTTTCCTAAGAAGCCATCACAACCCGCCTCATTGAAGGCATCTCGGTGTTTTTGCATCACGTTTGCGGTCAGCGCAATGATGGGGAGGGTATGGCCCTGTTGACGCAGGGTACGGGTTGCCTCAATACCATCCATGACCGGCATCTGCATATCCATCAGGATCAGATCAAAATGGTTCTGGTTCACCTGATCAACAGCCTGCTGACCATCCACCACCGCGGTAACGGTCAAGCCAACAGACTCAAGGATACGTCGTTCAAGCAGTTGAAGCTCTGGGGTATCTTCAGCAATCAGTATATGGCCGCTTAACTGCTCATCTAGCAGAGACTCATTCGCATCCTCTTGTTGATCTCGTACAAAGATATCACTGGGCTGATAGGGAATCATCAACTCAAAAACAGAGCCAACCCCCTCTTCACTGGATACATCGATCTCTCCCCCCATCAGCTCGGCCAAGTTTATTGAGATAAAGAGACCCAGTCCACTTCCACCAAATCGGCGCCCAATAGAGCTATCGGCCTGCTCAAAACGGGTAAAGAGTCGGCTCATCACCTCTGGAGACATTCCAATCCCCTCGTCTTCAACCCGAAACTTAAGCTTTCCATCCGCTACTCTCGTAGTTACAGTGATACACCCTGTATCGGTAAATTTAATCGCATTACTCACTAGGTTGATCAAAATCTGCGCAATACGACTCGCATCTCCCATTAACAGCCGAGACTCCTGGTTGTTTTGCGTCACAATCCACTTCAGCCCTGCATCCTGAACACGCACAGAGAGCATACTTTGTAAATCTGCCAGAAGAGCTGCAAGGTTATAGGGTGCTTCATCAATGGTGAATTTTCCAGACTCAATCTTCGACATATCCAGAATGTCATTCACTAGGGCCAACTGGTTATGTCCTGCACTCTGAATGGCACGTAATACCTGTGAGGCCTCCTTCTGATCACACTCTGCACCGCCGCCGAGCCCTCCATCGATAAGAAATTCACTATTGCCAATAATGGAGGTGAGTGGGGTACGCAACTCATGGCTCATAGAGGCCAAAAACTCATCTTTGGCCTGACTCGCCTTGGTCAGTTCAGCCGTGCGTGTCTCAACCTGCTGTTCCAGCTCTTGATTGAAGGCATTCAAAGAAGCTCTGTTTCTCTCAATCAAGTTGGCAGAGTAATCCATCGCCTCCTCTAGAGTTAGCAGCTCATTGCCCGCCCCAGATGAGACGAAAGAGCTCCCCTCTCCCCCCATATGCTCCGCTTTATAGACCAGTTGCCTGATCTGGTTGGTGAAACGGGTTGTAAATATTCCGATAATCAACAGCACAAAGAGTGCAACAGAGGGAAGAATAAACCGGTAAATTCTCTTCTCGGTCTCTTGCACCTCGACAAAGTAGCGCTCTGGGTCTACCGAAACAATAAACGTCAGGCGCTGTCCCGGCAGCTCAACCTCTTCAGAGAAGTTTAGAAACCCCTCCCTCTCTTCACAACGCTGTTGATGAGAGGAGCTGAACAGTAGATTCCCACCATCCGATACCACACAAGCAGTCCCGATCTCAGCCATTACAAGATGCTGAAAGCGCTTCTGAAAAAATTCAGCGTGCAGATAGAAACGTAACACCCCCTGGTTTTTTCCACTGGAGATCTCTACCGGAACCCACCAAATCAGATCACTGTGGTCGTGATCGTTATCATGAGTAATAGCATGTTCTAAGCTGGCATCAACATGCGACTCTCTGATCACGGTTTTTCCATCACGTTGAGCCAATATCTCAACCACCTCTGGCTCTTGAGAACGATCAGAGAGGTTCCTACTGATCTCTGATTCAGAGACATGCAACTGTTCAGCCCCTTGCAAATTGAGATAGGTAATCTCACTAACCCCATTGCCTTGTTGAATCCAGTCGTAGAAGTAGAGCTCCAGTCGACGGAGTTCTTTCTTGACCGCTATCTCATTCATAATTAACTGGTTGTAACGCATATTTCTGAACGAGGGGAGCCTAGAGGCCTCCTCAAAACGCTGTGTTATATTGGTAAAGCTACGCTTTACCTCATTCACTCGCTGCTGCGCATCAATTTGAAATTGGTGCATGAGCTGCCGCTCCATCGCCAACTCGGTGTTTTGGAAAATCATCCAAGTAATGAGCGAGAGAGAGAGAGAGTATCCCTCCCCCCCCTAAGTAGAGTAGAAACCGAAACCGAATCGACACAACTATTGAGCCTGGGCTTTCCAGTCCGCTCTCACTTCATCCAACAGCTGAAGGTAGAGGTTTTTACGGGGCATGTGATCCCATAACAGCATTCGGTCGAAGTAGTCCGGCTCATTCAGGTGCAGCTCTATAATCTGTTCTCGGCTCAACAGCGGGAGCGTCTCTATGTTGGCGGGAGAGAGCCCGGTTATCTCGGCCATCTCCTTCTGGATCTCTGGACTGATCTGATGGTTGATGTATTGGTGAGCAATAACCTCATGTCGATGCACTCCATCTTTCCCGGTAGGCTCTTTCTCATAACCACTATGGCCCCGATCCGAAGCAATCATATAACTGTCGAACATCCCTACAGCCCCCTCTTTGGGGATGATCATCTTGAAGTTTTTGCCTTTGGCCTTGAGTTGGGCAGAAGGGTCATACCAGCCATTAAAGGCGACAACCTCTCCCTGCAGGGCGAGCTTGATCTCATCACCACCGCCCGCATAATAGGTAGCAGCCTGTCTGTTAAATTCCAGCAGCTTATCTTTGACCTGCTTCAGTTGAGGACGAGTCAGGTTGTAGACATTACTGTATCCCAATGAGAGTGCCGTGGTTCAGACCATGGAGATGTCATCCCACATCGAGACTTTCCCTTTATACTCTGGGTTCCAGAGCGCATTCCAGCTTGTAGGTGCAGTGACCAGATCTTGGTCATACATTAAGCCCGTTGGTCCCCAAGCCCAAGGCACCGCATAGACTTTGCTGTCAAACTGACTCCACTCCGAGTACTGGAGGCTGTCGTGCAGGTTGTTGTAGTGGGGGACTCTGGAGAGATCAATGGGGTTCACCAACCCCATGTTCCACAAAATCTCAATCCCCTCATTGGAGATCAGATAGACATCGACATGCTCTTCTGACTCTGCAATCGTCAGAATCTCATCCAGCGTACTTAGTGGGGCAAACTCAATCTTTACTCCGGTCCTCTCTTCAAAGCTGCGAAAACCGATGGTCTTGTTGGGGTGCTCTGGGTCACGATAGACATCCCAACCGGCAACCTTGATCACACTCTCTTCTGCTGCGACAGTCAATGACGGTACCAGTACCGTGAGCAGCAGGGTAAACAGCCACAAAATGTTAGATCGATGGGACACTCTTTCCTCTCCCTGTTATCCAAATAGTTGCGGTATATAGTACCAATAACGGAGGCCGTTACTGATCAATACCTCTCATTATTTTCTGCCAAAATCAGGCGTTCCTAAATTGGGTACAAGCATATACCGTACCTAATATAGGTGCAAATGATAAAGACAATAACAGCAGAAAAGTACCTAGGTCTGCTCTCTTGGCTTAAAGCCGAAAGAGAGGCAAAAGGGGTATCAATGAGACAACTTGCAGCTAAGATTAACCAACCTCACTCTTTCATCAACAAAATTGAGAGCGGTGAACGAAGATTGGATGTTTACGAATACGTTCAGTACTGTGCAGCATTAAAGATTGATCCATCACAAGGCCTTCATCTGCTCAAGTAACTAACTCAGGTAACCATGCAGCCAATTTTACCCCTGAAATTCAGCAGTAGACTCTCTAATAGAGACACCCGTTAGATAGAGGCTACCCTTCTTCTTGAGGTAGAATAGCCAGCCCTACGAGAGTGCACCGACCTCTGTTGATATCTCTCGTTTCACCTTTAGTTCAGAATATCCTCCATGAGCCTCCTCCAACTACAAGATATCCAACTCGCCTATGGCGATCTTCCACTGCTCGACCACGCCAACTTGGTCATCGAAAAGGGGGAGCGACTCTGCTTGGTCGGGCGTAATGGCACCGGAAAGTCCACTCTACTGAAGGTAATTGCCGGAGAGGCGATCCCCGAGGATGGCAAGATCGAGCGCGGCAACACCCGCATCTCCCGCCTTAAGCAGGAGGTTCCTAAAGGGACGCATGGCACCATCTATGATGTAACCGCCGAAGGGGTGGGCGAGATTGGCACCTTGATTGCTGATTACCACCACCTCATCCTGCAGATGGCAACCGACCACAGCGATGCCATCATGAACAAGATGGCTGCAGTACAACAGAAGATTGAGGCCGCCGATGGCTGGTCCATTCAACAACAGATTGAGACCACCCTATCGAAGATGGGGCTGGAGCCAGAGGAGGAGTTCTCCAGCCTCTCTGGAGGGATGAAGCGCCGCGTACTGCTGGCACAGGCACTGGTGCAGAGCCCTGACCTCCTGCTATTGGATGAGCCCACCAACCACCTCGATATTGAGTCGATTCAATGGTTGGAGGACTTCCTCATCAACAGCCAGACCACCCTACTCTTCATCACCCATGATCGCCAGTTCCTGCGCCGCCTTGCCACCCGCATCATCGAACTGGACCGTGGTATCCTCACCGATTGGCCCGGAAATTATGACAGCTATTTGCAGCTCAAGGAGCAGGCGCTGGAGGAGGAGTCACGCAACAACGCCCTCTTCGACAAAAAGCTGGCTCAGGAGGAGGTGTGGATTCGTCAAGGAATCAAGGCACGTCGCACCCGCAACGAGGGGCGTGTACGTGCACTGAAAAAGTTACGTCAAGAGCGCAGCGAACGCCGTAACCGCAGTGGCAATGTGGTGATGGCGACACAACAGAGTGATGCCTCAGGTAAAAAGGTGATCCGTGCTAAAGAGATCACCCACAGCTATGATGGGCAGAGACTGGTGAATAACCTCTCTCTGAAGATTCAACGTGGGGATCGCATCGGCATCATCGGCCCCAATGGGGTTGGCAAAAGTACCCTGTTGCGCATCCTGCTGGGAGAGACCGAGCCACAACAAGGTTCAGTAGTACACGGTACAAAACTGCAAGTGGCCTATTTCGACCAACTGAGAAATCAGCTCAACGAAGAGCTTAGTGTTCAGGATAACGTTGCCGATGGTAGCGATAACGTAGTCCTCAATGGCCGAAGCAAACACGTCATCAGCTACCTGCAGGATTTTCTCTTCTCCCCACAGCGTGCTCGCAGTCCAGTCAGTACCCTCTCTGGTGGAGAGCGTAACCGTCTTCTGCTGGCCCGCCTCTTCTCCAAACCCGCCAACCTGCTGGTGATGGATGAGCCCACCAATGATCTGGACGTGGAGACGCTGGAGCTACTGGAGGAGCTGCTGCTGGAGTATGAGGGGACACTGCTGCTGGTGAGCCATGACCGCGCCTTCGTCAACAACGTAGTGACCAGCACACTGGTATTTGAGGGTGAGGGCACCATCAATGAATACGTGGGCGGCTATGATGACTGGGTTCGCCAACGCAAGGAAGAGGCCCCCAAAATAGCAACCAGTGCCAACAAGCCCCCACCCACAAGCGTTCAGAAGCCAGCCCAGAAGAAGTTAAGCTACAAAGAGCGACTGGAGCTGGAGGCACTACCCAAAAAGATTGAACAGATGGAGGCCGAACAGGAGCAACTACACCAAAAGCTGGCCGACCCTAGCTTTTATCAGAGTGACGCGGATGCGGTAACCACCACCACAGAGCAGTTGAAAAACCTCGAACAACAGCTAAGTGAGTGCTATGCTCGCTGGGAACAGTTAGAGGAGGCTGAGAATGGGTAGCAGTGAAGAGAGAGTGGATGAACTGGAGAGCCGTCTCGCCTTTCAGGATGAACATATCCAACAGCTCAACGATATCATTACCAAGCTACAGTTAGAGGTGATGACCCTCAATCAACGTATGACGCACTCAGAAATGCGGCTACAGGAGATGACCCCCTCACTGTTAAAGCCACTATCCGAAGAGGCACCACCGCCCCACTATTGAGTGATACACGCTCCCTTTGTTGGAGGAGAGGAGCTTCACTGTAAGAACTTATGCAACCATTTATACAAACTGACCATATAAAACTGGAGGAGAGTTGGAAGCGGGTACTACTACCTGAGTTTGAACAACCCTATATGGTTCAGCTGCGTCAGTTTTTGCTACAGCGAAAACAGCAAGGGGCTACGCTATTCCCACCCACTAGTCAGTGGTTCAACGCCTTTGATCACACCCCATTTGAACAGGTCAAAGTGGTGATTATTGGGCAAGATCCTTACCACAACCCCGGTCAGGCCCACGGGCTCTGCTTTTCTGTGCAACCGGGCGTAAAGGCTCCCCCCTCTCTTATTAACATCTATAAAGAGCTGGAGAGTGATCTGGGAATCCAGAACCAACTGGGGACACTCACCCCATGGGCCGATCAAGGGGTGCTACTACTCAATGCGGTACTCACGGTTGAGGCCAACAGTGCGGGTGCTCACCAAGGCAAAGGGTGGGAACAGTTTACCGATGCTGCAATCGATCATCTTAACCGTGAGCGGGAACACTTGGTATTTATCCTCTGGGGAAGTTATGCTCAGAAAAAGGGGGCACGTATTGATAACCAGCGCCATCACGTAATTCGCTCCCCCCACCCTTCACCACTCTCTGCATACCGTGGGTTCTTCGGTAGCCGTCCCTTCTCTCAGTGTAACGGGTACCTGAGCGAACACAATATCTCCCCAATCAACTGGCAGTTATGAGCCGTTCAGCACTACGTTGGGGGATTCTCAGTGCGGTACTCGCCACGTTGATCTGGTCGTGGAACTTTATCATCGCCCGTAGTTTGATCGACAGTACGCCTCCTGTCACCCTCGCCTTTCTACGTTGGTCGACCGCTATACTGTTGCTGCTTCCCTTTACTTGGCGTTCAGTGCGCCAAAGCTGGCCCTTGGCCCGGTCTAACCTGCGCTATTTACTGATCACCGCACTGTTGGGAGTTACCCTCTTCAATACGCTGATCTACATCGGCAGCCAGACCACCTCTGCTCTGAATCTATCGCTGATCTCCATCACCTTTCCGGTGTTTATTGTGATCTTCTCCGCACTATTCCTAGGAAGGCCCATCACCCTGCGCCGCACGGTTGGGATTGCATGGGTACTGGTTGGTATCCTCTTCCTCACCACCAATGGTGCGCCCATGCAGCTACTGCAACAGCCACTGACTGAGGGAGACCTATGGATGTTGGTGGCTGCCATACTGTTTGCTATCTACAGCATTCTGGTTCGCTACAAGCCGAAGGGGTTGAGTAACCGCGCCTTTCTCAGCTACACCTTTCTACTGGGGTGGACACTATTAACCCCATGGATGATTTGGGAGCAGACACAGGTCCCCTGGCCCGAGATCACCACCACTACCGCAGGTGGAGTTCTCTACCTGGGGCTCTTCACCTCAATTGCCTCTTACTTCTTCTGGACCCACGCAGTAGACCGCATCGGCCCCTCCAATGCAGGGATGATCTACTACACCCTGCCACTGTTTAGTGGAGTTGAGGCGTGGCTGGTATTGGGTGAACCGATCACCCTGATTCATCTACTTAGCGCGGTGGCAATCATCACAGGTATTCTCCTCTCTAGCGAATACCAGCACTCAAACGGCGACACTAAAGAGAACACTAAAGAGAATACTAAAGGCCCACTCTAAACAGATCTACCACGAGGCCGGATCATTAGAGGCCATAGTATTGAGCTGCTCTTGAGCCTGCGCCAATTTGGCATGGGTCTCATCACGACGCCCTGCATCTGCCAGTGGACGATTCGGTCGTTTTGGTGCATCCAAGGCATGACGTAGCACGGTTACCGCCTCTTTATAGCGCCTCTGGTCGATCAAGAAATCCCCATAGAAGTAGTTGGGGTCAATCCCATTTGGGTTAATCTCCAATGCCCTCTTCAGATAAACCTCTGCCTTATCATCATCACCAAACCCGATAGGCCAACCCGGAACTTGGTAGTAGAGGCTACCCAAACTGGTATAGACAGAGCCATTCAATGCATGGGGATTGATCTGCTCTGCCTGCTGTAGTCGCTCTCTCGCCTCTGCTACCAAGGTTAATGCGCTCAGTCCCCCTTTTGCTCCTGCGTAGGTGCTGAGGATAATCCCCTCCCACACCAGTGGCTCTGCATGTTTAGGGTATTGTGTCGTTAGTGCATGAGCCCGCTGGGATAGAATCTCAAAGGCAGCCTCTTGCTCACTCTCTGAGCCTTGATAGAGAATCATCGCCCACTCTCTCTGCAGCTGCTGTACGCTACGCTCCATGGAGTCTGCAGCCAAAACCGATCCCATCACACTGAACATTGCCAGCCCCACTACTATTTTTCTCAACATCTCGATTCTCCTGACTATTTTAGATATCTCTTTGCAATCTGGTTCTGCCCCTTGAGGGCCATATCGACGAGACGTGGAAAGAGGTTGTTAATACGCACAAATAGCTTCTCTGGGAAGCCCAGATAGCGCTCTTTTTTTCCATGCTCCAGTGCACTAATCAATTGCCGTGCAACCTCCTGTGGAGAGTCCATCTCTGTATCTGTAGCCAGACACATCTCCATCATCCGCTCTGAATTAAATGGGGTGGATACCGCTCTTGGGGCAATATAGGTCACCTCAACCCCGGTATCGACCAGCTCTCGCCGTAGCGCTTCACTGAAGCCGCGTAGTGCATACTTGGTACTGGAGTAGGTGGTAAACCAAGCAAATGCGATAGAGCCAAAGATCGACCCCACATTGACAATATTCCCAGACCCTTGCTCTACCATCTCTGGAAGCAGCAGACGACTCAGCTGCATAGGAGCGATCACATTGGACTGAAACAGCTGCTCTGTGGTCTCCAGTGACTCTTCAGAAAACTCAGTAAAACTCATCGCACCAGCAAGATTAATGAGGATATCCACTCCCCCCATAGCACCATGGGCAAACTCAACAATATGTTGTCGCTGCGACTCTACGGATACATCTGCTGAGACAGAAAAAACGCCTCGATCAGAACCATACCCTTCGGACTTAAGGCTCTTTTCCAGAATAGAGAGGCTCACTTGATTTCGCCCGACCAGCAGCACCCATGTCCCTTTAGCCACCAAGGCTTGAGCAACTTCTTGCCCAATCCCTCCGGTTGCTCCAGTCAATATGACTTTTTTTCCACCTAGGTTCATGAGAGGCTCCGAAATATTCCACCATAAAGGCGGTACATCACCTTGGCACAGTGGATGATGGCATTTTGATCTTCAACCAACTCCAAACGGTTCATCAACCGTTCATAAAAATCGACATGCTCAATATCAAGAGAGCCATGTGAACGCAGGTAACTGAACGCCTCTTTGGGTAGCTCCAGTGTTGTCTCTATCGCATCTGCCGCACGCACCGCAAGCTCTACACTGGTCCCCTCCAGTACCAGCACCATACCAAAGAATCCCACTGGATTACGGCGCTGAATCGTATCCCAAGCATAAGAGACCATCAGCTCAGTCTCAATATTAGGGGTACCGTATCGCACCGCCTCTTTGTCTTCACCCAGTGCAGCAATATCATTGAGAATCCACTCTTGATGCCCCATCTCCTCTTCAATGTACTCCCCCACCGCCTCTCGTAGCCACTCCAGACGCTCCGGCAGCTGTGAGCCACACGCCATCAACAGTGGTGTGGTGTGCTTAACGTGATGATAGGCCTGCTTAAGAAAAGAGAGATAGAGTTCCTCACTGAGTTCACCAGCAACGGCCTGATGCAGTAGTGGTATAGAGAGGAAGGCGTTGCGCTCTTGCTCTGTCTCTTGCAACAAGCGTTGGTAAAAGGTACTCATACAACTTCTCCATGAGTCCGTTTTGACTCGATTTTATACTTAGATTGATAGTGCGCTTCAATACGCGCCCCATATTGCGCCCAGATGGCTGCTCTTCGTGGGCGGGCCGTCCCCGTCCATTGACCATTGCCAGTAGTGAAAGCCTCATCAGCCAATATCCAACCCCCCACCTGTGCATAATCAGGCAAGCTACGATTAACCTCGGCCACCCGCTGTGCCACATCAGTACCCGCTGTAGCTACTACCACTGCCAAGTTTGATGGTTTTCCATTGCCAAACAGTGCTGCTTGCAAGATACCCGGCTGGACCACCAGCTCACGCTCTACCCACTCTGGTGCAACATTACGTCCATAGGCGGTGGTCAACAGGCTCTTTTTGCGCCCCTTAAGAGTCAGGAACCCGGCATCATCAAGCGTTCCTAGATCACCCGTAGGCAGGTAGCCTGACTCATCTAGCACAGTGGCATCGCCCCCCAGATAACCATTAAACAGGCTGCCCCGCACCCACACTTCACCATCCTCTGCAATCTTCAGTTCAATATGGGGCAGTGGACGTCCGACACTCCCCACCCTATTCTCATTAGGGGCATTAAAGGCGACTACAGAGGTGGATTCAGAGAGTCCATACCCTTCATAGATGGGAAAGCCCAACTCCAGCGCACATTGCAGCAGGGTTTCAGAGATTGGAGCGCCGCCCACAGCAGCAAAACGCAGGGTATGCCTGACTTCGGTACCCAGATCTGCCAGAGTCACCAATAGCTGAACCATTTGGGGAATCAGGATCGTTGTGGTGGGCTGTTGCCGCTCAAACTGCTGTATAAACTGAGCCGTATCAATACCACTGGCCCCACGCAAGCCGATCTGATTCTGAGGCAGTAACACCACCGTTGCTCCACTCACCAGCGACACATAGAGCCCCCCCACATTTTCTAACAGTGTGGTCAGTGGTAACACGCTCAGGTGACGATCATCTGCTGTCACAGCGGTACGCAGAGCAATCGAGCGCACCACATCAACAATTGCTTTGGCACCAACACAGACCCCTTTGGGTTCTCCTGTGGTACCAGAGGTATAGGTGATCTTGACTGTATCACCCAAGTCATCCAAATCAGTCAGCGGTGAGGCATTCAGCAAATGTACAGCTCGTTTGAAATGAATCAGCTGGATATGCTCTCCACACAGCTCAAAAGATTCTGTAGAGATGCCTTCACACTCCGCATAACGCTCGGGTGTTGTGGTCAGCAACCACTCCACCGCAGCATCTTTTAGCAGGTGGTTGAGTTGCTGTTGACTGAAAAAGGCAGGAACTGGAATCGATATTTTGTTTGCCGCCATCAGCGCCAAATCGATCACCGCCCAAGCAGGGCCATTCTCTAGGTCAATCGCAAAACGTTCTACAGGCAACACCCGAAAGCGCTCTCTGTAGCTGTCGATTAACTCAATCAACTGTTGATAGGTAAAGGTTTTCGCCGTCCCTATCAATGCCACCGAGTCAGGCGACTGTTCTGCAACCTGTCGAACCTGCTCAACAATAGCGTGCTTACACATAGCCTCTATCCACGTAGGCTATGTGAACAGAGTTGAGTTTCTCGGAGCTCACATCCTGAACTGTAGGCTTCGCCCCAGATTATCGCTGCCTGTAGACGCTCAGCAACTGAAGCACGCTCCAACGCCTTAAACCCCTCCCCCACATGGCCTGCAACTACCTTGGGTTGCGCACTATAGTAACTACCCCAACTGGAATCACCACCCTGCAGACGCTCTGGGTCTGCATCAACTAGCGGATAGAGTGGAATACCCAAACGCTGAAAAGAGTTGATCAATGAGGGGAGCGCGGTAAAGGTGACCCACTGATACTCTGCACCACGCAGAAACGCCGTCAACATCACAATCAGCAGACGTGCTCCACCACTTGAGTGGGCAGCAAGATTACCTACCTCAACCACCCCTTCACGTGCTACAGAGCTGCCCGTCGCTGCAGCAACAGCAGACTCAATCGACTCCTCTAGATACTGCTCCAGAAACAGCGGCCCATCTGCTGCTGCATTGATACCTAAAACCCCTTGCAGCACTCCATCTTGCCCCTGAACCCCCAATAACCAAGGTAGAAAATGGCGAACATCGGCCCCATACTGTTTTGCAAACAGTTGGTGCACATACTGTTCGAGGGCCTCACGCCGACCATCATCTGCCGTAGTAATTGTTAAATTCATCACACTTTCCAAGCTTTCTGTTATTTGATTCAAACCACTTTAATTAAGAAAACTTAAGAGAACCTTAAGGTTTAAAAAATAAGCTACTGCAATACTCGTTAATTCAAAAGGCCGTATTTTTCATGAAGCAGAGCAGTTCCACTTGGTCTCATAGTTTATTGCTACGTGTACTCCTTCCCCTACTTTTGGTAGTCAGCGGCACCTCTTTTGCGACTTTTATCTACTCAGAACAGCTACTGGAACGAGTCATCCTTGATCAAGTCAGAAAACAGGCTGAGGTCTTTCTGATCGGCTTGGAACGCCAGATTCAGGAATTTAAACACCCCTTTGATCGATCTCAACTAGAGACACTATTTCAACAGGTGTTGTCAGAGAATGAGCCGCGCTACTCTTTCTCTATCAAGGAGATCTATCTATACCGTGACACCGGTGAGGTTGTAGCCCACTCAGACCAGATGGGTCACCTTCCCAAAGATATGCGTGGAAAATATGGTGAAGTACTTCAATCCGGCAACTCTTACCTGCATGGCGCTGTCGAGGAGAGTGGCGGTATAGTCGGTCCTCTGATTCGCAGTACCGATATCATCATCCCTCTATCAATCCATGGGAGAAACAGTGCCGCACTAGAGGCAGAGCTAGACATCACCAAAACTCAACTGATTATTACCTCGATTGATGATCAGTTTGAATCGATGATGCGTATAGTCACACTGTTCTCCGTGCTGATCACCTCCGCACTCATTATTTTAATGGTGTGGACACAGTTGATTCGACCCGCCCGCTCTTACCAAAACACCCTGCAGGAATCCGTTAAAGAGGGGCAGGCACTGAACCGTGCTAAAGATGATTTTCTCTCCAGCATGAGCCATGAGCTACGTACACCTCTCTCCACCATTATCGGTTACCAGCAGATATTGGTTGAAGCGGATGATCTAAAGTATCAGTACAAGGAGATGATCCGTGATAGCTTACTGGCTGGGCAGACGCTGCAGCAGCTGGTCAATGACCTATTGGATATGTCGAAGATACGCTCTGGCAAGTTTGAATTAAGTCCTCACGCCTTTAACCTACAGCAGGCCATTGAGGATGTCAGCCGCTTGATGCAAAGCTATAGCCCCGAAAAAGGGATCTCCATTCAGCTTCATATCGATAAAAAGACCAAACCACTACTGACCCATCAGTGGATAGGGGACGACATTCGGCTTTCACAAATTCTCTTTAACTTGCTCAGTAATGCCATAAAATTCAGTCCAAATGAGAGTATTATCACCCTCTCTGTGGCGCAAGCAAAACAACCAGTACAGCAGACAGATGATGCCTCTACACAGTGGTTTGAGATCAGCGTAGCCGACCACGGTATTGGCATGTCAGAAGCCGTGCAGAAGCGTCTATTCACTCCCTTCGAACAGGCCGACAGCTCCACCTCACGGCGCTTTGGTGGGACTGGATTAGGGCTCTATATCTCGCAACAGCTGGCCCAAATGATGGGAGGCGATATCAACATCAACAGTGCGATAAACATGGGATCTACCTTCAATTTTGTTCTCCCGTTGAATTCCAGTGCCAAGGCCGCTCTCTCCCAATCTATCGATATTGAAGAGTACCACTCATCCATACCACAACTTCAGGGACGGGTACTGCTGGCAGAGGACACCATTCCACTACAACGTCTGACCCGAATTATGATTGAGCGTTATGGCGCAACGGTAGAAGTTGCTGCTGATGGTGTAGAAGCCGTGGAGAAAGCGACCCACAATGAGTACCAACTGATTTTTATGGATATGCAAATGCCGCATATGGATGGCATTGAGGCCACCCACACACTACGCAATGCTGGCTGTACCACACCTATTATTGCATTAACGGCAAACGTTATGCCAAAACATCAAGAGGCCTTTCAAGATGCAGGATGCAATGACTTCCTCTCAAAGCCAGTGAACCCTGCACACCTCTATACACGGTTAACAGAGCACCTCTCTACAACAGTCACGAACAGTGAGACGGTTGAGTTCACCCAATCCGATGAATGGCCCGCTTTTGTGATAAGCGAAGAGATGATGCAAGATTTCTGGGAAGATCTGCAGGAGATGCGTGCCACACTTGGCATTCAATATCAGAAAGAGTCATGGCAAGATCTCTACAATATAGCTCATGCCATCAAAGGGATCGGAAGCTCTTTTGGACACCCTGAAATCAGCAAGCTGGCTGCACAACTTGAGGAAAGCATTAGAATAGACAATATTGAACAGATCACGGAGCGTTATACTGTATTGAGTCTGCGGCTCCAGCAGGTTAACCCACTGGAGAGCTGCGACCAGAACAAAGAACCATAATAAAGGATCGTAACTCGTTACTCTGCAGCAGGCTCAGCATCCAGTGCGCCCTCAATCATCGCAATAAACTCCAGAATCAACACCGGGTCCCATTGCCCACTGTCTCGCTCTTCACACATGATAGAGAGCGCCTTATGCTTACCCATCCCCTTGCGATAGATTCGATCTCCAGTCATCGCATCCCAGCTGTCCGCGATGGCTACAATTCTCGCCAGCAGTGGTACCTCCTCCCCCTTCAACCCATCAGGATACCCTTTGCCATCCCAACGCTCATGGTGCCAAGAAGCAATATCTGAAAACTCACGAAATCGCTCCCTCAAGGGTCGCATAATTGTTGCCGTGAGTACAGGATGCGCCCGCATCTGCTCATACTCTTCATCGGTCAGTTGCTCCGGTTTATTGAGCACACGATCGGGGATTCCAATCTTGCCTAAGTCATGCATCAACGCCCCTTGTCGCAGTAGCATCAACTGCTTCTCTTCCAGTTTCAGACGGCGCCCCAACAGTACCGAGTAGTGTGCCACCCGCCCAGAGTGCCCCGCGGTATAGGCATCCTTGGCCTCCAGCGCCTTGGTCAGACTCTTCACCATCTGTAGATAAGAGCGTTCTTTCTCCTCAAACAGCAGCTCAATAGAGCTCGCCATCTGGTTGACTGCAGCCCCTAAAACCCCCAGTTCGTCACTACTTTGATAATGAACACGTGCAGAAAGATCACCTTGTGCAATTTGATGCGTCACCGCTGATAGACTACGAACCGGACGAATCAGTCGCAACCAGAGGATCGCTGCAGTGACCAATGCCAACAGTAGCGAACTCCACAACACAATCTGCACCATCACAGCCTCGAACTCATCATCAATGGTGGAGATGGTCTGTTTGGTCGCGGTCAGATCCAACTCAGACTCTAGCGCAGCAATGATTTCACCCCCTCTAAAAAGAGGGATGATAATGTCAACACTGGTGATCCACTCCCCACTACGTGGATGGCGCTTCTGCTCCGCCGTATCGGAGTGGTAGGGGTTACCACTGCGCAACACATCACCATATTTTCCAGAGAGCACTTTCGGAGGGTGTTCACCCGGCTCAGAGTGAGCAATCACCTCTCCCTTGTGGTTATAGAGATAAATTTTCAGTATGGAGAACTGGCGCTGGCGCCGCTTCTCATTCAACACTTGATGAAACAACTGCTCCAACTGCAGCCGATCCAGTGAGGTATCAAGGTGATCAATTTGTCGCGCCATACCCACTAAAAACTGTTCTGCCTGACGTTGCACCTGCTCCAAAATTACCCGCTCCAACAACTTCTCTGAGTAGGTAAAAGAGCCCCAAGAGGAGAGCAGCAACACACCTAATAAAGGGAGCAGAATACGCAGTGACAGTCGTTGATACCAAGCCATACCACTACTTTACCACCAGCAAACCGGTCAATGGCTACGCGCTGCTACAATTTCATCCTCTAACGCAGCAAACGCCTTACTAGCACGCAATTTTGCATGAACCCGTTGATTACTCTTGACCCCTTCTACCAATACCTGGTTGGCCTCCCCCAATGGATATTCAATCAATACAAAGGTGCGGTAACCATCACGCACTTTCATCAATTTTTTCTCGGTGATTCGATAACCAGAGGTATTCACATCAGTAAATAGGGATTTGCTGACCCGCTCCATCTGCTGAACAAACTCACGGTTCTCAACCTCTCCACTCTCTTCAATGTAACGCTGGATCTGACCACTCATCTTTCCATTAAGCCGATCAGCTAGGTTAGTTTTGCCATCCATCACCGCCTTGTCAATCGACATTTGCAGATCCGAAGAGAGTGCTGTCGCAGCTTCATAGAGATAGTCTCCATCTTTCGGGGGTTCCATAAACCAGTCTGGAGCCTCCTCCATCACTTCAACACGCTCCTCCTCTTTCTGCTCTTTGTTGTACTGGGTAAATTCTGGGGTCCCCGGTTTGGGAACTGAAGAGCAGCCACTGAGCAGCCCTACGACTACAGCCATTGCTGCCCAACCTCTATTTTTCATACCTTTCATCACACTGCTCCTTTATTAAATTGTCTGTTATCAGTAGTTCTAAAAACAGTTGTCGTTTCTACCCCCTCACCAACCCTCCCACTGCAAGGGGTAAGGATTTGGTTACTGCTTCTGCTGACTGACCCACTCATCAACAGAACGCTTCAGAGAGGCGATATATCCTGTAGCTACACGACTCTGTTTTTGTTGGTTCAAATCCTCAAGATCCAACATCACCTGCTCCACTCGATCCAAACGCCCCTGCTTCAAATAAAATTGAGCCGCACTATAGAATTGCTCGGTCGCATCTTTCAGATTTCCTTCGTTATAGTCACTCACTGCGAGGTTATACCAAGCAAATCCATTCTCTGGATTTCTCTTCAGTGCCATCTGGTAGGCGGCACGCGCCCGTGCAACATCTCCACGCTGTGAATTGATATAGCCCAGTGCTGCGTAATAGCCATCCTGATCTGGGTTGTGGGCAATCGCCTTAACGAGACTCTGATCAGCATCCTCCAGTCGATCTAGTTGAATCAACACCCGCCCCTGCTGGAACCAGGACTCTGCATCCCCCGCATCCGTCCCGGTCGCCAGCGTGTAGAGATCCAGCGCACCCTCATAGTCTCCGCGCTGGTAACGGCTCTCTCCCCAATTTCGATAATCTCTTGCCTTGCCACTCCGTGTAGTCAAACGTTGATAGATCTCTTCTTGTTGCGATTCTGTCAATGGGCGGTTGGCAAGCAGCTCACGCAGTCGGTTCTGCTGGCTCGCCTCAGGCACCGAGGCAAGCCATGACTCCAGATCACCATCCCAGCGCTGCTCCATGCTGGAGAAGAGTGAACCCACTGCTTCATCTTCGCTGAAGGCCATCTGTACTTCAGGGATGGTACTCATCATTCGTCTTGCCAGATCATCCACCACCCGCAGCCCCTGCTCCTCCTCCATATTTCTGGCGGCATCAAACAGCCCTGCTGCCAACCCAATAGGAGAGAGCGGCAGTCCACCGTCTTGTAGCGTAGCGTGATGCTCTGAATCCCATAGCAGTGCATCATCACTGCTGCGCACCATCCTCAACTTGGCACCCGCCTCTACCTTGGAGTAGACACCATAGAAGGCACTGTCTCGGCTCACATCTCCCATAATCAACGCATCACAATGCAGTAGTTCTCCCAGCGCGGTACGGTCTGCTGCCACACTCATATCGAGCCCATTCTGTTCGATCAGGTGATCCACTCGCGGAATCTCAATATCTCTAAATCCTCGTGGTGAGAGGTGGGCATAGAGCGTGCGACGCACCAGCTCTCGTTTGCGTGGTTCCATCTCTCCCTGTAGCGGTAAAATCGCCACACAACGGGGGGGCGTTGGCTGATAGAAGGCATCATGCACCTGATACAGCACCTGCGGTGACAAACCACTGCTTGCCCCCTCTTCCCCGGCCCCCTGATTAACGTAACGGGTTGAACACCCCCCCAAAAATAGGGTGAGCAGAGCCAATACGGTCACTACTCCGTGAGGTTGGTATTGGTTCAGTCTCTGCTTCATTGCACTTCTCCTGTACGCTCTGTATCAATAATTTCATAAGGGATAAACAGTTCCCGTCGATCTTTCAGCGGGATCTCCGCTAATAGCCGATGAAACTGTTCAACACTCATCTGCTCTGGAAATTGAACCTCTTCACGGGTTGCCACCACCACCAGCTCCTCCGTCACCCGCTGCTCACCGCTAGGGAGTTGAGCGATAAACTGGTACCTATCTTCTGTTGGATGGGGAATGGAAATGGAGACTCCTGCCTGCAGATGCCCCTCGGTCCGATAGGCATTGGGGAACAGTCGCCAGACTCGTGGCTCCGACTCTAGGTGGGGAATTAACTGTAAAATGGTAATTGTCATCCGCTGTTGAGGACGCAGCTCAACCACCATCTCCTCTCCTGTTTTGTAATAGAGTTGGTTGAGTGATACCTGCTGTTCAAACAGCGGGGCAAACTGCGGGTCTCGTCGTCCCTGATTACATTGCACCTCCAGTTCAGCCTCTACAACACAACGAAACAGCGACTCCCCCGGCAGAGGCTCCACCATCTCTAGCTGTTGCTTTAATGAGTGGTACTGCGTCACATAACCCGCTGTCGATTCAAAATAGAGGTGATCCAGACGATCTTGCCGCTCACTCTGCACTCGAAGTTTTCCTCCAGAGAGTTGTGCACCACACTGACGCTCAATCTGCTCTAGCTTGAGCCGCTTCTCCGCCTGCTCACAGCCAGATTGCGCACTGCTCTCTTGGGTAAAGAGATAAGAGGCGGTAGCCGTTGCTGCTTCCGCTTCAAACTGAAGCAGCATAGTAACCACGCCTAATAAGGTAGGTCGAAAAATAGTCAAGACCCACATTACAAGGCTCCCCGTTGTTGGCCCGGTCTCGCCACAGCAATACGCCAGACACCCGCTTCACCACGGCAAGCACTCCCTTGATAGTGCTGTATGCGCCCATCATCCCGACGCTTCATTACATACTCACGACAGTACTGCCCCTGCTGGGTACGGAATGAACGCTTCAACAGAACCGTTCTTGCATAACGATCCTCTGAATCTCGCCACTCACTCTGCTCTCCAGAGCGCAGTGTCTCTAGCGCCTGTTGAAAGTGGTGCTCTGGTGAGTCGATACCGCCAGCAGAGAGGTGTAAGTCTGAGGGCATCAGCGCAACCAGCTCTTTTCTACGTTCGGTATGGCGTCGAATGGAGGTCGGTGCATACTCATCCTCCTGTAACACATAGTGCCCCACCTCTGGCGCGTAGTACCAGATACGGGTTTGCATCCAGCGCCCCATCAAGGTGCTTCGATCACACTCAATTCTCTGCGTATCAAAACTACCTGCAGCCACCTCAACCCGATAACTCCCCCCCACCTGACAGCGCCAACTCTGGATATAGCTCTTGGAGGAGAGTCCCGGCTTCTCATTGACCGAAACCACCGTAGAGAGGTACTCTGATTGCCCTTTGCGTAGCGGCCAAAAGAGGTTTCGGTCTCCACTGTACTGCACGGTGACTCTTTTTTTATCGGTCTCCCACTGCTGTTTCGGCAGAATAAAGTTGCGGTAGGTGGTATAGCGAAAGGCTCCACCGCGTGACTCCCAGTCCACCTTGTCGCCACGCACTGCTGTCACCTTCTCCACACTACCATCACTGAAGAGGAAGGTGTCTCCTGCACGATATTGGGGTAGTACTGCAGCGGTTGCCAGCGTAGTGGGTTTTAGTTCAGGTGTAGAGCCACAACCACTGAGTAGTGGTGTCATCAACAGCAGAGGTAAGCGCTTGGTTATGTAGCCCCCCCCCATCCTAGCCTTCCCCCTCAATGGGGAAGGAACCAAAAACAGAGCCATAATTAGAGTTGCTGTTAACCAGTAATTCATTGCACACCACCTTGTGTGCTGCTTGATTGAATCTGCACCACCTGCTCACGCCCATAGTAGCGCCTTGCCCAGTAGGTCATCGTCTCTTGTAGATATTGCTTCACCTCATCCAGTGAAACCTCACCATCACCATTACCTATCGGAGATTGATCTGCCTCACCACTCATTGCTTTCAGATAGTATTTGGTAAACAGCCCATGTGAACGGTCCTGTTCCCAAGAGGCTATCTGCTCTGCACTACCCGCTGCAATCAACGTAATATTCTCTGGAACGGCTGTAGGGCGCTGCCTCACAAAGATAGGGGAGGCGTGCGTCACCACCTTACTCTCCTGGCTGAGTCCCGAAAAACAGGCCTCTAACACCACAGTAACTGAACGCGCCTTGAGTTGAGAGAGGTTCTGGTAGAGCTGCTCCAGAGGGAACCCATTCAAGGCCAGACGCGCACCATCTGCATCTGCAGGAACCAGATAGTTATGCTCCTGCTCTCCAGGCGCACCATGCCCTGAGAAGTAGAGGTAGACCCGAGATTGCCCCGGCTTGACCCAGTCATAGAGCTGCCCTTGTGGATACTGTTGGGTACCAAACAGGCGATTCATCTGTGCCTGGGTCGCATCTTTGAGTTGGATCATATTTCCCTCACGCACCCCCAACCCCTCTCGTGCAAAACGGGTAAAGGCCTCTGCATCCGCATAGGCAGGTGTGACATTAGGTACAGAGGAGCCAAATTGTTTGTAGTTGGCATTACCGATAACCACTGCAATATCGTGCTCACTCTGCTCAACTATTCTAGAGTAGTGCAGCTGTAGCTGATCTCTCGGAAATAGAGACTCTGTCTCTTTCTGGACCACTTTATTGACGCTATCAGCCACCATTACTGAGGGGCGCACCACGGCTCCTTGTCGTGCAATGCTTCGTACAGAACGGCTATAGGGTTGATTCCACTGCGCAGCAATCAGCGACTGCTCCTCTTCAGAGGAGATCCATGTCACCGCACCCTGTTGTTGGTAGATCTCAATACCAGCTCCACCCTGCCCCTCACTGAGCCACTCGATAAAGTCTTCACTGGCGAACTCATCACCGCCGTCATCTCCCCCATCATCACTGCCACTATCTCCACCGCTATCTCCACCGCTATCTCCACCCCCATCATCACCACCGTCATCCCCGCCATCATCACCACCGTCATCCCCGCCATCATCTCCTCCACCCCCATCCCCACCGTCGCCTCCGTCACCATCTCCATCAGCATACACCTCTACAACTCCTACCCCTCCCTGAAGTGGAAAGTGCAACAGAGCCAGTACCATCCATACACGGACAACCAGCGATAAAAAAGAGTCTGTTCTATTCATCAGCCACACTCTACGGTCACAACCTTAAGGTTTACTTAAGATTCATCATCTACAGTGTGGCTTATGGAGCATGAAGATAACAACAAGAGCGGTAATGGCATAGTTTGGGACCTGCCCATCCGGCTGTTTCACTGGATGCTAGTGCTCACGATCACTGCAGCTTGGATGACCACCAGCACACTCTATTATGAGACTCACCTATCTGCCGGTTATCTACTACTGCTGCTACTGCTATTCCGCACTGTTTGGGGTTTTATGGGCGGTACCTATGCCCGCTTTCGTCACTTTGCCCACCCTTGGCCTGCCGTTCGTCAACACCTACTTGAACTGATGCAAGGCAGATCCTCCCATACTGTAGGGCACAACCCCGCAGGAGGATGGATGATTTTTCTGCTACTGGGTACCCTGCTACTGATCAGCATCAGTGGGCTACTGACTCTCGGGGGCGAAGAGCAGACTGGCCCCCTCAATGGCTGGGTCTCTATTGCCAGTGGTGCTCTGATGCACCAACTACATGAGACTCTGGCATGGTTTCTGATTTCATTGATCCCCATCCATCTAGCGGGGGTTGCTATCGAACGCTGGCTATCCAAACGCAAGCTGGTACAGGCGATGATTACTGGCAGCTATACCCACTTACGTACCCGCTCTACAGAACACGGGGTTGGATGGGTCAGCGGCATACTGCTGACAACCCCAGCCTTCGCTCTCTGGTTTTCCAGTGCAGAACCCAACCCTGTAGCACTCTATTCAAACAGCGCATGGGAGAGCGACCCTAGATACTCACATTGGCAGGAGGAGTGTAGTGGTTGTCACACCCTACACCACCCCAGCCTACTCCCATCACGCTCTTGGAAAAGGGTGATGGCGCAGCAAGAGAACCATTTTGAAGAGGATCTTGCACTAGATGAGGAGCCACTACAGCAGATCACTCAGTTTCTGATTCGTTATAGTGCAGAACAGGCCTACTCTGAGGCGGCATGGAAAATAGACCATAGTATTGAAGCGGGGCACGCCCCACTACGCATTACCGACACCCGCTACTGGAGAAACAGACACCATGAGATTGATGAGCAAATTTGGCTGCTGCCCTCTGTAGGTGGAAAGATCCATTGTGATGGCTGCCACCAAGATGCGGCAGCAGGCAGCTTTCAAGATCAAGCCATCTCTCTACCCGGTATTTAATATGGTCAACAATAGACACATATCCCTAATCCTTCTCTCTGCTCTACTCTACTCTCAAGCAGGGGCCGCTAGTGATGCCATTGAACCACTCAAAGCACGTTACCAAAAATTGGGCGCACTGCCTTTTGATGTGGATCGAGGACGACAGCTCTGGAACCGCAAGGTCCTCCATAACCGTTCAGGAAAGATGAGAAGCTGCTCCAATTGCCATGGCACCACTTTCACTAAACCCGGTCGGCATATCCGCACTAGAAAGGTGATTAAACCACTTTCAGTAGCCATTGAGCCTAGCCGCTTCAACAGCATGAAGAAGGTAGAGAAGTGGTTTAAGAGAAATTGCAAATGGACCTTCAGTCGCCCCTGCTCACCTCAGGAGAAGGGGGACATCCTCACTTTTATACAGTTCGAAACTTGGAGAAAATAGATGATGATATTCACTCAACCTACCTTTTGGAGAGTAACCCAGGTGATGATTTTCACCTTCGCAACCTTGGCCTTCAGTCACACTGCACTCAGTGATGATGACGACGAGTGGGAGCACCGCTCCTATAATGTGAAAGGTCCCGGCTCCGTCAAGTATAGAACCGAGTGCGGCAGCTGCCACCTCGCCTATCCACCACGCTTTCTGGGAGAGGCCTCATGGAAACGCATCATGAGTAGTCTAGAGGATCACTTTGGCGAGAATGCAGAGTTGGATACCAAGGAGCAGCAACAGATTTTGCAGTACCTCAGTGACAATAGCTCCAGATCACGCTGGTATAAAATCTGGAAAAAGTCGAATAGCAAAAACATCCCCATACGCATCACCAAGACCCGCTCTTTCCGCCATGAGCATGATGAAATTCCACGCCGTTTTGTGGCCAACAACCCTAAAATTAGCTCATTCAGCCAGTGTGAAAGCTGCCATATTGGGGCTGCCAAGGGTGATTTCAATGAGCATCGAGTGCATATTCCTGGAATGGGTCGTTGGGAAGATGACTGATACTGGTATGGTGTGTAGAAGAGAGTTTAAATAACCCTATGAGACGATTCAGATGAGACTACTACTAGTAGAAGATGACCCGCTGCTGGGTGATGGTCTGGCCACTGGACTTTCGCTGGCGGGCTACCGGGTAGAGTGGATGAAAGATGGAGAGGCTGCACTGCGGGCACTACGCAGCGACTCTTTCGATCTAGTTGTGCTCGACTTGGGGCTGCCCAAGGTCGATGGCTTACAGATCCTGAAACAGGTACGAGAGTCAGGAGACCAAACACCCATTCTCATCCTCACTGCTCGTGATGCACTGGAGAGCCGTCTTGCCGGCCTCGATGGGGGGGCGGATGACTACCTCACCAAACCCTTTGATCTGGATGAATTGACCGCCCGGCTGCGAGCCATCTACCGTAGACGTATTGGTGAGAGTACTCCACAACAGCAATATCGGGACATTGTGCTCAACCCTGCCGCACGTACCATTACTCAGGCAGGAACCCCTGTTGTGCTCACACGACATGAGTTTTCCATTCTGGAACTACTGTTTGGCAGCATTGGGCGGGTGGTCACCAAAGCCCACCTAGAGGAGAGCCTCTACGGTTGGGATGAGGGTGCCGAGAGCAATACCATTGAGGTGCACATTCACCATCTTCGAAAAAAACTGGGCAAGTCCCTCATTCAGACCGTTCGCGGCGTAGGTTATCAACTGCCTGCTCTCACTGAGGATTAACATGGGTAAGCGCTCACTACAACAACGTCTGCTGATTCTACTACTGGGGTCCGTTGCTACACTGTGGCTGATCTTCGGGCTGTTTATTCAAGATGAGGTCAAACATGAGGCTGAAGAGGTATTTGATGCCAACCTGGTACAGACCTCCAAGCTACTGCGCACCCTCGCTCAAGGAGAGCTGAACAAACAGGACGGAAATCTCACTGACTCTTACCCACTGGATGAGATCAACCAACAGTTCCACCTCTACGAGCACAAGGTCGCCTTCCAAATTATTGACCTCAATGGCAACACACTACTGCAATCCCCTCATGCCCCAGAGCAGAATCTGAGCACGCAGAGCGGAACCTTTCAGACCCGACTGATTGATGGTCAACTCTGGCGCACCTTTAGCCTGCCTCACCCACAAGCAGTGATCCATGTTGGAGAACTACTAGAGGTACGCAATGAAATTGCTGAAGAGATTACCGAATACCTATTCCAGCTTGCGCTCATCAGCCTGCCCATACTCGCCCTGTTGATCTGGTGGTCTGTACGTTGGGGGTTATCTCCAATCTCTACCATCACCGAGAATCTGACCCAGCGAGACAGTCGCCACTTGAATGAGCTAGAGATTGGACGTGCACCGAAAGAGCTGAAGCCACTAATTCAGGCCCTGAATCGGCTCTTCTCTCTACTGCAACACTCCATCAACAAAGAGCGCCGATTTACCGCCGATGCCGCTCATGAGTTACGTACCCCACTGGCTGCAATAAAAATCCATGCACAGGTTGCACGCAGTGAAGTCGATCAGCAGCGCCGCAGCCACGCACTGGAACAGATCATCCATGGGGTAGACCGTACCACTCACCTTACAGAGCAACTACTGGCTCTGGCTCGGATCGATGGCGTACAAGAGCTCGATAGCCATGCAACAACACTAGACCTGAAACAGGTGGTGAATGAGAATCTAGAGATGCTCAGACAACGGGCCATCAACAGCAAGATTGAGCTACACATGGTTGAGCCAATGACCACACCACTACAGATCTGTGGAAACCGAGAGCTGGTCTCTACCCTGCTGAGAAACCTGATCGATAACGCCATCCGCTACACACCCAATGGAGGTCGTGTCTCTGTACAGCTAGAGGCTGAAACAGATGCCACTATTATTCGCGTACGAGATACTGGCCCCGGTATCCCCAACGAAATACAGGAGCGGATCTTCGAGCGTTTTTATCGCAACAACAGCAGCAAGAGCGGCTCAGGGCTGGGGTTATCGATCAGCCAGCAAATTGTCGAGATTCATGGGGGTAGTATCACCCTTAACAACTGCAGTAACCCAGATGGGCTTGAAGTCACCCTCACCTTTCCCTCTGCGCTAAGAAACTCCGGATATCCGGAAGATCAGGTTGCTTTTGTGAAATCCAGATCATGTACACGAAAAGGCTAAAACGGAAGATTGGGTTGTTTTTTTGGAAAGCAGCCCCTAACCTCAGAACAGGCCCAGCTCACACTTTATACACAAAACTGCCATTCATATAGAGCAAGTGCCTTTCTGATTTTATCCAAGCGCTTGTTCACCTCTATCCTATACGATACCCAACATGGCAGGCGACGCATGTTGCTGTTACCTCATTCAATTGATCATATGTCTCAAGACGATCCCCCTCCTCGGCAATACGGGCTAATCGGCTTGCTGCGCCATGCATGTCGGTTCCTATTGCTCCCATTTGTTTTGGCATAAAGCCAGCCATATGACTGGCTCCATGATTGTCGAGAGAGCTCATTCCTAAACGCTCCTCTGCTACCAGAGCAACTTGATCCAGCTCCCCCCTCGATAGTGCTGACAAAATTTCATGGATAGCCTTCACATGGTCTCGCATATTACCTAACATATGTTCCTGCATCATCTTGGGCATCTGCACTAATTTCCGATCATCTGCCTGTGTGGCTGGTGATATCAATAATGTAACCATCATGTACACTGCTGATTTTGATAATTTCATATTGGGCTCTCTATCTTCGATTAACGGACACAGCAAAAATGCAACGCATCATCAGTAACGAGCAAACACTGACTGATTTCCCTCTTTATCAATTGCGTAGACATTGTATGAATCAGCAGGTCGGCCGGTCATTTCCATGCCTGGTGAGCCAATCGGCATACCTGGCACGGTGAGACCAATAATATCTGGCTTCTCTTGTAGCAGGCGTTGAACATCATCTGCCGGAACATGCCCCTCAATAAAGTAGCCGCCGACCATCGCAGTATGGCAAGAACCCATTCCATACGGAACACCAAATTGCTGCTTATACGGCACCACACTCTCTACATTGGCAATATCTAACTCAAAGCCGTTCTGCTCCATATGCTCAATCCAATCACCACAACAGCCACAAGTAGGACTTTTGTAGACCACTCCATCTGCTGCATTAGCTATCTTAGCCAGAAACAGTAAAGAACCACATACAATAATAATAGCTGCTTTCTTCATATCAATCGTCCTCTAGTTGATGCCTCAAGCGGGGATACAAGGTTCAGAGTTGCACTGAATTACTTCAACGGTCACATGAGATAGCTTATCAAATGATTGAAGCAATGACTTGTAGTGCTCAACACTCTGCGGGTAGTGGGTAACGATAGTAATGATCGCAGCATAGTGGTGTGCGCCGACTCTCCAGATATGGATGTCCGATAACCGATTATCGGCATCCGCTTCAATCGTCTGCTCGATGCTTTCAAGGTACTCCCGATCAATGCTCCCATCCAACAGAATGGGAGAGCTCTCTTGAAGTAGGCCATAGGCCCACTTGGTGATAATAATGGCACCCACAATTCCCATCACTGGATCCATCCAGTCCCATCCATAGTATTTTCCAGACAGCAGAGCAACGATCGCTAGAAGAGAGGTGAAGGCGTCCGCCATCACATGCATATAGGCGGCCTTCAGGTTGTGGTCGTGATGGTGACCTCCATGGTGATGGTGATCGTGTCCATGATCATGCCCATGGTGGTGATGGTCATCTTTGAGTAGAAATACGCTGACAACATTGACCAGCAATCCAATTACAGCAACCATAATGGCCTCATCAAATTGAATAGCATGTGGTGTGAAGAAGCGCTGTACAGACTCCAACAGCATCACCAGCGCAACTACCGCAAGAGCAACTGCACTGGCAAAACCACCCAATACCCCAACTTTTCCTGTTCCGAATGCATAGTCAGGGTTGTTTGCATGCGCCCGTGCATAACGGTAGGCAAATATCGTGATCAGGAATGCTGCAACATGGGTTCCCATATGCCATCCATCCGCAAGCAAGGCCATTGACCCATAAGCCATGCCAGCTACGATCTCGATCACCATTGTTACCGCAGTCAGCCCCAACACATAAAACGCCATCCGTTCGCCCTGTTGGTTATCCAGTACAAAGTCATGGCTGTGTTTCCATTCATCAATCGTATGTGTATGCATCGCTCACCTCTAACCTGATCAATAGTATTGACTGCAATGTAACACCGTACCCAAGTACGGCTTCAAGAAGATACTGCATTGATAGCCATCACCGACAGTAGCAATGGAGTCCGCTAAGATGAAAGAATCAATACCAGCCACTTGGTACCGACCTAATCAGATGACACAAGCCCGCCCCTTGCATCAACGCAGTTGCCCTCAGTGCCCTTGTTTGTGCATGGCCCCCATATTTTCTGAATGGTCCACATTGCACTCAAAGATAATCATGTTATCCATATCCAAATTAAAACGTATCTGCTCTCCAACCGACTGCTGTAGATGGCTAGGGAAGAGCCCCAGAATCTCCTGCCCGGACGATAGCTGTAGTGTATAGAGGGATTCTGCACCCTGAAAATTGCTACGGGTAATAGTCGCCTCATGGAGGCCCTCAGCGTCAAAAATGAGATCATCCGGACGCACCAGCATATCGACCTTGCAGCCATCGAGCAGGCTATTGCTATTTTCACCATGCAACTCCCCCAGTTCAGTCTCCAGCAGGGACTCACCGATAATAACACCACGCAGCATCGCCCCTTTACCAACAAACTCCGCCACAAATCGGTTAGCAGGCTGGTGGTAAAGGTTGTAGGCACTGTCCCACTGCTGGATGGTGCCGTTGTGCATCACGGCAATCTTATCGGCAATAGCGAAGGCTTCATGCTGATCATGGGTTACCATAATGCCGGTAATACCCCGCTGCTTGAGAATTTCACGCACCTCGGTCGCCAGCCGTTCACGCAGCTCAACATCAAGGTTAGAGAAGGGTTCATCCATCAGAATCACTTCAGGATTTTGTGCCAGTGCACGTGCCAGAGCAACACGCTGTTGCTGGCCTCCAGAGAGTTCATGAGGGTAGCGCACCCCCAGCCCTTTCAGCCCAACCAGCTCCAGCAGCTCATCAGAGAGGCGGGTTCGTGCTGCCTTGCTCTCATTTCTGCGGGAGAAGACAATATTCTCCTCAATGGTCAGATGGGGGAAGAGGGCATAGTCCTGAAATACCATCCCAAAGTTACGCTGCTCGGCAGGCACCATCTGAGTGGACGAGGAGAGCAGGTTATTGTTAAGGATAATTGAGCCATGATGAAGCGGTTCAAACCCGGCAATAGCACGCAGTACAGTGGTCTTTCCACAGCCACTATACCCCAGCAAGCAGACCAGCTCCCCTTTACCAATCTCCAAAGAGAGATCATGAACTATAATGTTATCTCCATAGCGGCACTGAATATGGGATAGAGAGAGGTGTGTGTTATGGATCGTCATCGCTTGCTCCTTATTTTGATTTCCGCACCAGCAAGATCACCGGCAACAGCCCAATAATGACCAGTGAGAGAGCCGGTAGTGCTGCATATTCCCACATCCCCTCAGAGGCCATTTCATAGGTACGAACAGCAAAGGTATCCCAACCGTAGGGGCGCAACAGGTAGGTGGCGGGTAACTCCTTCATTACATCGATCATCACCATCAGCAGAGCCATGAAGATGCCGGGGGTAAGGATCGGCAGGTAGATGCGGCGTACCACACCACTGTTATTCTCTCCAAGAGAACGGGCTGCCTCTTCCATAGAGGGTTTGATGCGGGACAGTGAACTCTCTACCGGACCATGGGCAACCGTGAGGAAACGTACCAGATAGGCAAACAGCAGTGCCGGCACACTCTGCATCATAATCGTGGTGGGAGGCTGTCCCAACCAGCCCTGTACTGCATTCATGGCATGCCCAAAGTTGGCAAAGAGAATCATGATGCCAACGGCCAGTACTGAACCAGGGAGAGCATAACCGAGGGTAATCAACCGCCCCACAGACTCAATCTTCCACTCTCCCCCCTTACGACGCGCCATCGCCAATGCAAAGGCACCCAGAGTAGCGAGGAGTGCAGCTCCCCCTCCCAGTACCAGAGTATGGATAAGCATCTCGAAGTAGCGACTGTTCAGTTCCTGATCGATCACACCCAGCCCCCAAAACAGCAGTTGAGTAACGGGAAGGATGAAAGAGACTCCGAGCACCAGCATCACAAAGGCAGTTGTGCTCCAGGCACGGACCCCTTTGAGTTGGAAGCGGTACGGTGCACGTCCAGTGGTCTGGTGGTATTTGGATTTACCCCGCATCGATTTCTCACCAAACAGTGCCAGTAGTGCAAACAAAAGTAACAGTGAAGAGAGCTGGGCAGCAGTGGAGAGGCTGCGGAAGTCATCCCAAGAGGTATAGATGGCAAGAGTGAATGTGTCATAGTTGAAGATGGATACAGCACCAAAATCGGCCAGTGTCTCCATCAATGCCAGAGCCACACCTGCCGCAATGGCGGGGCGCGCCATCGGCAGCGCAATACGCAGAAAGGCCTGAGAAGGGGTGAGCCCTAGGCTCTGCCCCGCCTCCAGCAGAGAGTTGCCCTGAGAGGCAAATGCTGTACGAGCCAACATATAGACATAAGGGTAGAAGACCAGTACAAAGACGGTAATCACACCACCAGTCGACTGGATATCGGGGGGTGAGATCATTCCCCCAAAAAAGGTTTGAAATCCGTTGTAAATTGGGCCGCCGTAGCTGAAGAGATCCAGCATCACGAAGGCGAGTACATAAGCGGGGATCGCAAAGGGGAGCATCAGTGCCCAGTCAAAGATTTTGCGCCCCGGAAACTCACACATTGTGGTGAGCCAGGCAAGTGCCGTTCCCAACACCAGCACCCCTCCTCCAACACCAAGGATCAGCCACAAGGTATTGGTCAGCAGGTCAATAAAGAGATAGTCGAGTAGATGTCCCCAGATCTCCTGATCAATCTCCCCCCAGGAGAGAAGGATGACCATAAAGGGGAGAGCAACCAACAGGCCCATCAGGTAGGTCGCTATTTGAAAAGGAGAGGTCTGTTTTTGCATGGCTGAAATCGATAAAGAGAAGACACCCCGAACTCAAACGGTATCGGTTCGGGGTGCCTGAGTAGAGAGAAAAAAGGCGATAGCCTAACTACTTGTATCGTGCACGCTGCATCAGTTTGACTGCAGATGCCTGTTTTTTTCCTGTCTCAGCCAGATTCATTGTATCCGCCTTGAAATGGCCCCATGCAGCAACCTGTGGGTCGACTGAACTACCGCCATTGATGGGGTACTCTTTGTTCAGCCCCCCCAGAATCTTCTGTGATTCAGGACCTACTAGCCAGGTCAGCAGCTTGGTGGCATTCTCCCTATTGGGTGCATGCTTAGTGATGCCAGCACCTGAGATATTGACGTGAACACCGTTTCCATTCTGGTCAGGCCAGAAGATAGCGACGGGAATTTTTGGGTTTTTACTCTCGGCACGACCAAAGTAGTAGGTGTTGACAATCCCTACATCACAAGCACCAGAGTCGATCGCCTTGATCAGGTGAGAGTCCTTGGCAAAAGGCTTGACTGCAAGATTGCTGACCCATCCACGGATCGTCTTCTCAGTTTCAGCCTCGCCATAATGGTGAATCATTGAGGCGACCAGTGACTTGTTATAGATCTTCTTGGAGGTGCGCAGACAGAGACGCCCCTTCCATTTTGGATCGGCCAGATCGGCATAGGTGGTCAGATTCTCAGGTTTTACTCGCTCCGTACTATAGACAATGGTACGGGCGCGAACCGATAGCCCATGCCAAAGTCCATCAGAATCACGATACTGAGAAGGAACCGCTTTGCTGAGTTCAGCACTCTTGATGTTTGCAAAGATCCCTTGGGATCCAGCATACCAGAGGTTTCCAGCATCAACGGTAATCAGCATATCCGCAGGTGTCTGCTCCCCCTCCTGCTTAATACGCTCAATCAGTGGACCGGCCTTGCCTGTCTGGTACTTGACCATAATGCCGGTCTCTTTCTGGAAAGAGTCAAACAGAGGTTTTACCAAGTGCTCTTTGCGTGATGAGTAGACCACCACCTCTTCTGTTGCTGCAAGCGCCGTTTCGGCAATGGGAAGCACTGCTACGACCAAGGTTGGAAGGATCCATTTTTTCAGTAGGTGAGAGGATGGTTTGGTAACGCTCATTTTATGAAATTCCTGTGCTTGTTAATGGTGAGCACAGATTCTACACTTTGTTGAGAACAATTACCAATCGCATTACAATAAAATCTACAAACAACCAAATTCTGAAGTTTGGGCTACACCTAATACGGCAGCTATGAGTCATCTTTGGTCGCTTACTGAACCAACTTCTCCAACCCTTCAGAGACAGGAAAGCTCGCGTTGCCCGAACTCAGGTTCACCAACTTCAGTCGTCCGCTTTTGGTGAGATAGATGATGCCAGCAACCTCAACCCCCTATGCAATGAGCTTTCCGAGTCTACTCAGAGCAACCCGATCTTCCGGATACCCAAAACTCCTAACCAAGAAGGGATCAAACACTCACTCCAGCTCTTCATAGAGTAGCAGTAACTGCTCCTCTTCTCTCTCCAGCTGCTGGTCAATCCCCCCTTTCTCCTGCAGCAACTGCTTTAACTCCACCTTGGCATCTTCTTGGTAGAGGTCTGGTTCTGCCAAGCGCTGCTCTAGCTGTACGCGCTTGCCCTCCAACTTCTCAATCGACCTCTCCAGAGTGTTCACCTGTTTACGTAGTGGTGCTTGCTGCTTTCGCAACTCAGCCTCTGCTCTGCGCTGCTCTTTTCGGTTGAGCATCGGCGTGGCCTCCTTCTGAATCGAATTCGCCTCAGCAGGCTGAACCTGCTTATCAGAAGCACGCAACCACTGCGCATAGTCATCCAGATCTCCAGAGAAAGGTTCCACCTGCTGTCTAGCGACCAACAGGAACTGATCCGCAACCCCCTCCAGCAGATAACGATCATGGGATACCACCACCAGCGCCCCTTGGTAGGATTGCAGTGCAACGGTCAATGCATGGCGCATCTCCAGATCAAGGTGGTTGGTCGGCTCATCCAGCAGTAGCAAGTTGGGCCGTTGACGCACAATCATCGCCAACACCAAGCGCGCCTTCTCTCCACCGGAGAATGGGCCTACCTGCTCCAGCACCCGCTCTCCATTGAAACCAAAGCTACCAAGAAAATCTCGCAGCTCCTGCTCTGTCGCTTCGGGGTGGTTACGTTGCATATGAAGTAGCGGTGTAGCCTGCAGATCCAGTAGCTCCAGTTGGTGTTGAGCGAAGTAGCCAATCTGCAGCGCCTGCGCCTCTTCTCGTCGCCCCTGCAACAGGGTAGAGGCACTAGAGAGCAATTTCATCAAGGTCGATTTTCCAGCACCGTTGCGACCCAGCAGTGCCAGACGGTCTCCGGGATTCAAGGTAATGGAGAGTTCATCAAGAATCACAATGTTACCAGCATCACCTCGATACCCCGCCTGCACCGCCTCGATGGTGAGTAGCGGATGCGGATTTTTCTTCGGGGGCATAAACTGGAAATGGAAAGGGGAGTCTACATGGGCCGGAGCGATAGTCTCCATCCGCTCCAGCGCCTTGATGCGACTCTGCACCTGTTTGGCCTTGGTCGCCTTGGCTCGGAAGCGCTCTACAAAGCTGTGCATATGCTCCCGCTCTCGCTGTTGGCGCTCGTGCGCCGACTGCTGTTGTGCCAAACGCTCGGCCCGTGCGCGCTCAAAAGCGCTGTAGTTACCGGAGCTGAGTTCCATATGCTGTCGTTCAATATGGATAATGCCATCGACCACCCGATCGAGCACATCTCGGTCATGGGAGATCAGCAGCAGTGTCCCCTCATACTGTTTAAGCCACGCCTCCAGCCAAAACACCGCATCCAGATCAAGGTGGTTGGTGGGCTCATCCAGCAGCAGCAGATCAGAGCGAGCCATCAACGCCTGTGCCAAATTCAGCCGCATACGCCAGCCGCCGGAGAAGGAGTCCACCCGCATCCCCTCCTGCGGCACAGAGAAACCCAGCCCCTGCATCAGGCGGGCAGCCCGATTGCGTGCATTGAAGCCATCAATGGCCTCCATCGCGGCATACAGCTCCCCTTGTCGCACACCATCTTCTGTCTGCTCGGCCTGCTCCAGCTGCTGTTGCAGACGGCGCAGTTCGCGGTCTCCATCCATCACCAGATCAATCGCTTCACAATCGAGCGATGGGGTCTCTTGTGCCACATGGGCAACCACCCAGCGCTCTGGAATGGTAAGCACCCCTTCATCGGCAGAGACCTCTCCCTGAATCAGCGCAAACAGGCTAGACTTGCCACAGCCATTGCCACCGGTGATACCCACCTTCTGTCCGGGGTGGATGGAGAGGCTACTGTTCTCAAACAGCAGGCGTGGGCCACGACGGATGGCCAGTGAATCAATACGGATCATAGTGTTCTATATTTGTTACAGGTGTAGGGTTTCAAAGGCGAAGGGGATTTCAACGGTCTCGCCATTCTGGGTCACCCTTACCTTTGCAATCCACGCCATCAGACGGCGGGTACAGATAGAGAGGCTCCCCTTCCCTTGATAGACACCCACCTCGGCCGTTGGTTTGAGACGATACTGAAGAAATCCCATATACATATCCCTGCCCTCAAACAGCACCTCAACACGTTCTGGAATACCCGCCGAGAAACTAGCTCTCATTTGAATCGGCTCTGTAGTCGGCAGCGGCTTCGGGGTCATTTCAAACTGCATTACAGTACCGTTGGGTAGGGTTGCACTACAGCCCTTCTGATCTAGTTGACACCCCTCTACCAACGGCAATTGGGTTATCGTCTCACTCCCTGCTCCATTCAGGAGGTAACCTGAAAGACCACCACCCAATAGCAGTAGTACAACCGCCATCATCACCCAACGCTGTTTACTCTTCTGTTCCATGGTCCCGTTATCTTTTATCCACTATCCGCTTATGAGGATTCAATGTATCCTTTTACTATGAACCATTCTACCTTACAGAAAGAGAGCTTGGTGCTCTACAAGAGCGGACCGGCACGAATCACTGCAGTTGAAGAGAAGATCGAGATCCAGCTACCCAACGGCAAGAGCAAACGGGTTCGAGAGAAGGATATTGTACTACTCCACCCTGGGCCACTTCGCTCACTCTCCACACTGGATGCCCCACTGGAGGGGGAGATTGAGGAGGCGTGGGAGTTACTGGGGGATGAGACTCTCGCACTGGAGGAGTTGAGTGAGCTAATCTTTGGTGAAAGCACCCCACACACCCACTGGTGCAGCTGGAAAATCATCCGCGAGGCGCTCTATTTTCATGGTACTCCAGATGCTATTCAAGGCCATCCACGAGCGCATATTGAGGAGGTACAGCAGGCGCGTAACGCCAAGCTTGAGGCGCAACAAAAGAAGGAGGCCTTCCTTGAACGACTGCGTAGTGGAGCATTGCTGCCCGAGGACCATACGGAATTAAGTGATGTCGAGATGCTGGCGCTGAAGCGCAGCGAAGTGAGCCGCATCTTGCGCGATCTGGGACGCGATCAACGCCCAGAAAATGCCCACCACCTGCTGCTGGATACCGCTTACTGGGAGCCCAACTACAACCCCTACCCCGCACGCATGGAGGTCGAGAGTGAGGCCGCCTGTGGTGAGGTGCCTGATCTGCCACAGCAGGAGCGGGTTGACCTTACTCACCTCACCGCTTGGGCCATTGATGATGAGGGCAATCAAGACCCAGACGATGCCATCTCCCTACAGGGAGAGCGTATCTGGGTTCATGTTGCAGATGTAGCCGCACTGATCACCCCAGACAGTGAACTGGATCTACAGGCCCGTGCACGGGGGGCCAACCTCTATCTACCAGAGGGAACACTGACTATGCTTCCCCCCAAGGCTACAGAGCTACTTGGGCTGGGGTTACAGCAACGCTCCCCAGCACTCTCTTTCAGCTTCACCCTCTCCGAGGAGGCCGAGATAGAGCAGATTGAGGTGGTCACCAGTTGGATTAAGGTGAATCGCACAACCTATGCCAGCGTCGATCAAGAGATCAACAACAGCGACTTTGCACCACTCTATGAGAAGGCCTTGCAGTATCAAGAAAAACGGTTGCAGCAGGGGGCGATTCGTCTAGAGCTGCCCGAGGTAAAGATCCGGGTGGTAGAGGATGAGGTGAAGATCACCCCGCTACCTAAACTACGCAGTCGTGACTTGGTCACCGAGTTTATGTTGATGGCCGGTGAAGCCGCCGCCCGCTTTGCACAGCAGCATGAGATTCCCTTCCCCTACTCCACACAGCCACCACCCGGACCCGATGAGCAGGGCAACCCCTATCCGCAACCAGAGACCCTTGCGGAGATGTACGCCTTCCGTCGCCGTTTCCGGCGCAGCCAGTTAAAGAGTCAGCCCGCACCACATGCTGGCTTGGGGATGAGCCAATACAGTCAGGTCACCAGTCCCCTACGACGTTACTTAGACTTGGTTGCACACCAGCAGCTACGTGCATGGATTGAGCAGCGCCCTCTACTCGATAGTGAAGCATTAACAGAACGGGTCGGTGCTGCCGAAGCGGTGATTGGAAATGTACGCCGAGCAGAACGCTTCTCTAACCGTCACTGGAGTATGGTGTGGCTACGCCAACAACAGAGCTGGCAAGGGGAGGGGATCTTGGTAGATATTATGAAACAGCGTGGTACCTTCCTGATTCCGCAACTGGGGCTGGAGTGCAAGGCACGATTAAAAGAGAAAGAGGCGCTCAACCACCCCTATCCGCTAACACTCTCTGAGGTGGATCTACCGGAGTTAACCGCCTATTTCCGAACCTGATAACAGTTCCGACTACACTCAAGAGGTAAGCGAATACGAATCTGAGTCCCTTGGTTGGGGCCGTCACTCATCACCTTTAGCTCACCACCCATTGCCACAGAGAAGTTGGCTGCGCTATGTAGCCCTAAACCGGCACTACTAAGCTTGGTACTGTAGCCCGAGAGCAGTACCGAGTCGAGATCAGCAGCAGCAATCCCTACGCCATTATCAATCACATCAAAATACCAGTAGCTATTTTTCTTGGATTCACCATCAACAGCGACTTCAGACATTAAACGGATCTGAATCTTCCCCTCATTTTCAGGTAGCTCATTCTGTTTAATCCGCTCTGAGATCGCCTCATAGCTATTCTTTACTAGATTAACCACCACCTGTCCCAACGGGCTACGTGGCAAGAACACCTCGGGAATCTCACCCTTACTCTCAATCAGCAATCTCACCTTGCGTTTATCTAGCTCATCATCCAGCAGGGTAGTCACATCAGCCATCATTGACTCAACCGCAAAATGAGAGGACATGAGCCCTTTTGTGGTCAAACTGCGCTGGGCATCAATGATCTCATTCACGTGATAAATCGAGGCTTTCAACTGCATGGCATCCTCTTTCAAAACGGATGCATACTCCTCTTTCAACAGTTTCGCCCCCAAATCCAGTATCTGTAGCACACGCGCTTGATCGCCCTCTTCATCCAGCAGAATATAGGCCTTATTCAACGCGGCACCGAGGTCACTCATCTTGGTTGCCATACCCTCAATCGGAGCGATGCGGCTATTTACACCGACCAGTGCATTACCAATATTATGCAGTACAGAGGCCCCCATCTCAGTCAGGCCATTCTGATAGGAGGTGATACGCTCCTTGCTTCTCATCTCCTCTTCACGCTGGTTGTAGAGGTAGAGCTGTAGGTGAGCCTCGACTCTGGCTAACAGTACCGCTGGCTCAAACGGCTTGGTGATGTAGTCGGCCCCTCCAACCTCGAACCCCTCAACCATATCCTTCGCTTCGCTCTTGGCGGTAAGAAAAATAATGGGAACTGCACTCAGTACAGGGGTTTTCTTAAGCTGCTCACACACCTCAAGCCCTCCCATGCCGGGCATCATCACATCTAACAGAATCAGATCGGGGCTCAGAGTATCCACCAACTTCAGGGCCTCTTCCCCACTCTGGGCAAAACTAACCCGGTATTTTTTACTCTCGCGCAGCACCCCCCCCACAACCTGCAAATTGGTGGGCTGGTCATCCACTACCAGTACTCGGGGTAACTCATTCATTACGGCGTTCTCATCTATGGTCTCTTCAGAAACCGTTCAAACTCTTCCTGTGAGCGGTTTATACCCGCCACATCCATACACGCAACCTGCTCAATCAACCGAACTGCCCACGCTTCAAGTTGGGCATAGTTTTCGACCTTGGCGATTCCTTTCACCTGTTCCGCAAGACTCTCAATGATATCAACATCCTGAGTTAACTTCACCTCATTAAACAGTTTTTCAACCGCATGCCACAAGCTTAGCCGTGCTTCAGAGGAGAGAACCATCTGCTCAAGCAGGGGATCATCCTGCTGCTGTTCTGGGCTGGGACCTGCTTGTAAAACAACACCAGCGCTCTCTTTCCCCTCATCCATAAATAGCCGTGTAAGCAACCGCTCCAGTAAATCAGGGTCGATCGGCTTGAGAATAACATCGACCATACCCGCTGCCTCTGCCTCTGCTCGATTCGCCCTACTCGATTCAGCGGTCAAGGCGACAATCGGAGTACGGGGAGATAGTCCCTGTTTATGAATCGCCTCTGTAGCCTCTATCCCACTCATTTCCGGCATTCTTAAGTCCATCAGGATCAGATCAAAACCAGACTGTTCCTGCAGCAGTGATAACGCACCAATACCACTCTCTACTTCAACCACTTCTGCACCCATCTCTTGCAACATCACCCCCACAATCATTCGATTAGCCGCCTGATCATCCACCACCAGCACTTTACGCTGTTGCAGTAGTGTGGAGAGGTCTAGTGGGGTGTCTAGCTCTTGGGGCGCATGCTCAAATCCCAGTTCAAAATAGAATTGACTCCCACTCCCTTCACTACTTTCCACTTGGATACCCGCCTGCCCCCCCATCAGCTGCACCAGTCGCTGACTGATCGCCAACCCCAACCCAGTCCCACCAAATTTACGTGTGGTTGAGCTATCTGCCTGCACAAATGCATCAAAAATCTGTTGCTGCTGCGCTACGCTCATCCCGATTCCGGTATCAACCACAGAGAAACGTAATCGACTTACACAATCCTTGGTTGATTCCAACAGAGAAACTTCCACCGTTACCCCCCCCTGCTCAGTGAATTTAATCGCATTACTACAGAGATTAATCAACACCTGTTGCAGGCGGTGAGAGTCGCCCATTAAATCCAACGGTACATCAGGCGCACATTGAATTTTGATACTTAACCCCTTACTCATTGCCAACCCATTATAAACCGTTGCATGGAGCGTATTCAGCACCTCTTCCAGGTTAAACGGGCGATGCTCTATATCCAGCTTACCTGCCTCAATCTTGGAGATATCGAGAATATCATTCAACAGCCGTAACAGTGTTTGCGCAGAGCTCTGTTGATTCTCTAGGTAGTGACGCTGCTTGCTATCCAACTCCGTCTGTAGCAGCAGCGTACTCAACCCAAGAACCGCATTCATCGGAGTACGAATCTCATGACTCATATTGGCGATAAATTCAGCCTTATAGCGGGCACTCCGCTCCAGCTTGATGGCCGTCTCTTTATGACGTTCTACCTCATCACTCAGATCAGCTGTACGCTGCTCTACCCGCTGCTCCAGCTCTTGCTGGGACTGTTTCAATGCTACAGATAATTCATTACGCTCCTTCGCCTGACGACGAAAGATTTCCAGTGCATTGGCCATATCCCCCAGCTCATCATAATGATCTCGATAAGGGATAGAGAGTTCCAAAAAACCGTTAGAGAGTTTACGTGTAGCCTCAATCATCCTCCGCAATCCTTGACCCACATGGCGATGCACATACCACCCCCCAAGCAGCGCCATCAATACGAAAAGCAATGAGAACAGTGCAATCCCATCACGCCCCATCAGTAACAGGTGGTTGGTATGGTCAGTACTCTCGATCATCTTTTTCTGCGCCAACTGAACCAGCTGATTGACCTTATCATTAGTCTGCTGCTCTAACTGCTTCAGTAGTTGCTCAAGAGAGTGCTCCTGCTTGTGCCACTGCAGATGTTGCTGCTGGAAGGCAAAAAGCTGCATAAGATGTTCAAACTGTTGCAGCAGTTGATCCAGCCCCTCTCGCTCTGTACGAATGCTCTGAACATTACGCTTGACCCTTCGCAACAGCCTTTGGCTGCTCTTCTCCATCGCCGCCAGCTGCTGCTCATCTCGCTGCGACAGCACCGAGTGGAGGTTCTGGCTCAGTTGTGTCCCTGCAGCCACAGCAGCATAGAGTCTGCGAAGGTGGTCCACCTGTATAGAACGCTCACGCACTCTCACTCCACCTTCAACTCTGGTATTGAGCAGATTCCAGCCCAGATTGATTTGCGGAGTCAGCTGCATCAGAAAATCTTGTTGTACTTTTTGCACTTGAGTCGACAGGCGCTGTTGCTGCTGCTCCAACTCAAACAATAGCTGAACATGCTCATCCACTTGGTAGATACTCAGCTTCAAGCCACGAAACAGCGTACTCAATGATTGATGTATATTCTCAAACTCAGCATGTTCATTATGCTCATTAGAAAAGAGCTGTTTGAACAGCGCTTCAAGCTGCTTCTCTTGTTGGTTGATTTGATAGAGACGCTCCCAGCGGTCTCCTTCTGAAGTGGCATGTCGTAGCCCCACCACAAGACGGATCAAGTGACGTACTGCCTCCGTCATGCGTTCAGCCTGAATGGTCATAGGAATGGCCCGCACCAAGGTCTGGTGGTGAGAGCTGGAGATACGGTCCGCAGCAATCCACCCCAGCCCTGCCGCAACCATAACCAGCAGGGCCAAACCTCCAAAGGTGGCAGAGAGGCGTTGTCGTATATTCAACATAAAAGTAGTTTTAGGGGACCTTTACTTTAGAGGTGCTCTTTAATGGAGCAGCAGTTGCGCCTTGTTCCAGATCTTTTCACTGTAGCCACCTGAGTCCTGATATTGTAAGACACCTCCCTCTAACAGCTGATCCACTGTTTTATGATATTGTGACTGTGTCAACTGACCAAGCTGTTCACGTTTGCTGTGCAGCAGCGTCATCACCACTTTTAACATCTTTCTCTGGTGATGCTCATCCAGTGCGCCAGTCGGATCATTGTCCAATACAATCTCTAGCGCCTCTTCAGGATGCTCCAGTGTGTAACGCCACCCTTGAATGGTCGCCGCCACAAAACGGACCAGTCGATCTTCCATCCCCTCTTGCTTCAGACTTTGCTCCGTCACATACAACCCATCTTCCTGCATCGCCATCCCCAGCGCATCAAAATCAAAGGTGATAATCTCCTCTTTCTGCATCCCTTTATCCAGTAGTTGCAGGTACTCGTTATAACGCATGGTGGAGATACAGTCTCCTTTGCCACTGACCAACTCATCAAGATTAAAGTTTTGGGGGTAGAACTCTACCTTGATATTTTTCTTACGCAGCAGAGCCCGCACTTTCTCCTCATCACCAACAAACCAAGAACCTACACGTTTTCCTTGCAGGTCTTCTAAGTTTTGGATGCCATGGTCTTTGCGACAACTGATAGTAAAACCAGACCGATCAAAGATCTGTGCAATATTGACCAAGTCACTCCCCTTCTCACGCTGAACCAGTGCATGAGGCAACCACTCAATACTGACATCAACCAACCCTTCTCGCAGGCTCTGGGCAGGCTTCAGGTTGGGGCCTCCCGGAAGGATGATTACATCCAGCCCATTTTTACGGTACATCCCTTTATCTAACGCCACATAATAGCCCGCAAACTGAGTCTGAGTAATCCAACGCAACTGCAACACCAGAGGGTCTAGCGGCTTCTCTACACTCTCTGCCCAAACCAGAGATTGCATACAGAGCAGCAGTGATAACAGTGTTATACCTGTTCTAAAAACCACTCTACTCTCCCACTTTCTGTGCACGCTGGATAAACGTATCGGGTAACACCAACTCTGTTTTTGAGAGCAGCCGTCGGTTAACAAAACTGTTCCAACGACGGTTACTGGCAATGGGAATCTCTGCAGGTGAGCTTCCTGCCAATATCATCTGTGCTACTTCTGCAGCCCACTCCCCCTGCTCTTCTGGCTCTTTTGCCATGGTCACCATATTGAACTCTCTCATCCAGTCATACATACCGATAGAGAGTGTTGTTCCATATTTGGCGACAAAGCGCTCTGCCTCAGCTTGCTCCCAACCAGAGATACCTGCGCTGTTCAGCACCATCACCAGATCCCCCTGCTGCGCCTCTAAGAAAGCGCTTTTCCACTGTTTGAAGGTCTCGACAAAATATGGGTGAAACTGCATACGGTCATTCTCAAAATGTTCACGAATACGGTCATACTCCTTGTGTGAACTAAGGCGGTCCGCATCGATAAAGTGAAGGTGGCGCAGGGTGTCATTTTGCATAGATGGCTCAGCACTTAAGGCTTGCTCGGCCAGAATAAACAGAGGCTCCAGCGGTGCCTTCTCGATCATACCCGTGACATTACTAAAGGGGTACCCATACGCCTCTGTGGTCCAGTTCACACCACAAAAAACCACCGGAGTTTTGTGATCTTTCAGGTAGGGAACCACCAAAAACTTGGAGGCATTATCATCCGCAGCAATCACTACATCAGGATTCCACTGCTCAATCAGAGCGTATGCATCTTTTGCCTTTTTCTCAATATACTTAGGCTCTGGATTACGTTTAGAGTCCATGTAGAAGCGGCGTATCTCACACTGCCCCTCTAGAACTTGAGTTGCCCCACGATCGATCCCATCATTCCATGCATAACCAATATGGTAGGAGTAGACCAATAAACAACGGGGTAACTCTGTCGCCCCAGATACCGCCGAGAAGAGTAGGCACCCCACAACCATCATTTTTCTAAACATCAGATCTTCCCCTACTGCTCATTTTCCAAAATAGAGGCAAACTGCGCCAATAGCGTTTTCATCCCCGTCACATCAAAGTGCTCTACTTGCTGCTCTAGTTCGGCCGCCCACTTCACTACAGTATCCAGCTGTAACTGCTCTGCGGCTTGTTTGATCTCCACTGCGAAAATTGAGATGGTATCCACATCTTGCAACATCACCACCTCATCCCAACGTTTACGCAACGCCCCCTGCAGTACCTTCTGCAGCATCATCAGGTCCAACGGGCTCTCCGTTGAGTGCGCTGCGCCCTCTTCAGGAAGCACTGTAGAGGGGACTGTAGAGGCTATTGTAGATCCCTCTACAGTAGCATCCTCTGCCACACCAACAACAGAGAGACGCCATAACTCTTGTAGCAGCTCCTCTAACACCAGTGGTTTTGCAACAAAGCCATCCATTCCGGCCTCAACCACCTCTTTGCGGTTCTCTTCCATTACATCTGCAGTCAGTGCCAAAATAGGAATCTGTCGCTCAGGATAGCGAGCACGAATCTCAGCACTCACCTCAAAGCCATTCATTTTAGGCATTCTGATATCCAACAGAATGGCATCTGCCCACTCTCCACTTTCATTCCAAGCTTCCAGAATATCCAGCGTCTGCTGCCCACTCTCTGCCTCAGTCACCTGACTTCCATAGCCCTCTAACATGGCCCGAGCAACCAACCGGTTGGTTGCCACATCATCAACCACCAGAAAATTTAACCCCTGCAGTAACGTTGGGCTCAATACTGGCACATCAAGAGAGGCATGTTCAAGCGTTTGCATCTCCACTACATCAAACGGTATGGAAAAGGAGAAGGTACTGCCTTGCCCCTGTTCACTCTCCACCGCAATCTGTGATCCCCCCATCAGGCTCACCAACTCTTTACTGATAGCCAACCCTAACCCTGTCCCCCCAAACTTTCGGGTGGTAGAGCTGTCTGCTTGAGAAAATGCCTCAAATATTTGCCTCTGCTGCTGGCGATTCATACCGATGCCGGTATCAATGACCGAGAAGTGAACCCACTGTTTCTCAGCTGAGCTTCTGGCTTCCACAGTTACCACAATCTCAACCCCTCCCTGTTCGGTAAATTTCACCGCATTACTACAGAGGTTGGTCAACACTTGAGATAGCCGATGCTCGTCACCTGATAACCGACTCGCAACCTGCTCATCCACCTGCGTCTTGAGGGTTAACCCTTTATTCATTGCCAAACCGGTATAGAGCGTTAATCGCAGCTTTTCCATTGACTCTTGAAGATCAAACTCATGCTGTTCAATCTCAATTTTTCCCGCCTCTACCTTGGAGAGATCGAGGATATCATTCAACAGTCGTAACAGAGAGTGAGCAGATTGGTGCATATTTTCCAGATAATTCTTTTGTAAAGAACTCAGCTCTGTCTTCAACACCAACCCCCCCAATCCGATAATTGCATTCATTGGGGTACGAATTTCATGACTCATATTGGCAAGAAATTCTGATTTAGAGCGGTTGGCCTCATCGGCCTGCTCTGCCGCCAAGCGCAGCTCAAAGGTACGCGCCTTAACGGTCTCTTCCAGCAGGGCGTTATGAGTCTCTAACTCACGATAGGCTCTGCGTACATCCTCCCCCATCTCCGCAAATGCAGTCGCCAACTCCGAAACCTCTCCCTCTTTTCCCAAGGCCAGCAAACTAAAAATATCATCTTCCCCTTTGGAAAAACGGTGCACTGCACGGGTCAATTGAGTCAAGGGTGTTGCCATCTTGCGGGCCAATAACAGGCTCAGCAGTAGCACCGCAAGGGCAACCCCGACTGACAGCATCAGCGCACGCATCCAGAGCGCATCAATACGCAGCTGCATCTCTTCTCTGGCTCCCTCAAGCTCAAGCAGCAGGGGTTGCTGGGTTATCCCGATCAGCAAGCTGCCCCACTGCACCTCCTGCAAGGCGCTCTCATCCAGATAGATCTCTTTGGAGAGCTGAAGCAGCAACTCCGAATCCAGTGAGTCGACACCTAATTTTTCCACTATCTGCTGAAGCAGCTGGTTTTGTTCTCCTGAGAACAGGGTCAATTCATTACTGGGGTAGGCTGTATTGACCACAACCGTCTCTGGCCCTAGCAGTAGCGCATAGACCAGCCCTGATTTTTGCTCTTCAACCGCTTGGTGAAGGCGGCTGGATAGGTTAGAAAAGTTGTACGATCTGATATCATCCTGAGACTCTTCAATCAATAGCTCCAACAGGTCAGAGGAGCGCTCAAGCAACGCATCCGACATCATCATTTCGCGCTGCTCTAACTCTTCAAACAGCATCTCCTGCTGCAACGAGATCTGAAACCAAGTGAGCGCTCCCAGAGCCAACAACAGCGTCAGCAACAACGAGAGAAAAATCTGCCGGAACAGGCTTCCTTTAACACCAAACATCAGCACTGTTCGATAACTCGGTTCATCATCCACATCGTACTCATACCCCCTCTCATCGCATCCGCTCCAGTGCTATCAGCTCCTCTCTGGAGGGGGGCTTCCACCCCTCTATTTCCAGGAATTGCAACAGTCTACGCCCCTCTGCACTCTCTTTCATCTCCATCAGTACACTCAACAACTCCTTGGAGAGTACCTTACGTTCCGGTACGGAGATCACAGTATTGAACTGATCAGCCCCCACTGCCAGTTGAGACAGTTGCCCAACTAACTGCCCGTTAATCTTTGCAACCTGCTCAAAGCTATGAAGATCTGTTAAGGCCAGTTCGGCCATACCAAAACCGACAGACATCAAGGCATCGACCCCTTTAGGCACGGTCAATATCTCTAATTTGCTTGCCTCTGTTTTGCCCAGCAGCTGTTCCAGTAGATCACGTCCCACCTCTTCTGAGAAAGGCATAACCACCGCCCCCTGCAGTGCATCCCGACTACTGCCCTGTCGTCCCACCAACAGGTGCTGTTTCAAGGCTACTCCATTGACAGTTCCCACAGCTACTGCCGTCAAACGGTATCGGTGAAAGACTTTTCGGTAGCTCTCAGCTGGCATAAACACAATGGCCTGAGGCCGATTTTCAATCAGCTCTTGTAGCTCTTTTTCTTGATTAAAGGGGTGGAACGAGTACTCCCCATGCTTGGAAAGGTATTTTTCAAAATCAAGCTTCAGTAATTGAAGGGTCTTGCTGCCTGATTCGGGGCTTAACAGATAGAGCTCTTCAGCCGCCCAGAGGGGGGCCGAGATAACAGTCATCGAGAATATCAATAGAGTAGAGCGGACCCATTTCATTTTATGGAGTCACTTGTAAGAGAAGGTCGAATAAACGGTTCCCCACCATCGTTCACCTGTTTCCACAATGTATTGCGGTTATCGGTCAGGATTCCCGGATCAGAAACCACCTCTACCGCAATTTTTTGCAACGTTATTTGATCTACAGTCATTATTCTATTCCCCCGTTTAGACAAGATATCCGATTTCAGTAATTTTACTTCGCCTCTATTCAGATAGTCACTGAAACGATTAGAACCTCCCACACGATCACTGAACTTTTAATCTAACGGCACCCCACCCCCATCCTAACCTTCCCCCTCAATGGGGAAGGAACTTTTATCCTCATGGACTTATTGAGAGGTTACGTACTCTATAACGAATAAGGTTAGATTGTGATTCTCGCGCCCAAACACAGGCACTCCCATCAAGCGGGGGGAGTAATCCAACAGTCTGTTGTGGTGTCAATCAATAGTAGCGAGAAGCCACAATCTGAACCGTTTGTTGTACAACAATAAGATCCATTATGAGGAGTCTCCCCAAATAATGCTATATAACAATCTTTATCCGCTATTATTTAGCCCGACTTTCCCAAGCGGCCTCAGTATAGGTCTTGATCGCCAATGCATGCAGCTCACCACTGGCAATCACATCATTGACCGTAGCCATCACTGCACGCTGTTGTGCCAATAACCCCTGCCCCTCAAAACTGTCGCTAATGACGGTTGCTTCGCAGTTACAACCATCCCCAGTGAGGGTCACTGTAGCACCAGAAATTCCAGCCTCAATACGTTGTTTGATTTCAGATAGTTCCATGATTACTTCTCCTTTTGCTTGACTGTTTTCTTGGATTTTTTCTTAGTCTCTTTCTTGGGCTGCTTTTTATCTGCCCACTCTGCTGCCTTCAGTAGAATTTTATCCATCCGGTTGCGGATTTTTCGACTGCCTGAGGCGTAGTTATTGACCATGACCGTAAAGGTGAGCCATTTTCCTTTCGGCGTTTTCAAGTGTCCTGCAATCGCCCGAATGGAGGAGAGGGTGCCGGTCTTGGCCCACACTTTGCCCTCCAGCGGAGTCTCACGAAAACGCCAGGTAAGGGTTCCATCTTTGCCCGATTGAGAGAGTGAGTCACGATAGACCTCTGCCTGAGGGTGTGCCTCCATCCCTTTTAATAAGGTCACCAGGTCCTCTGGTCGGAACAGGTTGTAGCGGGAGAGGCCGGAGCCATCCACCATTTTGTAGCGGTAGGGCTTTATCCCCAACCTCTTGAAGAGTTGGGCCACTCGCTGTAGACCACCGGTTACTGATCCGGGGCGGGTGATCTCCCCCTGCTGGTTGCGTTGCAGACCGCTCATCCGCAGCAGATGCTCCGCCACCAGATTGATACTACGCTTATTGGCCAGTGGCAGTATCTCTTTGAGTGGCTTGGAGTGGTGGCTCCAGACCAAACCCGTCGCTGGCTCAAAGCCACGCAGGTAGTCGCTATCCACCGCCTTGCCGCTGACCTCAATGCCCGCCTCTTCAAGCGCCTGCTTAAACAGGGTTACGCTCCACTCGGTGGGGTTTTTGACCGTCACCTTTCCTGACATCGCAGGGTTGCGCTTCATCGACTCCGGTACTTCAACCACAAAGTGGTTGGTACCACGTCTGCGGGTAATCTTCACCTGTCGCTTCTCGTCCGTGACCCGGACGTGCGGTTTCAGGTAATCACTCTTTGGGTAGAGGTGGATCTGCTTCTTCTTCAGGCGCTGTTTTTTGTTACCATCAATACGATACCCCGCAGCACCGCCATGTATGGTCAGCCCGGAGGACTCTGCAGAGAAGTGGTACTGCTCATCATCCCAGGCCCACCCCTGCCCCAACGGCTCTTCAATAAAGATATCATCGACCCCAACGATGTGGCCGTTGATCTTCTTTACCCCCTCTTTGGCGAGCCGTTTGGCCCATTTATGCAGCACCTTGCGCCCGGTCGCCCCCTCTGGGGTACCGAAGGTGGGGTCACCGCCACCAATGATCTGTAGATCACCACGGATCACCCCATCTTTTGGGATCGCCTTTACCGGAAACTGAAGATGGGTGGTAAAGGTGTAGTCTGGTCCCAGGCGGTCCAGTGCCACTGCGGTAGAGACAATCTTGGCTACCGAGGCGGGAACAAAGGGGAGATCTCCATTTCTGGAGTAGAGTACGCGATCGCTATCGCTCTCTTCGATGCGGATCCCCCAGAGAGCTGCAGGGCTCTTTGGCGAGTCGATAATGGCATCGATATCCGACTGTAAATCGGCCACTGCCGCTCCACTGAGCAGCAGCGTAGAAAATAGAAAACTCACGCAGGATTGAAGCACAATCCCGCGTGAGTTTTGGTACAGGGTCTTAACCTGCAAGGGTCTGCAACAGCCCATTCAGACGACGAGTAAAGCTGGCTGGATCATCCAACTGGCTACCTTCAGCCAGTAGAGACTGATCAAACAAGATGCGGCTCCAGTCGGCAAAACGCTCATCATCGGTCTCATTCTGCAGGCGCTCAATCAGTGGGTGCTCTACATTGATCTCCATGATGCGCTTAGAGCCAGGAACCTCTTGCCCCATGCTCTTCATGATACGCTCCATGTTGGCATCCATAGCACCAGCACCCGCAACCAGACAGGCGGGAGAGTCGGTGAGACGGTTGGTGACACGGATATCATCGACCTCTTCACTCAACACCTCTTTCATCTGCTCGATCAGTTTTTTGAAGTTCTCTTCCTCTTTCTTCAGCTCCTCTTTCTCATCCTTATCTTCTAGCTCACCGAGGTCAAGGTCGCCTTGGGTGATGGACTGCAGAGACTTGCCATCAAACTCACGCAGGTGCTGGGTAACCCACTCATCCACGTGATCGCTCAGCAACAGTACTTCAATCCCCTTCTTGCGGAATACCTCCATATGCGGGCTGTTCTTCGCCCCATTGTAGGTCTCGGCAGTGATGAAGTAGATCTTGTTCTGCCCCTCTTTCATGCGCTCAACATAGGTCTCTAGCGAGGTGTTCTGCTCAGAGCCTTCGCTCTCAGAGGTTGCAAAACGGCAGAGCTTGGCAATGCGCTCTTGGTTGGAGGTGTCTTCGATCAACCCCTCTTTGAAGACCGGTCCAAACTCACTCCAGAACTTGGCGTACTCCTCTTCGCCCTTGCCCTCTTCTGCTTTTTTAATAATCCCCTCTAGCAGCCCCAGTACCTTCTTCACCGAGCCCTTCTTGATCTGGTCAACAATTTTACTGCTCTGTAGAATCTCGCGAGAGACGTTGAGTGGCAGGTCATTAGAGTCGATCACACCACGCACAAAACGCATGTAGGTAGGCATCAGTTTTTCAGTATCTTCCATGATGAAGACACGACGTACATAGAGCTTGATGCCGTGGGCGCGCTCACGATCATTCAGATCAAATGGGGCCTTAGCGGGAATATAGAGTAGTTGGGTGTATTCGAGATTACCCTCAACTCGGGCATGCACCCAATCCATCGGGTCCTGCCAATCATGACCCACGCTCTTGTAGAACTCTTTGTACTCCTCTTCGGAGATCTCATTACGGTTGAGAGTCCAGAGAGCGGTCGCCTTGTTGACCTGCTCCCATGGCTCCACCTCTTTTGGCTCTTCACCCTCTTCAGCAGGCGGTGGCGCATCTGGCTCCATCATGATGGGCAGGGTGATGTGCTCGGAGTATTTGTGGACCAGTGACTTCAGCTTCCAGTTATCAAGGAACTCCTCCTCTTCATCACGCAGATGCATAGAGATACGGGTACCACGACGCGCCTTGTCGATGGTCTCTAAGGTGTAATCACCCTCGCCCCCTGAGACCCAACGTACGCCATGTTCAGCACCCAGACCTGCACGACGGGTTTCAACGGTCACCTCATCAGCAATGATAAAGGAGGAGTAGAAACCGACACCAAACTGGCCGATCAGGTGAGAATCCTGCTGCTGGTCACCGGTCAACTTCTCAAAGAAGGATTTGGTACCGGAGCGGGCGATGGTTCCAATATTCTCCATCACCTCCTGACGGTTCATGCCGATACCGTTGTCCTCGATCACCAGTGTTTTCGCCTCTTTGTCAAAGGTGATCTCTACCTTTAGCTCTGGATCATCTTCGTACAGGGCATCATCCGACAACCCCTCAAAACGGAGTTTGTCACAGGCATCCGCCCCGTTTGAGACCAGCTCACGCAGGAAAATCTCTTTATTACTGTAGAGCGAGTTAATCACCAGCTTCAACAGTTGCTTGACCTCTGCCTGAAACCCCATGGTCTCCTTGTGCGATTCGGTTGTCATTCCTTCTTCTCTCCTAATTTATTCAATACGTTAAAACTAAATCAATACACCTTGTCTGCACTAGATTATGCCGACAAAAAAATGGTTCCGTTGGGTTATGGGGACGACTCAACCGCTTTTCAAGGGCCCCTCAAGTCAAAATTGATAGCCTTGCTCTAAACAGTAGCGTAGCCAGTGGTTGAGAAAGAGATTGAGCCGCCAGCGCGCATCCAAATTCTCTTCACCACTCTTGATCAATGAGAGGAAGGAGCGCAACGACTCCCCCTGACTCATGGATAACACCTCAGCTTGGTCACTATCATAGTAGAGGCGGATCTTGGCAGAGGGTTCCTCCTCTTCCCCGCTCTCCCCGATAAAACGGTGGGTCAGGTTCAGGGTAGTGGTGTAAGGGCTCTGCTCCTGAATCTTCAGGATTAATGGCAGTGGATTTTCAAGTTGCTGCTCACTCCCTACCTCTAACGACCTAATCTCTGGAATCAACCGAAACAGCAGGGAGCTGTTCTCTTCATACAACCCCATCAAGGAGGTGAGGTTGTGACGCACCAACTTTCGCATAAACAGCGAACGCTCACGCTGCTGTAATTTTGCTGTTGTCTCTGCGGCTGAAAAATTCATTCGACTATTCTATCAGAGTGGTCGGCTCCACTCCTCCCGCAAACGGGATCGATTCATCATCAACCACTGCACCGCCAGTAGAGGTGTAGCTGAGTTGAGCTGCCCCTGCTGCCACATCTCCAGCAACTGCTCATAGGCAACGACATGAACCAGAATATCTTCATCTTCATGCTCCAGACCATGCACCCCGCCTGCTCGTGTTGCATCCACCTCACCACAATAGAGCGCCATGGTCTCAGAGGTACCACCGGGACTAACCCAGTAACGGGCGATAAACTCCATTCGCTTCACCTCACACCCCGCCTCTTCCACCGACTCACGGAGGGCGACCTCCTTCTCACTCTCCCCCTCTTCTACCATTCCAGCGACAATCTCAATAAACCAAGGGTGGTCGGCATGTTGCAGTGCACCAATACGAAATTGTTCAACCATCACCACCGCATCTTCATGCGGATCATAGAGCAACACCGCTACTGCGTGGCCCCGCTCAAATAGCTCACGCGAGATTGGCTGTGACCAACCGCCATTAAACAGCGTGTGTTGTAGTCGATACTTCTCCATCTGAAAAAAGCCGTCGTAGACGATCTGTTTATCCAGAATCTTGTACTGCTTCTCCACAAGCGAACTCCTTTCAATGCTACTCTGCCGCCTCCCTATTTGGGCTGCAGATTAGGTCTCTGCTTTGTTGAGGTGTCGTTGCAGCACGGTCATCAACATTTTCTTGTTGATCGGTTTGGTTAGGAAAGTTTCACACCCTACCTCTTTGAATTGCTGGCGATGCTTCTCCATCACATTGGCAGTAAGTGGTACCACAGGCGTCTGGTTACCTTTAGCTCTCAGGGTGCGAGCCGCCTCAATGCCATCCATCACCGGCATCTGCATATCCATAAGAACTAGGTCAAAAGATTGAGCCATAGCTAGCTCAACAGCCTCTTGGCCATTATTTGCGATGGTGACGGTGATGCCCATACGTTCCAGCAGGCGAGAGACCATCTTCTGGATGGGAGGAAGATCCTCAGCAAGCAGTAGCTGACCACTAAACTGTTCGTATTCAGCCCGCTTCTGCTTCACTTTCTCTTTAACTACCGGTAGCTTACTACGACGATAGGGAAGCACAAACTCAAAGCTTGAGCCAACCCCCTCTGTGCTGGAGACATTGATCTTACCACCCATCAGTTTCGACAAACTGAAGTTTCCTGAAAATTTTACACGCTTTTAATGTTTCGTAGTGGCGAACACTATGCATAAACAGGGCTTATGCTTGAGTAGAATTTGTTTATC
>Ga0233442_1000226_pt1 | contig 63255 bp, 66 predicted proteins | sample SI_123_September_3_FD_182789 | JGI IMG/M metagenome (GOLD analysis project Ga0233442, IMG submission 182789) | Seawater microbial communities from Saanich Inlet, British Columbia, Canada - SI_123_September2016_150_MG | ecosystem: Environmental > Aquatic > Marine > Inlet | place: Canada: British... | reverse complement strand
CATTAAAAGTGACGAATACTAAAAAAGCATTCGGACACTTTACGCTAAAATACTGTTACAGAAAATATCTCTTCTTAAACTGTCCGAACTCAAACGACATGGGTGTCCGGATACTCCGTTATATGCAGCTGTAATGGAGCAAGTACATGAAACAGCAAACAAAGAAGCAAATGTTTGTTGGTGTATAAGCTATAATAAATTAAGAACAAAAAATGATGTTGAAATACATACTTTTTTATTTTCTTAATTAAGTCTTATCTTTGATTGAATTGTATGTTGATCTTCCAAGTTAAAGTTATTTATTGATTTAATTTATGCCTCATAAACTCTTATATTTGGAACAGATTTTAGTAACAGGAAGATTGTTCCAAATAGAGTTGAATTTTGGAACATTATGAAGTAGTCAAATTGACTACTTCTTTTTAGCTACATCTTTAATAGCTCGATAGATTGTATTTCGAGCAACATGGAAGAATTTTTACAGCCATGCCACAGACTTTCCTTTTTCGTGTTCCTTATATATGACATTTTTCTCTTTGCTATTTAGAATAGCTCTTCTTCCAAATTGAACTCCTTTTTTCTTTGCAGCTTCAATTCCTTCTCTAACTCTTTCATTGATGAGTAGTTGACTCCTTTATTATGAATAGATTCACTATAACATTTTGTAAATTAGTACTTATTTGCTATTTTAGTCCGAATATCGTATAATTATAAAAAAGGAGGATACTTATGAAAACTAAAGATATATTTGATGTATTTGGTATTGCTCCATCTACATTGTCTGACTGGAGTAAAGAAGATAACAAAAAACATACTCTTGCTCAGTTGCTTAAAAATATGAGCATGGACGATGTTAAAGGTATCTTATCAAAGGAACTAAACTCTCAATCAAAACCAGTAATGCTTTTATCAACAGTAAACTGTTCCATAGGGAATAAAAAAAAGCATTTTACACTTACTGGTTTAAAGAATCTGTTTTATAAAAAAGAACCTTTAGATGTGTATGATAAATATGCACTTAAAACTATAAAGAATGAAGCATTAGAAGAAGAGATAGTTGATTTTAGAAACTACTATAGAATATCTCCTAAGAGAGTTGAAACAGTATTGGCTTTATTATGAAAAATGTTGAATTTATAAAAGAGCATTACAGTGAACAGATACATGCTTTAAACAGTTTTATTGAAGACGCCTACAGCTTTTTACCAAATCAAGACCACTCAACAATCAGGTTTGGTGGTGGGACTGCATTAGCTATATACTATTTTCAACACAGGCTGAGTTTTGATATTGACTTATTTGTGACTGATGTACAAATATTAAACTACCTTAGTCCAAAGCACTGGATAGATGAAACAAATAAGTTTAATAATAGTAAGTACATTGATCTATCAAACCACATAAGGGTATTGGAGAAAAAGAATAATATAAAAGTCGATGTGTTGGTCTCTCAAAATGCTTCATCTGACTATTTACTTGACAATTCAAAAGTTCTTTTTACCAGTGATGTTTATGTTGAGAGTATAGAAGATATTATTGGAGAACTTGGATAAAACAACTTTTGAAGAAGAGATAGAAATTGTAGCACCTTTTGAGAATTATATAAATGACTCTAAAAATGCACCTGAGATTATAAAACAAGAATGTCAAAAAATATTAACTTAGATGTATTGCTATTGAGTTTACTTGTTCCAAAAAGAACAGTATGAGGAACGCTTCCGTTTAATCTATAACAACTTACAAAGCACTTCATTTAATTTGTTTTATCAATAAGTTTTGATAAATAATCATCCATACCAGCCTCTAAAACCTTTCTCTATCCCCTTTAAGTGAATTAGCAGAGATTGCTATAATTGAGGTATGTTCTAAGTTTTTTTCTATGGCAAGTATATTTTTTGTAGCTTCTATACCATTCATATTTGGCATATTTTCATCCATTAATATAACTATCCAAGTTAGCTATCTTGATATTTTCTTTTCGCTTGAGTTAGTTTATTATAAGGTTCTATAGAATATTGTTACTTCTTAATTTTAACTACATAAGAAGAAAAAACAATATTGTTGAGTTCTGCAATAAGCTTATGAAAATTAAAATTAGTTTTATCTAGTAGGTCATCACTTACACTTTCAAACTCATCTAAATCTATTGCCGTTTTACTGTATATTGCAATATAAAGCTCTTTAATTGGTCCTTTGTAAGGATTTACTATTGTAAATGTATCTTCATCTTTTCCATTAGGATAGTTAAAAAAATTATCTGATTTACGGTTCGATAGTAAAACACCAACTTTTCCATTATGCTCAACATAAAGAATAGAAATATAACCAGCATCTTTATTGTGTATCTTAAAATACATTTTATCGTTTTGCTTATACTCTCTTTTATTAGCTTTGATAGAAATTGTGTTACTTTTTGTATTTGAAAATAGCTTATAAAAATTATCTTGAGAAATGGGCAAGAAAATATCTTTATATGATATCTGCCATAGATTATCTTTTCTGATGATTTTATAGTTTAGATTTTTCTTTATCTCACTGTTTAAACTTTTAACAAGAGGAGTGTTCTTTAAATATTGATTTTGTTTTTCATTTTGCAACTTTTTTGGTAAAAGTTTTTTAAATTTTTTCTCTAATGGGGAGTTGTCATATTTTACAGCAACATACCATTTTCCATCTGTTTTAACAGACTTAAGAACCTTAACCCCACTTAACACTGCACTAGCTTCTGATTTGATTTTACTTGAAGAATTACTATTTATTTCTCCATTTACATCTGAATCTGAAATACTCAAAGTTGACTGGATTTTGACAGATATAAACTCTACTATACTAGTAGTAGCTTTTTGTTTTGCTTTTACTAGTTCTTTATCTATTCCATAACCGATAAGTTCATTTCTATTAGTTGGTTCTAAATTGTAGAACCAACTAGGATTAGCAAAGGACAGGATAGGTAGAAAGATAAATAAAACTATTTTCATATTAATAAAGCTTTTGTTCTTTGTTTCCATAAATCTGAGGAACTTGTTTATATCCAAGACCTTTCATCAGGGAAGCTCTTCTTACTCTGCTTTTAATCTGTGGATAAATTTTATGGAGATTAGTCTTACCATTTGCCAACTCTTTAATAAGAAAGTAAGTAAACATTCTTTGCTTTTTAGTTTCATAATCATTTGCAAAGTCTGTCGATTTCCCTGCCGTAAAAACTGTAAGTTTATTTCCAGTTATAACTGTTTTATTTGTTCTTAAAACTGGAGCTACACCTTTATAGAGTAAACTTCCTTTATCATCTTTTCCACTAAAACAACTATCCATAAATACAAATACTTTTTTAGCATTTGATTTTGAAAGTTTTGCATAGATTCTATCTAGTTGTAAGTTTGGTTCTAAATGAATTGCATCAGCACTCATATCATTTGGAAGCATATATGTATTTCCATCTTTACCTGGAACACCATGTCCTGCAAAGTAAACATAAATATTTCCATTTCTATCTGAGAGTTCTTTTATTAATTCTATTTTTGCTTTTATCTGTCCTGAAGTAGCTTCATTATTAAGTAAGGTAATGATGTTTTCTTTTGGTACACCTAATGTTTTATTAGCTAACTCTTCAAATGCTAATGCTGATAAGTCAGCGTACTCAACAGATGTATTTTCTTTATAAGAGTTTATACCTATAACTAAAGCAAAAGAGTTAAAATTTTCTTTGTAAGCTCTTGAAAATCTATATTCTTTCATTGAGTTATACTCTTTTTTAAGCTCTTCTTTTGAGTTAATAGTATTACCAACTCTTACTATCTTTTCTTTATAAATAACTTTTATATTTTGTTTTGCTGGAGTATATGCATTAAGCTTTGGCTTAAGAGTACAACCAGAAAATGTAACTAGAACAATAAAAATACCTAAAATAACACTCTTCATTTTATTAATCTTCTTTTAGTTTTTGTAATTCTTCGTAACTTACTGGTGAGAATGGTGTTTTTCCAATCCAGAAACATTTAATATTAAACATAAATTCATCATCACTTAAACCAAAATTGAATGGTGCAAGTACACCAAGTTGTTCTTCACCGCGATCATATACGAAAGTGCCATCTGGAAAAACTAAATAACCAAAATCTCTACCCTGTAATTCTTTGTGTTTTAAAAGAATAGCTCTTTCATCAACAAGACCACCTTCAATTTCACCAAAAGATGAAACCTTTATATTTGCTGGAAGTTTATATCCCTTTATTAAGTCACCCTTATTGACTATAAACTTATGGGCACCTCCAACAAATCCATTTTGACAATGAAAACTTTGATTTGCTTTCATCAAGACCTTATGATTGTTGATGCTATTAATATCCAAAGTATCAACATTATGTTTGAATGAACAGCCTGTAAAAAATAAGCCCGACAACATAAATAGTATAAATATAAGTTTTTTCATGTAACTATTCCTTTTTTAAAAATCAATTTAAGACTACAAATCTTATGAAAAATTATATATAAATATTCTTAATCTATTGTTACTTGATAACAAAATACACATATGATTAGGCCTTATTTTTTAAAGTGACTATTTCAGAGCTTTTTAGTTTATTTAGATTCTCTAGTATACAAAGCTACATTAAACTTAAAGCTCATAAACTCTTATATTTAGAACAATAAGCACTCATATTACTTTACCGTGTTCCACAAAGTGTTCAAAAAGTAAAAACTGCAAAGTTCCAGAATCCTTAAGGGGTTATGGAACAAAAAAAGCGAGCTTCTAGGGCGGATGCAGTAAGTTCTTCAATCAGTGGAGCAAGTACTTCATCTTTAGAATTTAATATTCTATCTGTTTGATACAATGTTCTGAACACTTCCTTAAAAGTTACTCTCAAACTCATTGAGCATTTCCATACTTTGAAGTACAAAACTACCGACACTATCTTTTTCGAATTTGTACTTCGATTCAAAGACATCTACTGCACCGACTTTACGGTTATTTATTTGTTAAAGTCAACCGCTAGACTCCAATGAGAACAATAAGTTTCATTATATTTTCTATTTTTGATACAATATATAAAATATACAAGGCTTTTAATGAACTAAAATTTTGAAGGGGATCCAACAAAAGCGAAAAGTAATTTATCTAAGCATAAAATTAGTTTTGAAGATGCAAGTTCAATTTTTAAAGACAAAAAATCAATTTCACTTTTTGATGAAAGTCATAGTGAAGATGAAGAACGGAAGATGAAATAAAATTTTATAATAAAGGATAAACAGATGCAAAAAGAATATGATTTTTCAAAAGGCACAAGAGGAAAATTTTATAAAGAAAATGCTAATTTTCACTTACCAATATATTTAGATTCAGAACTTGAAGACTTTATAAACAAAATTGCTAACGAGAAAAATATAACTGTGACTCAAGTTGTAAACAACTTACTCTTTAAAGATAAAGAACTCATCGAACTAGCAAGAGCTGAAATCTAACAAACTTTGATACTTTAGATGAAATGATTTCAGATAAAAGAATTGATTCCCTAGAACTGTAATTAGGTGTTACTAAAGGATTACCACTATGAATATACTTCTTATGGAAGATGATGCAGTTTTATCAGATATATTACTTGACTACCTTAGGGAGTCTTGGAGTGTTGATTATGCTTTTAATTCTGCTGAAGTGTTTAAGCATTTAGAATCTAAAAAATATGACCTTTTCGTTTTTGACATTAATGTTACTGGGAAAAATGGACTAGAATTATTAGAGGAACTTCGCCAGTTCCATGATAAAACCCCTACTATTTTCATCACAGCCTACACTGATACTCAGTATCTTAAACATGCTTTTGACTTAGGAGCGCATGACTATATAAAAAAACCTTTTGAGCTCGAAGAACTTGGTATACGTATACAAAACATACAAAAAAAATTTAATATTAAGACAGACAAAAATATCGAGATAACTTCAGAAATAATCTTTTCTCCTACAAAAAAAGAAATTATAACAAATAACAAAAAAACATCTCTAGGTTCAAAAGACACTATGCTACTTTCATACTTTCTTAATAATCCTAGTAGACTTATCTCTTCGGATGAGCTTATTCAAAATATTTGGGATTTTGACTCTATTCCAAGTGATGCAACACTTCGTTCACACATACGAACACTAAGAGAACTTATAGGAAAAGAGAAGATCAAAACTATTAGGGGAGAAGGATACCTTTATGAATAAGATTACAAAAAGATCTTTCTACTCATTTTTATCACTCTATCTTATCTCTTCTTTTATTTTCTTAGCAACTGCTGTTTACTGGTTTTTCAGTTCTCAACTTGCTATGGAAATGAACAACAATTTTTACAAGATGAATCATATAGCAGACAGTGTAAGTTCAAAAATAATTCATGCGCATATGAGTGCAGAGCATTATGAACTTCAAAAATTTCCAAATGCAAGGGTCGCATTACTAAGTAAAGACAAAAAACTTCTTTTTGGAGGGGTTAACAAAAACATAGACTTTTCACGAGAATTTTACAATGCAAACAATACATTCACACTCATTTCCAAGAGAGCATCTGGACACCTTGATGTCGAGTATATAGTTGTACGGAGTAGTGAGTGTAATGAAAATATTGTAATCTTAAAAAACAAGATAGCCTATGTAGTTATTATCACTGCGTTTGTTATCATTGTTATCGCTGTCTTTTTGTCCTATATGTTTTTAAAACCATTGCGAGATAAAATGCAAGAGATAGAAGACTTTGTTAAAGACACAACTCATGAGCTTAACACTCCTATTACAGCTCTTATGATGAGCCTTTCAAGACTAAAAAGTAAAAAGACCTATGATGAAAAGATTTTTAATAACATCTCCATTAGTACAAAACAACTTTATGATATATATTCATCTTTAAGTTACATAAGTTTTGATAACTCAGCAGAACCCGCCGAAGATATAATGTTTAACGATGTTGTCAATAACTGTATCTCTTACCATGGAGAACTTTTAGCTAAAAAAAATATCTCTGTTATAAAATCTATAGATGAGTGCCAGATAAACATAGCATCTTCAAAAGCAAAAATGCTTATAAATAATCTTCTCAACAACAGTATAAAGTACTCAACTCCAAATACAACTATTAGAATTATAACGACCGCTAATTCTCTCTGTATACAAGATGAGGGTATAGGAATTTCTAAAAAGAAACAAGAGGAAATTTTCAAGAGGTTTGTTCGGGCTTCCTCTTATGCAGGTGGATTTGGAGTTGGTTTAAGCATCGTCGATAGTATAGTAAAAGAGTATAACTATAAACTTTCTCTTGTCTCAAATGAGGGGGAAGGTACTACTATTACAATTACTTTCTAAATAATTTAAATTATATGCCCTATAAACTGACTTGCATTATCAAGAATTTCTGAGCCTCGCCTAAAACCTAACCCACAGGCTCCATCACTGTAAAAAACTCCTGCTTGGTAATAAACGCCATCTCCATCTTTTGAAAACTGTGTATACCTTTGGTAAATTGACTTATAGTCTCCATAAACGCCATCTCTTGCGTTTAGAAGCTTACCGTTTTCATGGATCTCTATGTTTGCACCCTCGCGTCCAAACATAGTTTTCTTGACATACTTTCCCTCTATCTCACAAAAGTCTGTCTCTAGTAAGTAAGGTGAGGTAGGAAAAAGTTCATAGAGTATAGCTAGCATTCCTTTGGACTGATATAAAAGTGTGTACGCGGGGTTGAGCATTGAGACACCCTCTTCGGCTTGAAAATCTTCCATATCTTCCCAAGGATACAGTTTAAAAAAGAACTCATACTCTCTTTGTAAATCTACATCTTCAAGATAAGAAAACTCAGTTACAAGTCCTACATCTTTTGCCATCTTTTCTAAAAGCTTTACAGTCTGTTTTTCTTCATCATTTCCATTAACACAAGCAAATAAAAGACGACTAAATGCACCTTTTTTAGATTCCGATATCTTTTTGAACTTACGGCTAACATTTTCATATATGTTATTAAACTGTGTGTTATGTGTTAGGCAATTATCTTCTAAAAGCATTAGCTGTACTAGGGTAGACTCTACTAAAAGTGTTGGCGTGTCTGCATTGAACTCTATGAGTTTTATAGGAAGCCCATCTATCCCTCCACTCAAATCGAAACGACCATAAAGGTGATTTTCTCTCTCATATTTCCATGAGTTTTTTATCTGTTCAATCAGAGTATTTGGTATATCAAGAGCATCAAATAAATCATTTTTAATTACATATTCTGCTGCTTCTTCATACATCTCATAAAGGGAATTTGCAGCATCATAATAAGCTCTGGCCTCATCTTCTGTTATCTTTATTAAACTCTCTTTGACTAAGTATTCTGAATGTTCATCATTAAACCAAGAAAAACCAACTCTTTCCAGTGCATCAGTATCTATTGGTTTTATATCAACAAAAGTAGGCATTACTCGTACTTTACTTCCATCTGTGAACCATTCATCTCTGTTTTATCAAAACCCTGTGATTTTCCCCAAAAAGAGATAATCTTTTGAAGTAGTTTTGCAGCAAAGACTTGAGAGACATTTGAAGCCTCAGGGATAAGCTCTACTATGTCAGCACCTTTAATTGTTATGTTTGTGTTTGCAAATAAAGTCTCTAATATATCTAATGCCAAAAACCAGTCAATTCCACCAGGTTGAGGAGTCCCTACACTTGGAACACAGGCAGGGTCAAATGCATCCATGTCTATACTTAGGTAAACATCCCCCTCTAGGTTAGAAATGTGTGAGAGAAGTTCTTCTTGAACTTTTGATTTTTGTAGGGCTCTATCTGAGAAAAATGTTATGTTTTTATCTTCTGCTATTCGTATAGCCTCATTCTCAAAGATAGAACGCACACCAACAAGAACTATTTTATGTCCTTGGTCAAGCAAGTGATGAGTAGGTGTCGCATGACTAAACGCCGAACCTTGGTAAGACTCTCTCATATCTGCATGTGCATCTAAAAAAAGTATAGTCGATTTTTTATCTAAAACACTCGAAGTTATTTGAGGAGTAATAGAATGTTCACCACCTAAAGATATAAGAAATTGATTTTCTTTGATGTTGAGGGCTGTGATGGCGTTTGTTATTTGTTTGTACTCGGTCAGTGAACTCTCAACTCTTACTTTCATGTACTTTGTAGGTGACCACTTAGCATCTTCTTCGTAAAACTCTAAGTCATCTCCTATCTCTAAAATAGCTTGGGGTGCACCTGCTGTCCCGCCTTTTCCTGAGACTGTTTGCTCATGAGGTATAGGAAGAATGATGATATCGGCACTCTCAAGACTTGCATTAGGAAGAGATTGGTATTTCATATTTTTACTCACTTTGTATTTTCCTCAAACTCTTTTATCACTGCAAATAAAGCACTACTGAGTTTTGTAAGTTCTTCTTTACTTATAACATAAGGAGGCATAATGTAAACAAGGTTTAAAAATGGTCTTACCCAAACACCATGTTTTATAAACGCAGGGGTCATAAATGCCAAGTCAACTTCTTTGTTTAACTCTACAACACCGATAGCACCAAGGACTCTTGTTTCTTTGACTATATCTAGACTTTCACACTTTTTTAACTCTTGTTTTAGTTGCATTTGTATGTCTAAAACTTTTGTTTGCCATGGTGACTTTAAAAGAAGTTCAAGGCTTGCGTTTGCCACTGCACATGCAAGAGGATTTGCCATAAAAGTTGGTCCATGCATTAAAACATTTCCACCCGTTTCAACCCCTAACATCACTTTTTTACTTGTTAATGTAGCCGCTAGAGACATGTATCCTCCAGTCAAAGCCTTACCCACACAAAGGATGTCAGGCTCTATGTCTGCATACTCATAAGCAAAAAGTTTTCCTGTCCGACCAAACCCGGTAGCTATTTCATCTAAGATAAGTAACACACCATATTCATCACAAAGTTCTCTTACTCTCTTTAAAAAATGTGGAGAGTAAATTCTCATACCACCAGCACCTTGAACTATTGGTTCAACTATAACAGCGGCTATCTGTTTGTGATTGTTATGAAGTTTTGTTTTAAAATCTTCTATGTACTTTTCATTCCATTCCTCATCAAAACCACACTCTGGTTCTTGAGCAAATATATTTTTATGAAGTATACCTTCAAACGCAGAGTGCATTCCTGTTACTGGATCACATACAGACATAGCTCCAAAAGTATCGCCATGATAACCCTTGCTAAACGCAAGGATTTTAGTTTTTTCTTTGTTACCTTCAGAGTTATGGTACTGAAATGCCATCTTCAAAGCCACTTCAACTGAAACTGAACCAGAGTCGCTAAAAAAGATATGTTCTAATGAAGGACTTGTAATCTCTATAAGTGTTTGTGCTAGTTTAATTGCAGGTTCATGTGTTAAACCACCAAACATAATATGGCTCATTTTACTAAGCTGTTCATGTGCTGCAATATTTAACTCACTAACATTATAACCATGAATAACTGACCACCATGAGCTCATTCCATCGATTATTTTTCTACCATCTTCAAGCTCTAAGTAAACACCATTTGCAGACTTTACAAGTTCCATATCAGTAGATGGACTTGAAGGTGCATAAGGATGTAATATATGTTTTTTATCAAAATCTATCAAGTTATTCTCCATTCATTAAATATACTTAATATCTCCGTATTTAACTGCCAAATATTATCATTTAGTTGCATTGTTTCCCTCTTTATTGATTAGAGTGATTATACATTTTATTTACTTTAGTCATGATGTTATGTTTAAGGTGAGTTTAGAAAAAGGGATTATTGAAACATAATCCCTTTTGAAGTATTTAGTCTATGCTAAGAGAATTTATAACGAACCAAGAACCTCTGTTTCCACCTCGCATCGAAATGTAGATTGCACTTACCTCTCCTTTAATTGGCAGACTTGTAATACCAGGACTTGCTTTCCTTTGTGTACCAAGTCTGTGCCACTGGTTTTGTGCATAAACCCACACTTCCATCTCTCTTGCATAATAATAAGAATGCCAATCTATATAAATATTATTTACAGATTTTGGTGTATCAAATGCCACTTGAATAAAATCACTTTGATAATACCCATTAGTTAGTGTCTGACTAACCCAACTTGTACCTTCATTACCATCAATTGTATTTTGAGGTACATATGAGTTATTGTAATAACTACCTGATGTAATACTTGCACCACTAAGAGTTGTTTCCTTAGTTGGAGTCTCTTCAGCTTCTTCATAAGTAGTAAACTCCCAAGTGGAAGCTAAAGATAAAGTGTTGTCATTAAGATCTTTAACTGTATTGCTTAAGTTAACAGTATATTTTGTTCCATCACGAAGAGGAGAATCTGGAGTAATAGTTACTTGTTCACCTACTATTGAAATACTAATATTTACATTAGCCCCGCTTTGAGACTTAATAGTTAGAGCTGATTCTAGGGATTCTAAGGTAACTTCTTCACTAAATATAATCTCTATATTGCTATCAACAGAAATATCAACAGCATTTGACTCAGGAGTATAACTTAATACTTCTGGTGGAACTATATCAGAGTTATCTTGTTTTACTTTAGTTGTAAAGCTTGAACTAAACGCAGTCTCTATAGTGTTCTCAGCCATATCTGTTACACCGCTAATGTTAATGGTATAAACACTTCCATAAGCTAATGCACTATTTGGTATGATACTTATTGTCTCGCCATTAACATTAAGTGTACTTACAATATTAGTCCCCAATGCATCTTTTAATACAACTGTACTACTATTGACACTTGAGTTTTTAATAGGCTCACTAAATTTGACCTTAATAGTTGGTTCTACTGAGAGGTTAGTCGCATTTGAAACAGGAGTAATTGAAACTATTGTTGGAGCTATTGTATCAGGTTCTGTACATTCCCATGTTCCAGGAATTAAAACAGCATCTAGAGATAACATTACTGATTTATATTCTGGTGAGCACTCTCCATAAACACCTGTTGCAGCTGTTTTAACAGAATTACGAACAGCCGAAAAACCTGTTCTGCTACCGATTGTATTGATTTGTGCTTCATACCAAATACGACTTGCTTTTTCTAAACCAATACCAGGAACACTTATATCACTTTTACCTTTAGGGTGTGTACCTCCACCTGCTAGTAGCGCATAAGAAAGATTATAAATACCACTATTTGTATGTACAAAACAGTTATCATTTTGTTGTGAACATGAGTTTGCTGTTCCTCTATCATTATAGTTATCATATGAGCGTCCATCTTTTGTTGGGTTATCCATATATCGCTCCCAACTCTCAGCATCAAGAGCTTCACCCAATATCCATGTATTTTGTGTGATTTTAATCTCACTAGGATTGTCTATGTCTGAGCCACCTGATTCTGCCCATGACTGAATTGTCACTCCAAACATATCTGAAAGTGCTTCATTAAGTGCACCTGTCTCGTCTTCATACTTTAGTTTTGACTCATTATCTGTAATAGCATGTGTTAACTCATGACCCACAATATCGGGAGCTGAAGCAAACTGATTAATATTGTTATCCCCTGCACCAAAGACTAGCGTGCCATTCTGACCGGTATAAAATGCATTTAGACCGCTACATCGTCGTGACTGCTGATCATAAAACTGTGCGTTAACAGTCATCTTAATAGCACCTCCATTAAGATCATAAGAGTCTCGGTTAAACATCAGCTTATAGAAGTTATATGAGTCAGCTAAAAAATCATAAGCCTTATCAACAACTTTATTTCCTGTTGGTGTTGGACTATTTCGTCTAAGTTCACCTGGAAACTGATCGCACTCAACACCTTCATAAACACTCACATCAAGCGAGGAGTGTATCTGAGTATATTCTTGTAGTAACACCCCACTATTAGCATCTATATAAAACTCATCAAAGGCCTGTCCTCCATCAACATGTATATATCTAACTTTCGAGCGGTATGTTAAAGATTGATTCTGATTTTTATCTGTAAAGACAACAAGTTCTGGTCCTTCATAAATTTTAGTTGTATCTTTGTTTCCATCTGTTCTAAGGTTTAGGAAGTCAGTCAGTGTCTGGTCTGCATCCATAGAAGCAGTGGTATCAATATCTACAAGTGTGTCATACTTACCAGAAATACTTTGAAGATTTAAATCTTTATCAATCTGAAGCACAAGTTCAGCTCCATCAATAGGTACGCCATTTAATGTCTGGTTAAAATGGTAGTAAGAGCTACCTGCACCACCATAAGTTGAGTCAGTATATGTAAAGTTTATTTTATCTTGACGATGAGAAGGAACTAATGAGCTCATCAACAACTCTTTTGCATCATCTGTCGTGGCAACCTTTATAGTTTTACTGCTGTAACTTTGATAAACATCAAAAGTAGGACTCTTTTTCAGTTTGAGACTAGGAGTTGAACTATTTAAGTTTGAAGTCTTTTGTGCTGTAATATTTTTTTCTTCTTTTACAAAGCTAGAGAGAGGCTGGGATTCTTTAGATATTTCAACTTTATCTATTTTTTGCTCTTGTATATTATAAAGGCCTAACACTATAACTACTGCTATACTTCCACTTATTATTAGTCTTTTATTCTTCATATTTGTCCCTTAATATTAAAACCATATTTATTATAATATATTATATTAACTTAGTGAGTTCTTTATTTATTTTTATAGAATTTAAAAAGATTTTATCGTTAAAATTCACTAACGTAGCTTTTTTGATGGATTTCAACTATAATAAATTATTATTTTTATTGATGAGGAAAATATTATGAATATTAGATATTTATTAGTGTTATTTATCGTATTAATTGTTTCTACTTTTAGTGCCTGTGGATCACCATCAAGTGATGAGGCAAACCCTTTATCTGAAACAAATACATCTGTGATTATAGATCCAAATGACAATAACAATACAGTAGAGACAAATAGTACCCTTTCTCAAGAAGAGTCTCTAAGACTGCTTGCATCTAAAACGCTACTTTTTAATTTTTTTAGTGCTCCACATTATCGTACGGATACTATTAGTATGGATAGTGATATTACAGTACAGACAATTATCAATAATATAAAAGAGGTTGAAATAAATGGATTAACTTCTACTGGTCGAGCTTTTAAATGCATAAGTAATCCTGGTGCTTATCCTTATTACTGCTTTTGGACTTACGAAACACGAGGTACATATAATAACTATCTTTTCAATATAGATGCGAATGAAATAAAAGGTTTCTACTCTTTAAGTGCGACTGATGAAGACGGACTAAGTTCAGTCCGTGATAATCCAGATAGCAACCTAACTGTGGACAGTAATATATCTAATTAATTTATCTGCTACTCCATATATCTCTGCTCTTATTAAAATAATATTTGAGTATGGCTCCATCGTCAACTTCTCTGCCATTTTGTCATTTAGATTAAACACTGTGTTTTGACTCTCACAAATTTTCTTTGCTTCATCATACTCTTCTCTACTTACTTTATATAAATCATTTACAATTTTTATCTGATTCGGATGAATAATAGTCTTAGAGAAAAGTCCTTCTTTGAGGTCGCGTTTAACATCTCTGATAAATCCATCCTCATCTTTAAAACATGGATAAACACCACCACTAACTACAAAACCTGCACTTTTAAAAACTGCGATAAAGTTTCCAATAACTGATGCAGTAGCAGCATAATCAAATAGACTCTCTTCACAACTGCGTTTCATGCTCAACTGTCTTAACATATCTTCTAATCCAAAACGCACTAACACTATGTTTTGTTTTGATGTTAGTAAAATATCTTTGAGTTCATGTAGTTCATTTTGATTAAAAAGTTCCTTTCCCTCTATGCTTGGCATAAGCCCAAAATCATAAGGCTTTAAAATGTCAAGATACTCTTTAGCATTTGTAAGTGAAAACTTCGGAAGGATAAAGCCATCTATTTTTTCTATTCCACTCATTGATAAAAGTTTTTTCAATATATTTGTATTTTTAGGTCTAATAAAAACTAAAAGTTTCTTTTTCTTATACACTTTTAAAAGCTTCTCTATAGCCTTTAAGCCTATGCTTAATTCAACTTCATTAAGTCCATCTTCGGTATCAACCAAGACACTTTTTAGATTAACATATTTCTCATGGCAAATAATATTTTCAAGGTTTTTATGTGTACTTGGAACAAAAAGAGTTCCCCCTAAAGCTATGTAGTTCTTTTCATTCATAATGTTTTATCCACCCTGAACCAACCTGCAATTGAGTGGCGTTTTTTCTTTGCAGGAAGAACTTCATGAGGGAACTTATCACTTAAAAACACTACCAAAGTGTTTTCATTTGGAACAACTGTGTCAATGAGAGTACCATTATCATCATAAATAAGTAACTCTCCGCCATTCTCTTTATCCCAACCTTCATTAAGATAAAAAACAAGGGGTTAAGAGTGTTTTTAATAATGATGTAGCCATCACTTACTAAAGAGTCAGTTATGTTTTCGTAGAGTTTTGTACTCATTATGAATATTTTGGATTAGATAAACCTCACAAAGGAGGTTTATTAAAATTAGATAGGTAAAACGCGAATTTTACTTGAAAGTTTTTCTTGAAGAGTAGACTCTATTGCATAAAGTGTACCAGTAGCAGATGATGAACAACCATCACAGTTACCTAAGTAACGAATATAGATATCTATGTTTTCATCAGCTTTTTTGATGTCAATGATTTCAACATTACCACCGTCCATGATAAGAAATTGACGAACACTGTCATCAATAACTGCATCAACAGCTTTAATTTGCTGAACAAGAGTCATATCTTCAAAAACACCACCACCAGCTGCTATAGCATCAGCAGAAGCTTTCATTTTTTCTTCGTCCATTTCTTTTCTAGTGTCTGCTAAGATATCTACTAAGTAGTAATCCATAGCTTCGTGTCCACCAGGCTTGATACATGACTTACAAAAACCACCAGCTTTAGTGTAATCTGTGATTTCACCAACTGTCTTAAGGTCATTTAACTTAATAACCTCTTGAAGTGTACCAAGTGAAACACGAGCACATTCACAAACGATGATTTCTGTTTCAAAACTCTCTGCATCAACACCCATGTAAAGACCAGCAGCTTTTTTGATAACATCATAAGCCATAACTGAACAGTGCATTTTTTGAGGTGGAACAGCAGGTGTTTCAGGATCATCACGAAGAGCAAGCTCAACATCAATATTTGTAATTTTAACAGCTTCTTGAACTGTTTTACCAATACAAAGTTCAGTCATAACATCAGAAGATGCGATAGCCGTACCACAACCAAAAGATTTAAACTTAGAGTTAACAATCTCATCATTTTTAGGATTAATCTCCCAGTAAAGACGAACTGCATCTCCACAAGATTCTGCACCAAAATCAGCAACAATAAGTTTATTACCACGATCTTCAGCTTCAGCATCAAAAATTTCTCCTTGATGTTGAGGGTTGTTCATTAATGTTGTTACTTTGTTAGAATACGCGTCCCATAAAGACTCGTTTAATATATCTGCTTTTGCCATAATATTTTCCTTTTTGATTATTTATCCCAGTATCGGAACTCGTCCCGACACCTACACTAACGCTTGGTTCTCTTCAGCAGAGAGCTTGCGCAACTAGTTGCTTTTATTAGCGCTTTTTAGTGATGGTGAAGTTCACACTCTTGAACCTCTCCCCCTGCTGTTGGCTTCTGTTTTGCAAATGAACTTGAAATCGCTCTTAAACGACCTACTGCATCTTTAAAATGTGATATTGTGTAATCAATCTCAGTCTCTGTTGTGAAACGAGAAAGTGAAAGACGGATACCAGTGTGAGCAAGTTCATTATCTGCACCAATTGCTAACATAACACTGTTTGCTTCTAGGTCTGCAGATGCACAAGCTGAACCAGTTGATGCTCCAATTTGGCCATTGTTTAGGTCCCAAAGCATACCTTCACCTTCAACACCCTTAATAGATATTAAGATAGTGTTTGGAGTACGGTTGTTTCTGTCACCAATTACGAATGTGTCACTAAGTTCTAAAATAGCATCTTCCAAACGGTCACGCTTAGCTCTAATTGAAGCCATTGTTGCTTGAATATTTTTTGTAGCAAGTTCCATTGCTAGACCCATTCCAACAATATATGCTACATTTAAAGTACCTGAACGACGACCACCCATTTGATCACCACCATGCATTAAAGGAGAAAGGTCTTGTGAATCTTTAATATAAAGAGCACCTATTCCTTTTGGTCCATGAAATTTATGTGCCGAAAAAGATGCGAAGTCAAGATGTACATCTTGCAAATCAACAGGTATTTTCCCTATTGCTTGAACTGCATCCGAATGAAAAAGAACACCTTTTTCTTTACAAATTTCACCAATTTCTTTAATTGGGTTAATCATACCAGTTTCATTTGAAGCCCACATGATCGAAACTAAAGCAGTTTTGTCAGTAATAAAACTTTTTACAGTATGTACCTCAACAACACCTTGCTCATTTACTGGAAGGTATGTAACTTTAACGCCTTGGTCTTCTAAAAACTTACATGTAGCAAGAATTGCTGGATGTTCAACTTCTGTTGTTACTATATGGTTTTTATCACCATTTAAAATTTTATCAGCCCACACAGATTGTAAAACCCAGTTATTTGACTCTGTTGCACCTGATGTAAAAACGATATCATCATTGTCGCTTGCATTAAGAGCAGTGTAAACTTGATCTATTGCAGTCGAAAGTGCTGGATGAGATGCTGTCCCGAATTTGTGAAGTGAGTTAGGGTTACCATAAACATCACTAAAAAATGGTTGCATAGCTTCTACGACTAGTGGGTCACACATAGTAGTTGCATTATTATCTAAATATACTTTCATTTTATACCTCTTTATTTAAGAATGATTACCATTCTTTTTTAAACAAGACAATTTTTGTCCTCTTTTACTTTTGACATAGTAATAGCTTTGAGATTATGATTCGCTTAAGCAAAGCTAATAGTACTTTTGGCTTAAGAATTAAAACAGAGAGGAATGATGCTATAATTCTATGAACAACAAGGAAATATAATATGTGTAATTTTAACAAACAAAGTGAAGAGACAAAAGCTTTTATCCATCTTTTTATGATCAAAGCGTCTGAAAACATAGGTGGTACTAACTTTCTTTTAGCACTAATGGAATCAATGAAATTAAAAAAACCAAACGCTCTAATGTTTAAGGGTTGTCAAGTTTCATCTGAGAATACAATAATAAAATGGAACAAAATAGTCTTTAAAGATAAGGTAGATATATTAGATTCTATTCTTGCAGCACACAGAAGCTCTGAAAATCCAGACTTTAACATTCTAAATGAGCAAAGCACTAAGAAAAAGAAGAACATTACTAATATGATAAGAACTTTAACACCTGTAGAATTTACAGTTACACCACAGAATCCAAATGATGGTGAAGGTTTTAACTTTAAAGTATTTGACAAAGTAGAAGATGATAATGTTACTCTTAACCCTATCTTTGTATCAATGTTTTTCTGTTCAACTGAATTTATGAAAAAGGTTATAAAATACAATATTTAATTCTCTTATGCTATAATCGAAAAATTAAAACATATATAAGAGGTACTTCCTTATGGCACAAACAATAACTGAAAAAATATTCTCACAACATATAGGTCGTGAAGTTTTAGCGGGTGAAATCATCCGTTGTGACATCGACATGGTTATCGGAAACGATATTACAACTCCTATTTCTATCTCTGCATTTAACCTAAGTGGTGCGACTAAACTAGCAAATCCAGATGGATTTTCAATAGTTCTAGATCACTTTATTCCAGCAAAAGACATTGCTTCTGCAAACCAAGCAAAAATATCTCGCTTATTCGCAAAAGAACATAAGCTTAAAAACTTTTTTGATGAAAAGGACATGGGAATAGAGCATGCTCTTTTACCAGAAAAAGGTCTTATCGTTCCTGGTGATGTTATCATTGGTGCAGATTCACATACTTGTACTCATGGTGCTCTTGGAGCATTCTCTACTGGTATGGGTTCAACTGACTTAGCGTTTGCAATGATAACGGGAGGAAACTGGTTTAAAGTTCCTGAGTCTATCAAAGTAAATCTTAGTGGTAAACCAGCACAGCATACAACTGGTAAAGACATTATCTTAGAAATCATCCGTTTAATCGGTGTTGATGGTGCACTTTATAAAACTTTAGAGTTTACAGGTAGCACAATAGAACACTTAACAATGGATGATAGATTTTCTATGTGCAACATGGCTATAGAAGCTGGTGCGAAGAGTGGAATTGTAGCTTATGACGATGTGACAAAAGAATTTTTATCTGATAAAAACTTAGCTCGTGAGCCTCGTATTCACTACTCTGATGATGATGCTGTTTACTGTTTAACATTAGACATAAATGTAGCTGAGTTAGAACCAGTTATTGCTTATCCTTTCTTGCCATCAAATGGTCATTCAATCACTCAAGCGGTTAGTGACAAGATAAAAATTGACCAAGCATTCATCGGATCTTGTACAAACGGACGTTTAAGTGACCTTAAGACTGCTGCTGCTATACTTGATGGTAAAAAAGTTCATGAGGATGTACGTTTAATAGTAACTCCTGGAACTCAAAAGATCCTTAAAGAGGCTTATAAACTTGGCTATATGGATATCATCATCGATGCTGGTGGTGTTGTTTCAAACCCTACATGTGGTGCTTGTTTAGGTGGGTATATGGGAATCTTAGGAGATAGCGAAGTTGCTGTTTCAACAACTAACAGAAACTTTGTAGGTCGTATGGGAAGTCGTTCTTCTGAAGTTTACTTAGCAAACTCTGCTGTAGCGGCTATCAGTGCTATAACTGGTTATATTTCAGACCCTAGATAGTCATGATTGACATTCCATGTGTAATCTTTGCAGGTGGAAAAAGTAGCCGAATGGGAGAGGACAAAGCTCTTCTCTCTTTTGGGAATTTTAAAACTCTTACAGAATTCCAACTATCGCGTTTAAGCAAAATATTTTCCAATGTATACATCTCATGTAAAGACCAGAATAAGTTTGATTTCCAAGCCAATTTTTTAGAAGATGATAAGAATATAAGTACTTTTGCACCTACGGCAGGTTTTATCTCCGCATTTAAACATCTCAAAGAAGAAAAGTTTTTTGCCATAAGTGTGGACTCTCCATTCATAAACTTTGATGTCATCCAAAAACTATTCAATGCTGACAATTCTAATAATGATGCCACAATAGCAAAGACACAGCAAGGGATTCAACCACTATGCGGTATTTACCATCGTTCACTAGATGTAAAGTTTCAAGAGATGCATCAAAATGAAAATCATAAACTTGGATTCTTACTCAAAAATTCAAGAACTGAATATGTAGAATATCTAGATAATCAAACTTTCTTAAACCTCAACAACCTAGAAGATTATAAAGAAGCACTCAGTCTCTTATAATTTTCATATACAGTGAAAGTAAGAGACTCTAAAAAATCAAACTACCATCTCTTCAGAAAACTGCTAAACTAGATTACCTTACTTTTGCTATAATAGTAAAAAACAAAAAGATTTTACTATGAACCTCACACATTTAGATGAAAACCAAAGACCAAAAATGGTCGATGTTAGCGACAAAAGTCAAACAACACGTATTGCAGTTGCAAGTGGTATTATAGAAATGAGCCAAGATGCTTATGATGCTATAGTCACTGAAAAAACAAAAAAAGGCCCTGTTTTACAAACTGCAGTTATTGCAGCAATCATGGGTGTTAAAAAAACAAGTGATCTTATTCCTATGTGTCATCCCCTCAACCTTAGTGGTATCAACTGTGATGTTGATGAACTTGAGCAACTCCCTGGTTTTAAACTCACAGTGACTGCTAAACTTACAGGACAAACAGGTGTAGAGATGGAAGCACTTACTGGTACGAGTATAGGTCTTTTAACTATCTATGACATGGTTAAAGCAATCGATAAAGGTATGGTTATCCGGAATGTACAACTAGAAGAAAAGTCAGGAGGAAAAAATGGAAATTTTAAACGATAGTGAGAAAGAAGTTGTTTTAGAATACCCTTGTACCTGGTGCTATAAGGTAATCGCTAGCGAGAGAAAAGCTCTTGAGCAAGCCATTAGAGATGTATTAGATGAACGTGAACATAAGCTCACTCATTCAAATAAATCAAAAACAGGTAAATATACAAGCATGAATTTAGATTTATTAGTGCATAATGAAGATGATAGAACTTTTATTTTCGAAGCACTTAAAAAGCATAGTGCCATAAAAATGGTACTCTAAAAGGTATACCCCATGAATAGTGACACTCTCAAAGAACTTTATAACAAAAAACTTGAAACCTTAAATCAAAGGATTTCTTCTCTTGTAGCCAACTCGGCACTTGACTTGCATCAAGCATCTCTAGAAGAAGTAAAAGAGTTAGCAACAACTATAGTTGATATAGAAACAGCTGAACTAAATAAAGATGTTGCAAAACTTCTTGAACAAAAAGAAGCGATAGATCGAGAACTTGAAAAGAAATCTGAAGCACTTCAAGATGCTAAATACAATGTGTTTAACACTCTTGAAAGTGAACTTACTTCAAATCCAGCGTTTGTCCTAAAACTTCATCAAGTGAAACTTCAGTCAATCGACCTTTATGACATACTAAGTGAAATGGTTGAATCTGCAATTATTTCAGCACTAGAAAAAGATAGTGATGGGGATATATCTGAAACAATCATAGAAGTTATAAAAGAGATAACATTTGAATCTATTAAAGAAGGCTCCCTAAATACTATTCGTGTAAGAAAAATTTTATCAACTATATTAATAACAGCAATTGATATTTCAGAGGCAACTCCAAATAGAGCAGATGATATACTTCGTGCTACTTTAAAGGGAATGAGAAGTGGTTTAGTTCGTTCCATAGACAGGTTTAAAAAGAGACTTACATTTATGCCAATGGAAGCCAAACATATACTTATAGAAGATTATGACACTATCATGGAGGATTTAAGCCAAACTGATACTCTTTTCTCTCAGGTTATAGCAATTCAAGCAGCTCACAATACAGCACAAATAAATACAATCCTTCTACAAATTAACAAAGATATGTCATATGACTTAGAAGAGCTTGTGCATATCTCTAAAGAGACGGCGGAAGTGATGAGAAAGAGATTTGCATCTTTTGCAAAAAATGCTGTTAAAAAAGCAGATATGGCAATGAAATCTCCAAGAGCTAAAGAAGCTAAACGCATGGGTATACAAGCTCTAGGTGTTGCTAAGGTGGCCTTAGGCACAGCTATTAAATCTGCTAAAGATGCCATAGATACAAAGGATAAATAATGATGTTACACCCTGCAATAGCACATTTCGCCATAGTTTTACCAGTTGTAGCTTCAGTTTTTGGAATTATGTACCTTGCTACAAGAAAAGAACTTTTAGGGAAAATCTCCTCAGTTTCAATTTTCCTTGCCGCATTAGCGATGGTTGGTGCATGGTATACCGGAAATCAAACTGGGCCTGAGATATATGACTATTTAAGCGAAGCGGGACAACAAGAACTAGTGGAACATAAAAACTTAGGTCTTTACCTTGCGATTGTCTTGTCATTGCTCTCTGTATTAAAACTACTAGGATGGAAACTCAATAAGTTTAGATTAGAAGCAGTAGCCATTGTACTTTTACTTATAGTAACTGCTACAGCACTTGTCCAAGGTAAAGATGGTGGTGAGCTAGTTTATAAGCATGGAACACCTTTTAAGTCATTCTCTATACTTGAGACACTTAATGATGCAGCACTAGATGAGCAAGAAGAAGATCATGCGGACAGTAAACTTGAAGTTTATCAAGATGCACTTGAAGATATAAAACTACACTCGAATGAAGTAGACAAACTTTATGAATAAAGAAATGCAAGAGGCTATCCTAGAAGAGATAGTCAACTACAAAAAAGATCCATCTCAATACAGACTTTATTTTACTAGTATGAAAGAAATGTCACTTTGGCTTCAAGAAGTACAAAAATAATGAATATATTTTGTACTCCACTTTACGAAAGACAACTCAAAGAAATTCTCCAAGATTATATAGCTGAAGATTCTCAAGCGACAAAAAGTTTTAAACTCTACCTTGACACTATTATTATAAATATTCCAACAAAAGCTAATAAATATAAAAAATCTATCTACTTTAATGATGAAAATATTAAAGATGTTGAACATGAAAATCTCACTATTTCTTTTTATCTAGATAATGAAAATTATCTTATACTAAGTATCATAAAAAAATAGAAAAAATCCTTTGTCTCATTGTTTCATTTTGTAACTCTTTAAAACTCAATCATCGCTACAGCTTATAATCAATATTCATTCAATAACTATCTATAATTAATTTAAGAAAAAGATGGCATAATATGGGGGTAATAACTTTACCATAACTTAAAATATGGCTTAAGGTAATAATTTAAATATAACTAATTAACAGACTACAAAGGAGACAATGTGAATAATAAAAAATCTCAAGAAGAAACTACTATCGACAGAAGAGACTTTTTCAAAAAAGCGGCTGCTTTTTCAGCTACAGCTTTAGCTGGAACATCACTTTTAGCAAATGAAGTAACTGGTGAAGGCGATCCTGCCATTATGCATCATACAAAATGGGGGCAAGTTTGGGGAGATCCTATAACTACAAACCTTTATGGTGTTCCTTCACCTTACGAGCATAATGTTACAAGAAGAAGTACATCATTACTTTCTTCTGGTAACTTTAGAGCATCTATTGCTGTTACTCCAATACACGAGTCCCAAGGAATCATCACTCCAAATGGTCTTTTCTTTTCTCGTTCACATGGTGGTACTGCACATGTAGATCCTAACGAATTCCGTTTAATGATACATGGTTTAGTTGACAAGCCTATTGTTCTTACATTAGAGCAACTAAAGCGTTACCCAAGTGTAACTCGTACTCACTTTATCGAATGTCCAGCAAATGGTGGACAAGAATGGAGAGGGCCACAGTTCAACTCTGTTCAATTTGCTAAAGGTTTTATGGCATCAGCTGAGTGGACTGGTGTTTACATCAAGACTATCTTAGAAGATTTAGGTCTTAAGCCAGAAGCACAATGGATGTTAGCTGAGGGTTCTGATAACTCTAAAATGGGAAGAACTATTCCTGTAGATAAAGTTCTTGACGATGCAATGATTGTTTGGGGACAAAATGGTGAAGCTCTTCGTCCAGAGCAAGGTTACCCAGCAAGACTACTTGTTCCAGGTTGGGAAGGTAACTTATGTGTTAAATGGTTACGTAGATTAGAATTTGCTGTTGAGCCATGGTACTGTAAAGAAGAGACTTCTAAATATACAGACCTTAAGCCAACTGGTAAAGCTATTCAACATTTCTATGCAAATGAAGTAAACTCTACTGTAACTTCTCCATCTCCAGAGATTGATTGGTCACACCTAGAAGATGGTGCTACAGTTGAAATTGAAGGTCTTGCATGGTCTGGTATGGGTACTATTACTGGTGTTGATATCTCTTTTGATGGTGGTAAGAACTATGTAGAAGCAAAACTTAAAGGTTTGGTACTGCAGAAGTCATGGACTCGTTGGAGTATCATACATACTTACAAAAAAGGTGAAACACTTTTACTTACATCTCGTGCAATGGATGATGCTGGTTATATTCAACCAACAATCGATGAAGAGACTAAGATAATGGGTGTAGAAGCTGTATATCACAGAAATGCAGTTGAGACTTGGGAAGTAACAGAAACAGGAAAGGTAAATCATGTTCAAATTAGATCGTAAATTAATCATTTCTACTTCAGTAGCTGCTATTGCACTACTTGGGGTAGGTTGTGTTGGTGGTGAATCTGCTCCAACATTTAGCGATGGTGTAAATGGAAACATAAGTATAGATGGTGGTGTTTCTTACCCTACTATAAATGGAAAATCAGGTAACTACTTTGTAAATGAATCACATATTGGCAGAGCTATTAATAATGGTCGTGTTCCAACAGATGCTGAAGAAGCTAAGTGGAATACGGACGTTATGGCTGGATATGTTTATAATGAAGATCCAAAAGCATTAGGACTACCTGAAGGTGAAGGTTCTGTTGAAGAAGGTGAAGCACTCTATGAAGCACAATGTGTTATGTGTCACGGAGACTTTGGTTCAGGTGGTGGTGGATACCCAGCACTTTCTAAAGGTAATGCAGAAGATTTACAAAAAACTTTAACAAACAATAGATACCAAGATCCACAAGCTGATGGTCCTACTCGTGTATTTGGTTCATACTGGCCACAAGCTAGTACTATGTTCTGGTACATTAGAGATGGAATGCCTCACCCTAAATCTGATACGTTAAGTGTTAATCAGACTTATGCTCTTACTGCTTATATGTTAAACATTAATGAGATGAGTATTGATGGCCAAGAAGTTGATGATGAGTATGTGCTAGATCGTGCAAAATTCTTAAAAATCAAAATGCCTAATCAAGATGGTTTTGAACCAAATGTAAGAGGTTCTGACTCTTTGCCTGGTGTTCGTGCATACTATGCAAACCCTGCAAACTTTGGTGCTCATAAAGTAAAACCTGCTGAGCGTTGTATGACAAATTGTCAAGAGACTAATGCAACAGTAGTTCGTATTGCCGGTGAAGGTATTTCTCAATTTATTCCACCTATGTCAATTGTAAGAGATTTGCCAGAGAAAAAAGCAGAAACTATTAATGTTAAAGAAGTTTATTCTAATGCATGTGCAATGTGTCATGATAGTTTCTTATCTCCAGGTTCTGCAGAATGGGCTGGATATACTGCTAAAGGTATTGATAAAGTTTACGCTAATGGTATTAACGGAACTGAGACTGGTATGCCTGCAAAAGGTGGAGCAAATCTATCTGATGCTAATTTCAAACTAATGGTTGATTATTTAATCAGCGGTAAATAAACTAAAGGAACGATAATTATGGAAAGAAGAAAATTTTTAAGTATGACTTTAGGTGCACTAGCATTAGCTGCTGTTCCTGCGAGTGTTAGAGCGGAAGACTTCAGAAAAACTAAACCAACAGTATGGACTGCTCACACAGTTGAAGATGGAATCAAAAACCTTTATGGATCAACTACACTAATCGAAAGTGGTGTTAAGCTTAAGGCTGCTGGTGAGTCATTTGATAGTGGTAAGAAAGCTGTTGCAAGTAGTGGTGGAGCTATTCCTGTAGATTTCTCAACTGAGATACCAGCTAAATCAATTGCTGTATTCCAAGATGCTAACCCAGAGTCAGCAGTATGTGTTTACACAGTAAGTAAGTATAGTGTTAATGATTACTCAATTAAAATTAAAATGGGTAAGCCAGGAACTATTACAGTTGTTGTTGAAGGTCTTGATGGTAAGCTTTATGCTGCTAAACAAACTTTAGATGTTGCACTTGGTGGTTGTGAAGGTTAATTCCTCTACTACAATAAGAAACTAATAATAAGGATTATTTATGGGTATTAAAGTAAAAGCAAAGTTAAAAAATGGTGTTGTAAAAGTTAAATGTATGGCTAAGCACGAAATGTCAACTTACAACCAAATGAAGAAAAAAACAGGAAACAGTGATGATGCTAACTTCATTACATATCTTACTGCTACTGTAAATGGTGAGAAAGTATTTGAGCTTTCAACATCTCAGTTTCTTTCTAAAAACCCTATTTTCAAATTCCAATTTCAAGGAATTGGTGCTAAAGGTGATAAGGTTCTTATGACTTGGACTGACCGTAAAGGTAATAGTGACAAGGGTAAGGGGAAAATTAAGTAATCTCTTAATTTTCCTAGGAAGTACTCTTAGTACTTCTTCTCCTCTGTATCTCAAGGTTCAAAAATGTTCAAAAAAACCACACTATTAATATCCCTTCTCTTTCTAACATTCCTAGATGCACAAGAGATCAATATAGATGAAGCTGTAAAGCTATCAAAGAAGACAAATAAGCCAATACTGCTCTATTTTCATAAGATTGGTTGTAGCTACTGTAATAGTATGCAAGCATTTACACTTGAGGATGATTTTGTAATTGAGTTTATCCAAAACAATTACAAAATCTTTCATATAAATGTCTCTCGCAATGATCAAATAACATATAAAGGCAAAACAAGTGGTGGATTATGTCTTGCCAAAGATGTTGGATATAACTTTTATCCCTCTGTGCTTTTTTTAGATGACAAAGCAGATATAGAGTATGCAAGTTTAGGGTATAAATCTGAAAATGAGTTTTTAGTTATACTCGAGTATGTAAAAAAAGGTTTTTACAAGACGATGAGTTTAGATTTCTATAAAGAAAAAATTAACTATCAGAGTAATCTGGAAGATGAGATAAATGATAACAGAAACTACAACAGGTAAAGTTCTTGCTTTATTCATCACACTCAATGATGGAAATAAAACACGTAAATCTATTAAAAGTATTCACGTAGATGAACTTGGAATTAAAAATGATAAATTTTATTCAAAAGATTCCATGCGCTCAATATTACTAAGTTCTTCAGATAGTTATAGACTAACCAAAGAACAAGGAATATCTATTGAGGAAGGTTTACTAGGAGAAAATATACTCCTTAGTATTAATCCATACCATCTCAAACATGGGGATACTTTAAAAATAGGTTCTACATACCTTGAAATAACACAAAACTGTACACTTTGCAATGGCCTTAGTAAAGTAAATCCTAGGCTTCCAAAAATTCTTAAGAGTGATAGAGGTATATTTGCCAAGTATATTAAGGGTAGTTCCGAAATAAAAGTGGACGATAAAGTAGAAATTCTAGATTATTAATACATTTTATACAAAAATGATGTTAAACTCATGGACAATATATTAAAAAAAGAAGGAAAACGAATGAAAAGAATACATACCCTCGCAATAGCATTATTCGCTATAATGACTATTACTGGTAGTGCACTACAAGGTTCTGAGGTAAAAAAGTCTAAAAAAGTACAAGATGTACAAGTTTATTCTGCAACTGATAGTAAAATAACTAGCAAAACAATAGAAGCAGCATTTGATGCGGCAGGTCTTGTCATGATTGGAAATAACGACATGAATAAACCATTTGCAGCTAGATTTACAAAACTGCACTATAAAAAATACTATTTAGCAATGTTTATGCATACTGACCTAACTTTTAAACTAGTGAAAAAATACCCTAAATTTGGTGCACTTTCACCTTTAACAATGTCAATTTGGGGTGATGGAACAACATGGAATATTGCAACACTTACTATAAATGCTATGGCTAGATCAACAGATATCCCAGTTAACGATCCAGACTTAATTGCTTATACAGACCTCGTTACTGCAACTTTAAAGAAGGCACTTCCTAACGGTTCTTTCATAGACTTAAATCACACCGTTAAATTTCCAAATAAAACACTCGCAACTGATTTTACAATGAAAGTTGAATTAGGAGATGATCAAACTGCTGAAGAGTTTGTTGAAGATTTTGAAGCTGAATTTGAAGCGGAAATGGAGCCTTTAGGTTTCTTACTTCCTAATTATACAAATATGCAAGAAGAAGTTTTTGATGACAAGGGCTATACTGATTTGTACGACTACTATCATACATATTCGATCTGTAAATTTGATGTCATTTATCCTGTATCTGAAAAATATCCTGAAGCTGGAGCTTGGGCTCCGTGTTCATTCTACATCTATAAGAGAAAAGGTGAGAACACAATGTATATGGGTTTCTTGTCTGTTGAGAATTGGATTACAACTCTTGATATGAAAGATGAAGAAGAAGGTGTTATAAAACTTCGTGAAGCTCAAGCTTTCATTGAAAACATCATCAATGAAGCAAGTGAATAACTAAAAACTTTCCTTGAGCCTTTGTGCTCAGGAAACTTTATTCATTCAAAAAGATATGGACTATAAATAGCTTATATCTTTTTGAATTCTTATCTAAGGCTACATATGAAACTACTCAACACCGCACTCTCTGCTTTAGCCATAAGCACTGTCCTCATTTCCGCTCTTAATGCAGATAAATTTATACCAACAAATAACAAACATTTAGCTGTTGAATACACGATAGATGGAGATATAGATGAGAAGTTTTTTGAATTTACAAAAAAACCCTTAGAAGATGCTGGATTTTTTTTAAGTAATCCTCATCATAATGTAAACATAGTTTATGAACAACAAGTTGGGGAAACATCTCTTAACCAACTTTCCTTCTCTTCTTTAGTAAATGATGAAGTGGCACGTCCTCTTTTAAACGTGGACCCTAGAATAGGTGGGTTTACTCCATTTAACCTTGTTATTTATAGAAAAAAATCTGATAATAAAAGTGTTATAACACATATAACACCAGAAGCTGCACTTGACGTACTACAAATTACAGATGCAAATGTAAGAAAAACATATATAGAAATGTACAAACCTCTTGATGCTATGATAGAAAAACATTTCTCAGGAGCACTAAAAAGCTATACAAAAATAGAAAGTTTTGCAGAAAAGACTATGATGAATTTCGAAATACCTTTTGATGAACCAGAAGATGTTGAAGACTTTTTTGATGAGTTCCAAGAAACTTTCGAAAGTGCATTTGAAACTAAGGGCTATATTATCGCTGGTTTTTATAACATGAAAGATAGCTTAAACTCTGATGAAGACGTAATGCCTGGATATGATGCTTACGTAGTCTGGTCATTATGTCACGTACCGTTTTCATACACAATATTTGATGGAGAAAAACCTCTCCCACGTGCCGCAGTATTCGCTCCGTGTTCAATGTATGCTTACATTAAGGCAGGTGAAAATAAAATCGTTATAGGAATGCCAACACTAGGTGCATGGACATCAGCACTTGGAATAACAGATAAAGACAAACAAGCTAAAATAGATCAACTTGATGTTGAAATTCCTGCCATTATTCACTCATTAGGTGGGATAGACACAGATAATGCAAATCCACTTCTAAGAAAGTAAAAACTACTCTTTAGACTTTAAATCAGTATATAGAGGTATGCAAGCCTCTATTTCACTTTTCTTTGGAACTCTTCTAATCGATAAATATGTATAATTTCCATTACTATCAATACGTCTTAATGCCGTTGCATGGACCCAATAATAGCCTCTATCTTTTCTACGATTCTTTACTATACCTGTCCAGAAACCTTTACTCTGTATATCATCCCAAAGACCTTTAAATGCGATACGAGGCATATCAGGATGTCTTACAATATTGTGAGGTTCTCCAATTAATTCATCTAATTCATATCCAGCAAGTTCACAAAACATTTGGTTTGCATAAATAATAATACCTTTATCATCAGTTTCACTCAGAATATAACTATCTTCTGGAAAAAACCACTCATCACGTCCCTCACCTTGATAAATATCAGACATCTATTCTCCTATTTATAGTATTTAGTAAGTCCTGTCATATTTGAACCCATATTTAAAAGGAGCATATCAGCTATAACAAGTGCAGCCATAGACTCGCATACAACACTTCCTCTTATCGCGACGCAAGGATCATGACGACCCTTAAGCGAGAAGTCGACTTCTTCATTTGATGTTGTGACAGTATGTTGTTCTATAAAGATAGAAGGTGTTGGTTTAAAATAAATATTGACAACTATTTCATCTCCGTTACTAATACCGCCTAAAATTCCACCTGCATGATTAGATTCAAATCCGCCTGAACGAATTTCATCATTATTTTGTGAACCTAGAGTACGTGAGCTTAAAACACCATCACCAATTTCTACTGCTTTTACTGCGTTTAAGCCCATCATAGCACTAGCTAAGACACCATCAAGTTTATAGTACATCGGTTGACCTAGTCCAGCTGGTGCGCCTTTAATAAGTACACGAGCTACACCACCAACAGAATCATGATTATTTTTAGCTTCTAGAATCGCATCTTTTTGTGCCTGCTCTTTTGTTTTGTCTAAAGCATATATAAGACTATCTTTAGCCTCCGAGTAATCAAATGATTCACCTTTGATACCAGCGATTTCACTAATCCCACTCATCACAGAGATATTTAAATCCGCTATCATAAGCTTTGCTATAGCACCAGCTGCTACTCGAGCAGCAGTTTCACGTGCTGAACTTCTTCCACCACCTCTGTAGTCTCTTAAACCATACTTGTGAAAGTATGTAAAATCAGCATGTCCGGGACGGAAGACATCTTTTATATTTGTATAATCTTTTGACTTTTGATTTGTATTATAAATAATCATAGCGATAGGAGTTCCCGTGCTGAGTCCTTCAAATACACCACTAAGGATTTCTACCTTATCTGCCTCTTTTCGTGCAGTTTCAAATTCACTCTTTCCTGGTTTACGACGGTCAAGCTCACTCTGAATATACTCTTCATCAATTTTAAGACCTGCTGGGACACCATCTAAAAGACACCCTATTGCTGTTCCATGAGATTCACCAAATGTACTAAATCGTAACTTCTCTCCAAAACTATTCACTACTTTTCCTTTTTTAACAGCTCTAAAGCAATTTCTGCTGCAGCTTGCTGTGCTATCTTCTTGCTTTTTCCTGTACCAATTGAATACTCTTTTGAATCTATAAAAACACCAATTTCAAACTCTTTAATATGGTCTGGACCACTACTTTTTAAAACTTTATACTCTGGAGTAACTCCAAGTCTAGCCTGCGTAAGTTCCTGTAGAGAAGTTTTATAATCTCGCAAGAGTGAATCAAGAGAAATTTCATCATAGTTATCTTCGATAAGACCTATTGAAATCTCTGTAACTCTGGCTAAGCCTGCTTCAAGATAGACGGCCCCCATCACTGCTTCAAATGCATTAGAAAGAAGTGATGATTTTTCTCTACCACCATTATTATCCTCTGCGCTTGAAAGATAAATGTGCTCTCCTAGAGAAAGTACACGTGCTAGTTTATCAAAACCTGCTTCATTTACAAGTGAAGCTCTTATTTTTGACAACTTTCCTTCATCGGACTTTCTAAACTTAGTAAAGAGGTACTCCCCAACCACTAAATCTAAAACAGCATCTCCCAAAAACTCTAATCGCTCATTATCGTAGGGCTGTTTATAACTTTTATGTGTCAGCGCTTCGATAAGGAGCTTTTGATCTTTAAACTTGTACCCAAGTCTCTCTTCTAATATTTTTGTATTTTTACTCATATCTCCCTCTTTGTATTACATATTTTGTTTTGTCTCTAGTAGCTTTACTGAAAAGAGTTGTTGTCTTCACTAAAATCTTTACTACTATTTTTTATTAAACTCCACTCTAAACGCGATGTATCTAGTCCATGACATGAACTACACCTAGTGAACACAAAAGGATAGAGTTGCTTACAATTTGTACATATATACTCAAAACTAAGAGTAGCATTTGCTTTTCCAGCTAGACCAATAAGTACATCAAACTCAAATATATCGCTACTACTGGCAAGACTAATATCTCCACGTGCACTGTACATTTCTCTTAAAAATCCATTCTGTGAAATTATATCTAAATCCAGCTCTTTAGCTTCGAGCCCCCAAAGTAAATCTGCAAGCTGCTCACTCCTAGAAGCATCAAAATTATTCCAAGCAAAAGATGGATTTATTCTAAAGAGATACTCATATGTTAGATAAAAAAGTTGTTGCTGTTCTTCATACATTTTTAGAAGAGCATGTGCTTTTACATCTTGGGAAATATCGAGTCTATTAAGTAATCCCATCGCATTAATGTATGCACTTTCAAGTCTTATGTCTATACCTAATTCACCTAGTGGTTCTAAAACATCTTTCGCCGACTTAAAATCTTTCATATATTCATAAACAAGAAGTAGATACTTCAGTGCTTCTGGTGTTCGAGGTTTCTTTTTGAGTATCTCTAAAAATATCTTTTTTGAACGCTCTAAAAAACCTGCTTTAAAATAAGTTTTTCCAAGCAAGAACATAGTCTCAGTTGTATTTTCTCTACTTGGTAATTTTAGCATTTCATTATAAATCTCTATACTTTTTTCATAATTTCCATTCTCAATGTATGACTGAGCGAGAAGTAACCAAGATTTCTCAGATAGTTCTCCACCAGAAATAAGAACTCTAAGGTCCTCTTTAGAAGGGTGAGCATTAAAATCTCTTAAAAATTTATCTAAATACTTTGAATCTTCATTGTGCTTATATCTATTCCACCAATAAGAGATAAAAGCAATCACAAAAACAATAGAAAAAAACATAATAATGGAAAAGAGTGGATCTCTAAAGTCTATAAATAAACTGTTCATTAGTCGTAAACCACGATGCCATAATCATCTTTTAATTTATAAAAAGTAGATTCTGAAGTAAACTCTAAATCTTTCATCTTCCCCAATTGTACGAGAGAATCTTTTGTCACTTTTATACCATTTTCACGAAAAAACTTTTTTATGTTTACAAACTTTACATCTTGGACAAACTTATACTCAAACTCTTTATGAAGTTTCATCTTCTCATACGAAAATATATGTTCATTGACATGTAGTTGGTCTGATGCGAATTTTATAGGGAGGTGACCAGAGAGGTCTGTTAATACATCTTCTATGTGCAAATACTTTGGAGGAAGTGTCTCCTTTTTCACAAAAACATATTTATTATTTAGCTTAAGATTAGGTGTATTTTTCCAGTACTTATACGCTGGATTTGAAACACCTAATTTAGCAGAAACTTCTCGCCAAAGCCAAAAGGAGTTAAGTGTACTAGGTAAATTAGCCATGTTCCTTACACTCCTTTAAAACTATTTATATAAATTATATAGTTTTATCCTAAAGAGTGCCCTTAAAAAGATTTTTTTACACTTTACTTAGAGCGTACTAATAAGTAATGCACTAAACATTAACTGCAGTGCAAATAAAATAGATGAGACTTTAAATGCTGTCCCGGCAGTTTTCATTATTGTTCCAAAATGTATCATTAATCCTATTGCACTCATTGCAATGAGGGTGATATATTGACTCACAGAAGATATAAGAGTTTCAAGCTCTTTTGGTAGCAGTCCAAGTGAAGCGATAATAGAAAAAAAGACAAACCAAAGTATAAAAGATGGTACTCCTATTTTTGCCTTTTGGCTCACTTCTTCGTCATTGTTTTGACTTTCTTTTTTTGCTATATATATTAAAATGAGTACAAGAGGAACAAGTAATAGAACTCTTCCCATTTTCACAACGGTTGAATAATGCCCCGCTTCATCAGAAATACTAAATCCAGCGGCTACTGCTTGTCCAACTGCCTGAAGTGTATTTCCTGTGAAAACCCCAGCTTGAATATCGGTAAAACCTAAAAGGTGTGCTAAGAATGGTGCTAAAAATATACCGATTGTTCCCATAAGATTTACAAGTGCTATACTAATCCCAATATCATTGCTTTTGACCTTAGTAATACTAGATGTCGCCGCGATTGCAGAACTTCCACATACACCATTTCCTATTCCTATCATAAGGGAAAGTTTAGGATTTAGTTTAAAAAGTTTTCCAAGTAGAACACCCATAAAAATTGTAAATACCATTCCTAAAACGATAATTAAGATAGTTTTAACACCTAAGTTTGCAAGCATAGTGAAATTAAGATTTATTCCCATAAGAGCAATTGCAAACATTAGTAGATCTTTTTCTGCAAACTTCACACCACTTTTAAACCTAGACTCTTCTGCATGAAAAGTACTGTAAAATATATTTCCTACAATCATTCCAATAATAATAGCTACAGTTGCTGTACTAAATGAGATGAACTGAGTGATAGTAAGAGATACAATGGCTACTGCAATACTAGCAAGTAGGCCTCTTGTATATGTTTTATATTTAGATATATTAAGCATCTAAATCCTTCATAATTGTATAAGTTTCAAGCTATAACTAAAATTATAGCCAAAATAACTTTTTACTTATTGAGCTTCTTCTAGTATAGATCTTTTTGGAAAGATAAATGTCGAATGTCTAATAACAGATACTTTTTCACTTTTTGTACCATCTTCATTTAATGCATAAGCATGAATAGTTACAGGAATAATTGTATCTTTTCTTATATCATCAATAAGGACATCCTCTGTTCTAAGCGTTACAATTTTTTTCTTTTTACTTCCAGGAATAACACTGAATGCTTTTGTTGGTTTTGCTATAACTATTTTTCCATTAACATTCTCTGGAGTTACAACCTCAAAGAAAAACTTCATTTTCTTATTTTCTGTATTTTGAAGTAAAAATATGTAAGAGTTATCTACTTGCACTACCTCATCAAAAAGACGTGCTGTAGAGTACATTCTTGGTTCTTTATTAATGTTAAGAAGCATATGCTCTTTTGTACTTCCCATAAACCCTAAAATAATAGTAATTCCAATAAGAAGTCCTATATAAGCTAAGATTTTTGGACGGAAGTACTGTGTCTTCCCTTTTTGATCTACTATTTCATAGTCACTAGACCAGGTCACAAGTGATGGTTTTCCAAGTTTTCCCATTACTGTAGTACAAGCATCTACACACTCTAAACAGTTTATACACTCAAGCTGGAAACCCTTACGGATATCTATATGTGTAGGACAAACACTCACACAAGACTGACATGTTGTACATTCTGCATTTGGTGCTACAGCTTGGAGTTCTTTTTGTTTTGTAAACTGTTTGTTATGGTCAGCATCATAGATGTCACCACCTCTGTTCATATCATAAAGTGCCATCACGGTATGATCATCATAAAGTACAGACTGTATACGAGAGTAAGGACAAACATAAACACAAAAATTTTCTTGTAAAAATACTATGTCGTAAACTAAAAATAGTGCTACTGCTATCCATGTTCCAAAGAGTGCCCAGTGGTTATTAAAATCACTTAGATAACCTATAAACTCCATTGGTGGTACAAAAAACCATAAAAAGTCTGCTGCTGCTATATGAGCAAGTACAAATGCTATAACCCAAGAAGCAACTCTCTTAATCTTGTTCTTCGTGAGAGTCATGTCTGGTTCGACCTGCTTGTTCTTTATTCTTTTACGAAGTCCAAGAATCTTTGTTTCTATAAGGTCACGAAAAGCTGTACGAAAAACAGTCTGTGGACAAACCCATCCACAAAATACACGTCCACCTAAAACAGTCATTCCAAAAATAGCTAAGAACATAAGCATAAGTAAAAAAGGAAGGAGATATAACTCTTGCATATCAAACTGGATAAATGCAAGATGAAGCTTTAGTTTATCAAAACTTAAAAGAAAAAAGTGATTTCCGTCGATTACAATCCACGGGAGTGCTAATGTAAACACAGTGGCAAATACAAATACTACATAGCGTTTGTATCTCCAAGGTGTTGGGATTTTAAATGGTTCAGTTGTATCTTTCATGTATAATCCTTATTAATTGTCATTCGATTATACAGACTATACCATTAATTTACTTTAAATTATAATAATTATATACAAATATTATATATCTACCAACCAATCCCTATTTGTGCCATATATCTTCTATCTGGAATATCTACACTTCCGGTACCTATTTGTTCTTCATATGTAGAAATATTTAATTTTATCACTGCTATTTCCATATCAAGACCTGCCGTATATGCACTCTGATAAAGACCCAAATTTACTTGTGCAGAAAACCAAGTACTGTCGATAAGACCAATTCCCATACCTAATCGTAAACGTTTCATAAAATCATTATCACTATAATCACTATAGCTTACCGTATCTCCATTTCCACTATAGTCGTAAATTCGAATTGTATTTGCATTAAGCATGTCCACATAATCAACTGCAACAACAAATTTTTCCAAAAATGCAACTTCTGGAGAAATCGATGCACCAAGGTTAACCGTTGTCGGTTGTTTTCCAAAATTATCATCCATACCAATTGCACCTATATTTAAGACACTTAATCCAAAAGCAGGATGTAATGAGCTCTTGGCAAATGGATGATACACCACACCCAAGTCTACACCAAAACCAGAAGAAGTTTTTTGATATTTATCTTGCAGTGTTTGTAAAACATCATCACTATTTACTAACTCACTAATTCCAAGAGAACCTTCAACTGATTGCTGTGAAATGTACTTCAAGCCAACACCAATATCAACTTTACCAGCATTAGTCTGTATCTCTTTTGCCCCACCAAGAACAACGCCACCATACACTCTAGATGTAATCGCTAACAGACCACCATTTGTACTTCCATTTGGATGTGCTTGAAAATTTATATCTGCAGCAGACAATAAACCTACACTCCATGCAAAGGCATCTCCATTCTTTGAAACGGCAGTGTAATTATTTACTCCAGCATGAAAATGTTCTCCTGCATAATTTTGAAGGACTTCTGTCATCTCTGCATCCGTATTTGCATCGCTAATATCATTACTAAAGTCTAGAAAGCCTGCGCTCGCGCTTGCCCCAATTCCTAATATGTCGACGACATAACCACTCTCTTTCTTAATACTTACAAGTCCAGCAGGATTGCTAAATACAGAGCTTGAGTACCCACCTACGGCAACATTTGCACCACCCATTCCCATGATTCTTGCATCCTTATAAAGATACGAGTATTCTGCTCCAAGAGCCATCAATGAAGTTGTTGCACCTAAGAGTGCTGATAATATAATTTTCTTTTTCATAATTAGACTCCTAGTTGTTTTGACTATTTAAATAGTCAATAATATTTTGCTCAGCTATATCACCAGCACAAGCAGAACCAGTATAAGTATCTCCAAGTAGTTCACACTTAAACTCGTCGATATCACCCTGCATTTCTTCTGTTGCTGCACCTGAAAAAGAGTCAATACCATTATTTAAAACATCGACAAGAACACCTGCCGTCGTTAGCTCAGTTGCCGAAGGCGTTTCATTTACAGGACAAGCATATAGATTAGCTATTGCATTAATATCCTCATAACGAGTAAAATCATTTAAAAGACAAAAATCTTTAGTGAGCACCGTTTGGTTTATATCATTCATTAAATAATAATATGGACTATCTGGTGTGTCAACATCACCATTAACAGTAACTACTAAAGGTGAATATATCTTATTTATAATAGTAAAATTCACATCGGCACTCTGTGTTACATTACAGTCAACATTATTTGTTCTATCAAATGCATAATTCATTGCACAAGTTGAAGCTGTTAATTTTTCATCGTCTGAGCCACCATCCCCAAATGTCGAAATATCACCAGCAATCAAATCAATTGTTACTGCGGCACTACTTGTACTAGATAAACCAACATAAAGACATATGTCTTTTTCTGAATTGCTTAAGTTTGCATCCGAACAGTTGTCAACAACTTGATTATAATACGAGATTGCCGTATCTAAGTCTGTTAAAGCTGTCGATGAACTCGATGAGGCTATACTTGTTACAAATCCAGAAAAAGTACTATCACTCGCACTAGAGTCAGTTAAAGAATTTACTATATCGCTCAGACTTAAGCCTGCCTTACCCATGTATGCAGCACCTAAAGCTATATAGTCAGAATCAGTAGTTGCTGTCGCTTCGAGCTTTGTTATAACTCCTGTATAATCACCACTATCTAACATCTGTTGAGTTTCTAGCCTAGACTCTCCCTCAGTATCACTGCTTCCACATCCAGACATTATCAATGCCAGACATAAAAGGGACACAATCATAAACTTCTTATACATAAGTACTCCTTTTTTTAACTATAGCATAATTAAAATTTATAAATTATTTAAAAGCATTTTTTATGCTCTATTTTGATAAAATAAACGGATTATATTAAAGTAAAAGATTTTAAAACATGAATACAAAAAATTACATTTTAGAAACAATAAAAAAACGTCCACTTATTATAGATGGTGCCATGGGTACACAACTACAGCAACGTGATGAGCAAATTCCTAAAGTTGCTTGGGAAAATAATGAAGGCTGTAATGAACTCCTCAATGTTACTTGCCCTGAGATTTTAAGTGAAATATTCTCTGCTTATCTAACTAGCGGTGCTGACTTTATTACCACAAATACCTTTGGCTCTTTTTCATGGGTACTTGATGAGTATCAGATAGGACATCGTGCTTATGAACTCACAAAGGCTGGAGCAGAGCTTGTAAAAAAAGAGTGTGAAAAGTTCTCAACTCCTGAGCATCCGCGTTTTGTTTTAGGTTCTGTTGGGCCTGGTACAAAACTTCCATCACTTGGACATATCACTTATGATGAGATGTTTAAGGGTTACACTGAGTTTTGTTTAGCACTTATCGATGGTGGCGTTGATGTTTTTCTACTTGAAACTTGTCAAGACCCACTACAGATAAAAGCGGCTCTTCATGCATCTCAAGAGGCTTCACGACAAAGAGAAGTAGAGATTCCTATCATGGTTTCTGTGACTATTGAGCTTAGTGGAACTATGCTTATCGGTACTGATGCTGGAACAATTGCTACCATTTTAGAGCCATTTGATATTTTAAGCCTTGGTTTTAACTGTGGAACAGGACCTGAACAAGTTATAAAACATGTAAGAACTCTTAGCGAAGTTTGGGGTAAACCTATATCTGTACACGCAAACGCAGGCCTTCCACAAAACCGTGGAGGTTACACTTACTACCCAATGGGACCTGATGAGTTTGTAGCACAACAAGAAAAGTTTTTAAACTATGATGGTGTTTCATTCTTAGGAGGCTGTTGTGGAACAACACCTCAACATATCCGAGCACTCGTAAACGCGGTACATGCCATTACGCCAAAAAGCCCGAGTGGTTCACAACCTAACTCTATAGCATCTCTATTTGGCACAACTACACTTATGCAAGAACCAGCTCCTCTTCTTATGGGAGAACGCTCAAACGCGACAGGTTCAAAAGCTTTTAAAGAACTTCTTTTAGCGGAAAACTATGAGGGAACTCTTTCTGTTGCACAACAGCAAGTTCGTGCAGGTGCTCATGCTATAGATGTGAATGTTGGATTTGCGGGGAGAGAAGAAACTAAAGACATGACCGAAGTCATCGGTATGTATAACCAAAAGATAGCCCTTCCTCTAATGCCAGATTCGACTTCGACTCTAGGACTAGAAGTAGCACTCAAAAACATTGGTGGAAAACCAATTCTTAATTCTGTAAACCTTGAAGATGGTGAACCGAAATTTGATGAAGTGTGTCATCTAGCTAAAAAGTTTGGAACCTCTTTGGTCTGTTTAACAATCGATGAAATAGGAATGGCAAAAACTGTTGAAGATAAACTCAAAGTTGCAGATAGAATCATCGATCTTGCTACTAACCGTCATGGTATTAAAAAAGAAGATTTAATCTTTGATGTTCTAACATTTACTCTTGCAAGTGGTGATGAAGAGTACTGGGATGCTGGTGTTAATACTATAGAAGCTATTCGTGCTCTGCGTTTAAAGCATCCTGAAGTATCTGCAACACTAGGTTTATCAAACATCTCTTTCGGATTAGACAAAGATGCAAGACCTTATCTTAACTCTATGTTCTTGCATCACTGTATAAAAGCTGGACTTACATCGGTCATTATCAATGTAAAACATATCATCCCTATAAATAAAATTTCTAAAGAAGACCAAGAAATATGTGACGACCTTATCTTTAACCGCCAACCAAAAGGTCAAGCTCTCTTTACCTTTATAGAACACTTTAGCACTAAAGAAGCTGTAGATAACGATGTAGTGGATGAAGAGTATCTTGCTATGAGTACTGAGGAGAAGATTGCTAAACTACTTCTTGATGGAGATAAAGAGAGAATGATTCCTCTTGTTGAAGAAGCTCGTCATTCAATCGCTCCTGAAAAAATTGTAAATGAGATTCTTATTGATGCAATGAAGGTCGTAGGTGAGCTTTTTGGTTCAGGACAAATGCAACTTCCTTTTGTTCTCCAGTCAGCCGAAACTATGAAAAAAACAGTTGATCACTTAAACCCCTTCTTACCAAAAGTAGAAAAGACTGTAGATACAACTCTAGCACTAGGAACCGTAAAAGGTGATGTTCATGATGTTGGTAAAAACCTTGTTGATATCATTCTTTCAAACAATGGGTACAAGGTTCAAAACCTTGGTATCAAAGTAGAACTAGAGACATTTTTAGATGCTATGAAAGCTGGCAATATTGCAGCTCTTGGCTTTAGTGGTCTCCTTGTAAAATCAACACAGGTGATGCAAGCGAACTTCAAACTTTTACAAGAGCAAGGTATAGATATTCCTATCCTCATTGGAGGGGCTGCACTTACTCGTACCTTTGTAGATGATTTCTGTCGTCCTTTTTATGATGGTCCAATCTTCTACTGTAAAGATGCCTTTGATGGTGTTACAGCGATGAGTCGTATAGAAGCTGGAAATATGGACACAAACCTACATCCTAATGCTCCTGAGATAGAGAGAGTAGAGAAAAAAGAAATAATTATTCCTCCTTTTGAGGAGATTAAGATGCCAACTCGTGATGTCACAGTCCCTACTCCTCCATTTTGGGGAAGACGCGAGATAAAACTAACAGAGCAACAGATAGAGATGGCGTTTGAGTGGATAAATCATAAAATTCTTTTCAAATCTCGTTGGGGTTATAGCTCAAAAGGCATGACAAAAGAAGCTCACCAAAAACAACTTGATGATGTTGTTTGGCCTGCATATGAAAAACTAAAAGCAGAATTTTTAGATAAAAAACTCTTTGAACCAACTATTGTTTATGGTTACTGGCCTTGTCGTTCAGATGATAACAAACTTCTCATCTTTGATGAAACAGAAGGTTATAACTCTCCATCAGAGGTAAATACTAAACCTCTAGAAGAAGTAAGAACAAACGCCATCAAAGAGTTTCATTTTCCAAGACAAGGTAAAAAACCTCACCGTGCACTGAGTGACTTTTTTCACTCTGATAGAGATGATGTTATAGCACTAACATGTGTTAGTGCTGGGGGTAAACTAAGTGATGCTGAAAGAGTTATCTATGATGCTGGAAATTACACTGAGTACTATCAGTTTCACGGTCTTGGCGTTGAACTTGCAGAAGCACTTGCTGAGATAGCACATAAGCAGGTAAGACTCGACCTCAACATCGCAGAAGGTGAAAAACCTAGTTTAGCAGATGTTCAGATGAGCAAGTACCAAGGCTCACGTTATAGTTTTGGTTATGCAGCTTGTCCTGACCTTGAACTCAACCGCCCTCTTTTTGACTTACTTAAACCAGAAGAGTTCGGAATTGAGCTGAGTGAAACTTTTCAAATCCACCCAGAGCAATCAACTTCCGCTCTAGTGGTTTACCATCCAAACGCCACTTACTACAACATATAAACTCTTCCTTTTCATCTAAATAATAAATGACTGACCATTGGTCATTTATTATTTTTTAAGCCTTCTCTCTATATAATTCTTTAATTGACCGATAGTCAGTCACTATAGTAAAGGATTTTATTTGGCAATAATTGTAGATAAAGTACAGAAAAAAAGAGATATAGCACTCTCTTGTAAAAAGCTTTTTGTAGACAAAAGTATTAAAGACCTAACCATCTCAGAAGTTGCAAAAACTGCAGGGGTTGGTAAAGGTACTATATATGAGTATTTTAAAAATAAAGAAGAAATTGTTTTTGAGATAGTCAATGTTCTCATGCAAGAGCACAATATCAAAAAAGAGAAACAAATTAAAGAGGCTACAACAACAAAAGAGAAGATAAAAATCTTTTTTTATATCTTTTACGATAAAGAAGAATCTGATTTACGTAAAATATACAAAGAGTTTGTATCTATTTCTCTCGTAAATCCAAATCCACAAATGATGGAGTTTCAGAGTAATTGTTCAGAGAGATATCTACAGTGGTTTAATGAGATTATCCAAGGGGGAATAGACAAAAAGGAACTGATTCCAAGTTCCATACTACTTTCTCGTGGTCTTTTTGTTATAGGAGAAGGAATGTTTATATCAAGCGAGGTTACAAACGGCATAAGCGATGTCAAAAAAGAACTAGATATATTTTTCGATACGTTATTTGAATTAATAGAGGTGAAAAAATGATAAGAATTCAAAGTGGAAAGTGCCATATGTTAGCACTTCTAAAAGTTCAATACAGTGAGGCACTAAATGCCGAATCTTAACAGAATACTATTTTTAATTATGCCACTTTTTATCTATGGTGATAGTTTAAGAGAACTTATAGAGATAGCCGAGTCTAAAAATGACTTAGTTATTGCAAAACAACTTACACAAGAATCAAAAGCAAAAGAGTTAGACTCTAAAAATAGTGCTTATTTTCCAACACTTGATCTTGGTGGTTTCTATAAACGCGATGATGATGCCTCTCCATTTCAGCCGGGAAGCACTTATAGTGGTTATGCAAAACTTAGCTATGATATCTATGATGGTGGTAAACGCAGTGCAAGAGTAGATAAAAGTAAACAAATCTTGTTAGCTTCAGAACTTGACACCAAAGCTTTTAAAGAGAGCTTAGCACTACAAATCACACAAGACTTTTTCACTATTAAAAGTCTTGAAGCATCACTCAAAGCAAAAGAAGAAGCACAAACAACACTTAAAGAACAACTTATAAAAATCGAACGTTTTGTAAAGGCCAAGATGGCTACAAGTGATGATCTTGATCGTGTTCAAGCAGACTTCGACACAAATACTTACCAGATGGAATCTATCAAGTTTCAAATACTCTCTAGTAAATCATCTATATCATTAAAAGTTGGAAAGAACATACACACTCTTGATGATTCTAGTTTCTCTAAAATGAGAGCTGAACATTTAGAAAAACTTGATGCAAACAAGGCACTTATAGCACAGCAAAGATCTATTGAGTACGAAGCAGAATCTATAGATAGTTTTTATTACCCTCATATTAAAATAGAAGATACATATAGTATTTATGGTTATGATGAGAAGCCAAACTTAGGAGCTATTCCTATCACTTTCCTTGAAAACCAAAACACTCTTATGCTCACCCTTAATTTTAGAGTATTTGATTATGGTGCAATTAGCGATAGTAAAGAGACTGTTCTCTTAGCATCTAAAGCTCTCTCATCACAGATAGCTTTTCAAACAAAAGAACAGGAGATGCAGTTTATACTTGCATCTTCAAGGATCCAGACCGCTAAAGTCAAAATACTCAGTAGTAAAAGTGCTTTAAACGCAGCAACCAATGCTTTTGAGACAATTGAAAAAAAATATAATGCAGGTATTGTTGATTACATCATCTATCTTGATAGTTTAAGTAAAAAAACAAGTTCTAAAGCGCTTTATGAGAGTGGACTTAACGAATTAGAGATTGCATATGCAATCTATTATTACTACAGTGGAAAAAATATTAAAGGGGAACTACAATGCAAATAATTAACAAGACACTATTAGGGTTACTCCTATCATTAAGTTTACTAAACGCCAATGACGTTTATGCAACATTTACAGTTGAACCTTTAAGGGATGCTAATCTTGCATTTATTGCGAGTGGTATTGTAGAAAAGGTAAACACAGACATTGGACACAGTGTCAAAAAAAATGATGTTTTAGCCCAACTTCAAAATACTGATATTAAAGCGATGCTTGAGGTCTCAAAAACAGCACTTAAGTATGCTAAAAAAGATTATGAACGCCAACTAAAAATTAAAGAGCTTATAGATGAAGCAAGATTTGATGGTGTTGCAAATAAGTATGAAAGTGCAAAAAATCAATTCGCTTATCAACAAGCTTTATATAGTAAAACATTTTTAAAGGCTCCTTTTAATGGTGTTATTTATTCAAAAGAAATTGAAATTGGAGATGCTGTAAGTGGTATGATGCTTAAAACAGTTTTTCAAATTCAGAGTCAAACAAAAAGAAAACTTATCCTTGCATTTGATCAAAAAAATAGAAACCTTGTAAAAGTAGGCTCAACTTTTACTTACAAGATAGATGGAAACTCTCGAATTTATGTAGGGAGTATTTCAAAGATTTATCCAAGAGCAGATTCTAAAAGCAGAAAAATCAGAGCAGAAGTAAAAACAATAAATTTCATTCCTGGCCTTTTTGGTGATGGATATATTCAAGTAAAAGAGTAGTCTTATATGTATAAATTAGCAATAAACAAACCTATTATGACACTTATGTATGTCCTTACTCTCATGTTTTTTGGATATACAAGTTTTAAAAGTATGCCATCGGCTCTCTTTCCAAATATTGACTTTCCCATAGTTACTATTGAGACTGTTTACCCTGGTGCAGAGCCCGCGACAATAGAATCACAAATAACAGATAAACTTGAAGAAGCTATTTCGAGCATTGGAGGTGTAGATAGTATTACCTCCACAAGTAGTGATGGAGTGAGTATCATAATAGTGAAGTTTTTTCTTGAACGCGAGATAAATGAAGCTACAAATGATGTACGAGATAAAGTATCTGCAGTTATGCTACCAAAAGATGCTAAAACACCTCTCGTTAGTAAACTAGATATCGGTGGTGCCTCCATAATCAACCTCTTCTTGACAGCCAAAAAGGATAGTGTCCAAAACCTTATGCTCTTTGCAGATGAAAAAGTAAAACCCTCTGTACAAAAAATCATCGGAGTTGGTGGCGTTAACATCGTTGGGTATAAGAATAGAGAGATAAAAATATATCCAAATATAGATTCACTTAATAAATACGGCATCACAGTTTTAGAACTCAACCAAATTATTTCTAAAGAGAATGTAAAAATCGGTGGTGGTAAACTTATAACTAACACTAACGAGTATATTCTAAAAACACAGGCAGATGCCTTGAGTGTAGAGGAACTACAAAACATCAAGGTTAAAAATAGTATTCGTCTTAGAGATGTTGCCCGGGTCGAAGATACTTTGAGTGATGCTAAAAGTTATTCTTCATACAATGGAGTAGAGGGTGTAATGCTTGAGGTACAAAAGATATCAGGCACAAACACTATAGACATCGTTAACAGTGTTAAAAAAGCTATCCCTGGCCTTGCGCGAATGGCAGGAGATAGATTTGATGTAATGGTACTTCAAGATACTACACCGTTTATTTTGCACTCGCTTGAAGATGTAAAATTCGACCTAGTATATGGTGCATTTTTAGCAGCTTTTATAATTTTTGTATTTTTAAGAAACATCACAATTACTCTTGTTTCAGCTCTCTCCATTCCTGCTTCTATATTTGGAACTTTTGCTCTAATGGATTTAATGGGCTTTGAGCTTAACAAGATGACTATGGTGGGGCTTACTCTTTCTATTGGTATTATCATTGATGATGCCATTGTTGTCATTGAAAATATTTATAAGAAACAAGAAGCTGGTATGAATAGGCTTCAGGCTACGTTTGAAGGAACTAAAGAGATGTCGTTTGCCATTCTTGCTATCTCTGCCATGCTTCTTGCTGTTTTTATTCCTGTTGCAAACATGAGTGGTATCGTTGGTAAGTTCTTTGAGAGTTTTGCTATGACCGTTGGTTTTGCCATCATCATCTCATATACCATTGCACTAAGTTTCATTCCAAGTCTGAGTGCTCGTGTAATCAAAAAAGGTGAAAGTAAGTTCTATACTTTGACTGAGCCAATTTTTATTGCTATTGATAAAGCATACGAGGCAACTTTAAAAGTTACATTACGATTTAAATTTATCACTATTATTATAGTTCTTGTTATGTTTGTTGGTTCACTTTCACTTTTTCCTAAAATAGGTATGGACTTTATACCAAAAGAGGACAAAAGTGAGTTTGAAGTAAAGATCAAAGCGGCTAGTGGAATTTCACTTCAAGATATGATTAGAAAATCAAAAGAAGTTGAAGTTATGATTCAAGGTGATGACAATGTAGAGTTTACCACTTTAAGTGTAGGATATAACTCTGCTAAAGAAAAAAATAAAGCCCTTATTTATGTCAAACTTGTAGATATGAGTAAAAGAGCCCTCAATCAAGAAGAGGTGATACAGAGCTTGCGAGATAAGCTAACAGCATTTAAAAAAGATATGTTCATTACAGCTTCAGCCATTCCTAATATCAAAGGAGCTGGAGCAAGTGTACCCTATCAAATTATCTTAAAGTCTGACTCTTTTGAGAACTTAACCATTGCCAAGAATAATCTTGTTAGATACATCTCAGCAAAAAAAGGTTTTGTAGATATAGATACAAATCTTGATGATCCAAAACCACAGTATGATGTAAATATCCTCAGAGAAAATGCCAACCGCCTGGGCATAAATGCATCACAAATTGCCAGTGCAATCGCAACAGCATTTTCAAGTGATTTAGAGATTTCTTACTTTGAAGAGAATGGAAAACAGTATAACATCAGCTTGCGATTTGATGATGAAAACCGTCAAAGTATTTCTGATTTGAAGAAAATACAACTTAGAACAAATAATGGGACACTCGTATATCTTGATGGACTAGTGGAGATAAAAGAATCCTCATCACAAGCAACTATATATCATCTTGACAGACAAAGACAAGTTAGTATTTATGCCGATCTATTTGGTCTTGATTTAGGTGGTGCAGTTAGTTATACAAAAGAGAAGATTGATTCGCTAATGCCTGATGGAGTTACTTATAGATTTACAGGTTTTGCAGAAGAGATGGAAAAAACAGTTCAGGCATTTGGAACTGCTATTGGGCTCTCAGTTATACTTATGTTTGTTATTCTTGCTATTCTTTATGAGTCGCTTATACAACCTATTATCATTATGATTGCACTTCCTCTGAGTATTATAGGTGTTATGTTGGCCCTCTACATAAGTGGGCTACAATTTTCACTCTTTGTAATGATTGGGTTTATGCTTCTGATGGGAATGGTCGGTAAAAATGCTGTACTTCTCGTAGACTTCGCAAATGCTGCTGTAAAAAATGGTAAAAACACAGGCGAGGCACTTATTGAAGCTGGAGAAAAACGTCTTCGCCCTATTTTAATGACAACATTTGCCATGGTGTTTGCTATGATTCCCCTAGCTACTGGAGATGGTCTTGGAAGCGAGACGAACGCACCAATGGCAATAGCTGTAATAGGTGGACTCATTAGCTCTATGATACTTACTCTTTTGATAGTACCTGCAATTTATAAGCTCATTAATCCACTAGATACTTGGCTTCGAAAATGGTACGAAGTAGGAGAAGTTTCTTAGCGTCTTCTATAAGAGAGTGCCTCGAGTAGATGCTCTTTTTCTATCGTTTTACTCTGACACAAATCAGCAATAGTACGTGAAACTTTTTGCACTTTTTTAATACTTCTAAAAGAGAGTGCAAATCTGTCTATAGCTTTCTCTAAAGTTTCTTCTGCTTCACCACTTAAAGCACAATACATTTGAATCTCTTTATCATTGAGCAGGGCATTAAAACTTTTTTGACCTCTTTTTCTTCCTAGTATATGTGCTTGGACAACCATTTTATGCATCTCTTTAGATGAAAGACTCGGTTTATCCGTCGCATTTACTTGTTGCATCACTATATTTAAATCTATTCTATCTAAGAATGGATCAGAAAGCCTGTTTTTATATCTTTGTACCTCAAGGTCTGAACATCTACACTCTTTATTTTGATTGAGTAAATTACCACAAGGGCATGGGTTCATAGCCCCTATAAAAAGAAAACTAGCTGGATATTCCACTTTTGAATTTACACGCGATATTCTTATCTTTTTATCTTGCATTGGTTCTCGCAATGCTTCTAGCACAGACTTGGAAAAATGGGGAAGCTCATCAAAAAACAGTATACCATTATGTGCTAAACCTACCTCTCCTATTTTCGCCTTAAAACTACCACCTCCAAATATACTCGCAAGTGTAGCAGTATGATGTACAGACTGTGAATTCCTATGTGGTTTAAAGTTTGCCTCTTTCCCATCAAGTACTTGTAGTTTTACTAACTCTAGTATCTCATTTTCACTCATTGGAGGAAGGATATAACGAAGTCTTTGAGCTATCATACTCTTTCCACAACCAGGACTTCCCTCATATATAATGTTATGAAAACCTGCCGCCGCAATAAGAGCAGCTCTTTTTGCTACTTCTTGTCCCTTAACATCACTAAAGTCTTCATCATACTCTTTTACATAATAGTACTTCTTCTGCTCTAGTTCATAAAATGGGTATTCTATTCCACTGTTTACGACACTAGGCAATACTGTATCTTGATTTTTAAATACATTCACCGTTTGGGTTATACTACTTACTCCATAAAAATCTATGTTTGGTATTTTTGAAAGTTTATCAAGTGATTCATTTGGAACTATTGCTTTTGTTATAAGATTTTGATTTGCTAGAGATAAAATTAAAGGATAAAGCTGAGCACTCTCTTTTACACTTCCATCAAGACCGAGTTCACCAAACACAAACCAGTCTTTTAAATCACTCTCATCTGTATTTAAAAGTATAAGTAGAGCTATACTCAGATCAAACTGTGAGCCTGATTTTGAGAGTTCAGAGGGTGCTAGGGAAAATGTTATTCGTTTAGGAGGAAAGGAAAAGTCATTACTCAGGAGTGCTGATTTTACTCTCTCTTTTGACTCGGTAATAGCAGTAGATGCCATCCCAACAATTGAAAAAGATGGAAGACCCTTTGTAAGTGTTGATTCAACATCTACAACTCTAGCATCGAGTCCTTCATATGTTGCACAGTGCACAGTTTTCATAAGTCAACCTCAAATTTAGATTGGTAAATAGTATCTTAGATTTTTTATATTGAAGGTTTATATTACATTATGCAATTATTTAAGACTCTTTTTGCTCTTTTTTCATTCTTTTGTACTCTTTTTCAAACTTCTTACGTCGTGAATATGAAAGCTTGTCAATAAAAAGGACACCTTCAAGGTGATCTATTTCATGCTGAATAGCGATAGATAGTAGTCCATCTGCCTCAAGTACTTTTGTATTTCCATCTCTATCTTGATAACTAATACTAACAGTCTCAAATCTTTTTATATCTTCATAAAACTGGGGAACACTTAAGCATCCTTCTTGGTAAAGTGCTTCTCCACTTTTGGCAGTTATATGTGGATTAATTATCTCTAAGAGATTCTCTTTGGGCTGTTCTCCATCTTCATTTGGTATATTTAAAATAAGAACTCTTAACGCATGAGCAACTTGAATTGCTGCTAATCCAATACCATTTGTATTCATCATTATTGGATACATTGCATCAAGCAATATATGAAGCTCTGAACTAAACTCTTTTACTTCTTGGGAAATTTTACGTAAACTTTTATCTGGATACTCAACTATACTTAAATTCATAACTTTTATTAGGTCCTAAGCGAGACTACATAGTCTTTATTTTCATTTTTGTATGCTAGTTCCATACCATCCATTGCACTTAGGATTATTTCTTCTACAGAACTATCAGTGTCTACACTTGTTATACCAATGGAAATTTTTAACTGTATTTCTTTATCTTCCAAGAAAAAATTAGAATTAGAAACTAAATCACAAAGTCTTTCACTCGCTTTTCTAGCACTATCTATATCAGTATGTTTTAAAAGCATAACAAAGGCTCCGTGACCATAGTATGCTACTATATCACTACGACGAGATGTCTTTAAAAGAAGCCTAGCAATCGTTCTAGTCATTAAAGTTACAGCCTTTTCATTCTTCATACTTGCTTTAAGTTCATTTGACAATTCAAGCATAATAAGAGAACTCTTATGTTTAAACTCTTTTACAAGGTCCATCTCTTGTTCAAGTTTTGTTAAAAGATAGCGTTTGTTATAAACACCAAATTGATTATCAAATATAGTCTCATTTTCAACATTTTTCACAATTGATGCTGTGTTATCATAAATAACTCTCATTTGAGAACTTTGTGACTTTACAATAGTATTTAGCTTACTAACATCCGACTCTAGTGCTTCAAGAATTACAAGTGATTCTCTAGGCTCAGGATTATCCTTAAGTTCTTTTTTTCTTTTTTCCAAAATCTTTGTCATAAGAGACATATTTTTATAAAGATTTGCTGTTACATTTAAAATATTTTTTATCGAACTAAAGCCCTGTTTTAAAGTGTGTTCTAGCAGTATAGTACTTTCCGCATCATTACTTTCTTCAAGTTCCAGTACTGAGAGTATCTGTTTACGAAGATATTCACTTTTCTCTTCTAGTAATCTATCAAAATAAAGAGAATAGTTATGTGGGGTAGGAGGAATATTATCAGATATAAGAGAATCTAGTACTTCTTTAGCATACACTTCTATATCACTAGAAACTGCTTGAAAATTTAAAGAACTAGGAATTACGGTACGAGTAGACACATGAACTTCTTCCACACATGGAGAGGATAAAGTTCTTCTTTTTCTAGCCTGCAATGAACCTGCCATATTCTCTTCTCCTCTTACTCTTTATCGTTTTTAACTAGGACTTCATCAATAATTCCATATTCAAAAGCTTCTTTTGAACTCATAAAGTTGTCACGATCAGTATCTTTTTCTACTAGTTTTATACTTTTTCCAGTATTTTTAGCAATGATTCCATTGAGTTCCGCTTTCATACGCAGTATTTCAGCAGCTTGAATCTGAATATCAGATGCCTGCCCTTGAGCTCCACCTGAAGGTTGATGCATCATAATTCTCGCATGTGGTAGAGCATAACGCTTACCTTTTTCTCCAGCTGTAAGTAAAAATGCACCCATTGAAGCAGCTTGACCTATACAGATTGTTGCAACATGTGGGCGAATATAATTCATAGTATCAAAGATAGCCATTCCCGCAGTTACGACTCCACCAGGAGAGTTAATGTAAAAGTAGATATCTTTCTCTGGATCTTCTGCCTCAAGAAATAAAAACTGTGCGACTATAGTAGAAGCAACTTGATCGTTTACTTCTCCACTTAGCATTACTATTCTATCTTTTAAGAGACGTGAATAGATATCATAAGAGCGCTCACCACGTCCTGTTTTTTCAACTACATAAGGAATATAACTCATAACTTATGCTATCTTTTCGTTTAGTAGAGCTGTTAAAACTCTATCTTCTACCATAGACATTTGAATTGCCGGAAGGTAACCTGCTGCTTTATACTGCTCATAAGATTTTTGGGGATCTTGCCCCATTTGCATTGCTTCATAGTATATAGTTTGCATAACTTCTTGTTCTTCTATCTTTACTTCTTTTTCTTGAGCTAAAGAATCAATAATAAAAGTAGCTCTTACACTTTTTATAGCTTCTTCTCTAAATGTCTCACGAAGTTCAGTTAACTTGTCTGTATTTTCACGAAGTTCTTTAATTTCATCTTCACTCATTGTTCCAGCTTTTTTGTTTAGAGCCATATCTATTTCTTGCTCTACTACAAATTCAGGAAGGTCAAATGATAGTTTATTTACGAAAGCTTCAAGAAGTTTAGGCTTTAAATCTTCTTGGTATAATTTAGAAAGTGACTCATTTTCAAGTTGTGATTTGATCTGTTTTTTCATCTCTTCAACAGTAGCATTCTCTTCACCTTGCATAAGCTTTTGCGCTAGTTCATCATTAATTTCAACTTCTGCTTTTACTTTTATCTGATTTACTTTTACTTTAAATTCAGCCTCTTTGTTAGCTAAATCTCCACCGTAATTCTCTGGGAAAGTAACTTTTATTACTACTTCTTCATCACGTTTTACATCAACAAGTTGGTCTTCAAAACCAGGAATGAAAGAGTTAGAACCTAACTCAAGTGCATGGTCTTTACCAGCACCACCATCAAATAAAACACCATCTATAGAACCCTCGAAGTCGATTACAGCAGTATCTCCAAGTTTCATTTTTCGGTTATGTTTAATGTCTTCTAGAGGAGCTTGAGCTGATGCTATTTCTAAGATTCTAGCATCAATTGCCGTGTCTTCAACTGTTGGCTTCTTAAAGTCTGGAACCATTGAGGCAACATCGCCTAACTCTATATTTGGACGCATTGCTATTTTAATTGCAACTTCTATTTTGTCATCACTTTTATCAAATTTAGAAATATTTGGCTCACCAATTAAAGAAGCATTAGAGATTTTAAGTTCTTCTAATCCTGCCGTCATTACATTGCGCAAAGATTCTGCTTCAGCATCTTCTATAAGTTTTTGACCATACTGCTTCTTTACTATAGCAACAGGAACTTTACCCTTACGGAAGCCTTGTACCTTAGCAGTTTTGGAAAGTTCTTTAGCGATTTTTTCTATGTTAGAATTAACCTCATCCATAGAGATTGTTGCTTCTATCTCAGCATTTGCAGAGTTAATTTTTGTTGATTTGATTTCCATCAATTTCCTTTTTATCTATTGCATATTATAGTGATATGCCTATTTATTTTAGGTAATAATATCTAAAAACTGCTTTTAATTAGCTTTTACAAAAATGTGGTTTATAGTTTAGAATTAAAATCCATATTACTGCGACATCTATCATGACATCCGCAAAATTAAAAACGGCGAAGTTAAAGCCACAGTGCCAGTAAACCATATCAACAACACCCTCATGAATAAACCTGTCATAAATATTTGAAAATGCCCCACCTAACAGAAGTCCTGCTGGAAATGCATAACAAAGTTTTTGCAGGTAAAACACATAACCAAGTACTCCTAAGACAAGGACTAGCTGTATATATTTTAAATAACCCTCTAAAAATGAGAACATAGAAAATGCCACACCTTTGTTATAAACTAAAATCAAATCTATACAGTCCGTGTAGTAACGAAATCCATCAACAAAAAGCATCTTAATATTTTGATCAATTATAAAAACACCAACTAATCCGAACAGAAGCACCGCCCCTAAGCGTAAAATGTGATTATTCATTTAAAGCTTTTTGGAAAAAAGAAACCATTTCATCCATTCTTACATTCATAAGTTTTGCATCTTTAGCTTCAAGTAAAATTCTTAGTTTCTTTTCTGTTCCAGAGTAGCGAACAAGATGACGAATTCCTTCACTATCAAGAACTTCTAATTTTTCACTTAGGCCTTTAATATTTTGGAGTGGTTTTTTATCTTTAACCATGATATTTACTAATTTTTGTGGGTACAGAGAGAAAGGGCGCAATAGCTCAGAAGCTGGTTTTTTCTTTGCTATTAAGAGAGCTAAAACCTGCAAGGCACTCACAAGACCATCTCCTGTTTTTGCAAAATCATTTATAATCACATGTCCACTCTGTTCACCACCAAAGTTTATGCCCTCGCGTTTCATAATCTCTAGAACATGTTTATCCCCAACATTTGAACGCCAAAGTTTTAAATCATTTTCGCTCATATAGTCATCAAGTCCTTGATTACTCATAACAGTAGCTACTATTCCTCCACCCTTAAGTGTATTTTGGTTCTTAAGATGTACACCCAGTGAACCTAAAAGCTGATCGCCATCCACGATTTCACCTTTTTCATCTACAACTACAAGTCTATCTGCATCCCCATCAAGTGCTATTCCTAAATCTGCTCTATACTCAACAACTGCATTTTGTAGGTCTTTAGTATGTAATGCTCCACAATTCTCATTAATATTAAAACCATCTGGTTTGTCATGGAGAACTATAACATCAGCACCAAGTTCTTCTAAGACTGTTGGACCAACCTTATATGCTGCCCCATTAGCTGTATCTAAAACGATACGCAAGCCCTGAAGTGACATCTCTAACGGAAATGAGTTTTTAAGCTGTACTATATAACGCCCTATAACATCATCTATACGCCTTGCTTGTCCTATTTTCTTTCCTGTCACTTGAGCTTCTTGAAGTTTTTCATTATCAAAAAATATATCTTCGATTTTCTTTTCAACCTCGCTAGAGAACTTATTACCATGTCCATCAAAGAGTTTAATTCCATTATCTTCATAAGAGTTATGAGAAGCACTAATCATGATTCCAGCATCACAACGCATGTTCTCAGTGATAAACGCGATAGCAGGTGTTGGCATTGGCCCGATTTCTATGACATCATAACCGATCGCAGTCAGACCAGCGACTATTGAATTTTCTATCATATAACCACTTCGACGTGTATCTTTACCAATAAGGATTCTATTAGTCACTGCGTTTGGTTTAAGATATGTTCCAGCGGCCATAGCCACCTTCATAGCAACTTCTGCACTTAAAAATGTACCCGCTTCTCCTCTTACTCCATCTGTTCCAAATAGTTTCATTGTCTTCCTTTTATCTCATCTCTTTATATAAATAGTTAATCTGTTCAGGTGGCAACTGAGTCTAGTGCTTAAAAAAAGAGACCAAACCAACGGAAGGATTCGCTCTCTTTTTTTAAGTGCTTGACTCAGGTTATTACCATTCTTGAACACGAATTAGTGCATTTTACCACCACTTAACTTAATTTTAATTATCTTTAAGCTAGTATTGCGCACTTAAAATTCCAAAAAAGGACTCATAATGGCAAATCACAAGTCATCAATAAAGAGAATTCGTCAAACTATCGTTCGTACTGAACGTAATCGTTTTTACAGAACTCGTCTTAAAAACATAGTTAAATCAGTAGTTACAGCAGTAGATGCTGGAAACAAAGAAGAAGCAACAGAAGCACTTAAAGTAGCTAATCAGCAGATTCATAAATTTGTAAGTAAGGGTCTTCTTAAGAAGACAACTGCCGCTAGAAAAGTTAGTCGTCTACACAAATCTGTAAACGCTATATAATTAGAGCATAATTTATGCTTGCAGATAAACTAACACCGTTTATCACCCGCTATAACGAACTCGGCGATTTGCTGAGTTCACCTGACATTACCTCTGACATCAAACGTATGACAGACCTTTCAAGAGAACAATCAAATCTTTTACCAATAGTTGAAAAAGCAAAAGAATATCAAGCATTAGTTGCTGATATTGCTGACACAAAAGATATGTTGAGTGATTCTGAAATGGGTGATATGGCCAAAGAAGAACTAAAAGAGCTAGAACCGCGCAAACCAGAACTAGAAGAAGAAATTAAAGTACTTCTTTTACCTAAAGATCCTAATGATGATAGAAATATCATTGTTGAGCTTCGTGCTGGTGCTGGTGGAGATGAAGCTGCAATATTTGTTGGTGATCTTTTTGACGCTTATACAAGATATGCAGACCTAAGAGGCTGGAAAATAGAGCTTATTAGTACTTCACCTTCAGATTCTGGTGGATATAAAGAGGTTACGGCACTTATTAAAGGTGAACAGGTTTATAGTCGGTTGAAATATGAAGGTGGAACACATAGAGTTCAGCGTGTTCCAGCAACAGAATCTCAAGGACGTGTTCATACATCAGCAATTACAGTAGCAGTTATGCCTGAAGTTGATGATGTTGAAGTTGTCATTGAAGATAAAGATTTAAAAATAGATGTTATGCGTTCTTCTGGATGTGGTGGTCAGTCTGTAAATACGACCGATTCTGCAGTTAGGATTACTCACTTACCATCTGGTCTAGTTGTAACAAATCAAGATCAAAAATCTCAACATAAAAACCGTGAAAAAGCAATGAAGGTTCTCAAAGCTAGACTTTATGACCTTGAAATGCACGAACAACAATCTGAAAATGCAGCAGAACGTGCAGCACAAGTAGGAAGTGGTGATAGAAGTGGTCGAATTCGTACTTACAACTACCCACAAAATCGTATGAGTGATCACAGAATCAATCTTACACTTTACCGTTTGAATGAAATTATGAGTGGGGGACTTCTAGATGAAGTTGTTGAGCCACTTATAACTGACCATCAAGCAAAAATAGTAGAAGCAGCTGGACTCTAGTCCAACTCTTCTAACTTACTCCCACTCAGTTACAAAAGTTCTCTTAACTCTACCCTTAAACGTAATAGTTCTCTCGTTAACACCAAGATAAAGTGTCTCTCCACTCGTAGGATAAACTTCTATGCTCTTTGAAACTTTACCCTCTTTAAATGCTCTATAAAAACAAGCCGCCATTCCTGTTCCACATGCAAGAGTTTCATCTTCAACACCGCGTTCATAAGTACGCACACGAAGATTCTCACCATCCACTGCACAAATGTTTATATTAGCATTATACTTATAACGAAGTTCACTAGCCTCTTTTAAGTCAAAAGTCTCTACATTATCAGTGATGCAAACCATATGAGGAACACCCGTATTTAATAGCCACCAAGAACGGCCATTGTGTTCTATAGTCTCATCTATCATAACAGGAGGAGTAAGTTCACTTAGTATCATTCCAGAAGTCTCACTGTTTTCACTTACTTCTGCGTTTATAACTCCAGCACCCGTTAAGAAACTCATCTTCTCTTTTGTAAAACCTTGGTTAAACGCGAAGTGAGCACAAGCACGAGAACCATTTCCACACATATCGGCACGACTTCCATCGGAGTTATAAAACTCCCATTCAAAGTCATATTTTTCATTTGGCACGACAACTATGAGTCCATCTGCACCTATCCCATCTTGACGATGGCATAGTTCTTTAGTTAACTCTGTTCTGTCTTTTTTAATCTCACTTGAGAAAATAACAAAATCGTTACCACTTGCACTATATTTAGAAATTTTCATAAATACTTAGCCTTTATAATTGCCACAAAATCTTCACACTCTTGTTGGAGATGTTTTAAGTTTTTTGAATTGTCAATTACCCAAGTTGCACGGTCGCGTTTTTCATCGATAGGAAACTGTGTTGCTATTCGTTTTAAAGATTCCTCTTTAGAATAGCCATTGCGCTTCATAAAACGATCAAGTTGAACATCTGCTGGAGTATATACAACGACGCTATCTTGTATGTCATAGTTATTATTTTCAAAGAAGAGGGGGATGTCTATAAGGTATGGAAATTTTAACGTATCTTGTCTCTCGCTGCGTTTGAGGATTTCATCACGAATCTTAGGATGTAAAAAATCTTCTAAAATCTTTTTTGCTTCTTCATTGGCAAATATATATTCACCGAGTTTAGGTCTATCGACCTTACCAAGTCTCAAGTATTGAGTTCCAAAAGTTTCTTCAACCCACTGTGCTGAAGCATCGAGAATCTCATGACTTATAGTATCCGCATCAATAATGCGCATACCATTAAGAGCCATAAGCGAGGCTACAGTACTTTTACCAGTGGCGATACTTCCGGTTAAGGCAATAGCATACTCAAATGCCATTAGTTTTTAATAACACCTAGGTATGCTTTACGTACGTTATTTCCCATTGCAAACGCTGCGGGATGTACATCACAGTTATAGTACTCTAAACCATCAAGCATATCTGTACGGTGTAAAATAATGTCAGCAGTTGGGTGATACTCTTTAGAAGCTAAAAGAGCAGTTTCTCCATTTCCAATATTAAAAGGCATAATAACCTTAGTATATTTGCCAAGAACTTGCATTATACTTTTGTTATCTGCAATGTTATCTAAATTTGGGTGCTTACTTACAAGTAAACCATCTTCTTTTAGTACACGGTTGTAGTGAGCTAAAACAGCTGCATCAGAATCAAGTTCTGATATTACAACGTCATATTCTGCGTCATTTAAATCACGTAAAGCATTGATATCTGCGGCTATAACAGTACAAGCCATCTCAGGATGCTTTTTCATTTCATTCTCTAAGCCACTTGCATTGCTACTGATTATTAGAACATTTTCTGGGTTTTTGTTTGAACAAACGGCAACGTGAACCATCATTTCATTATAGATAAAATCTTTCATATTTAATTCTTCCTTATTTATTACCGCGATTTTATCCACTTTTGGATTAATTTTACTTAATAAAGATATAATTGCACAATATTTATATAAACATAAAGGTAAAAAATGGATTTTAATAAATTTAAATCATTTTGTAGAGTTGTACGTATAATAGCAGGGCTTGCTTTTATCATTGCGGGAATTAACACTGGTATATATTGGTTTTACTTAGGAGTCATTCCTTTTATAGCTGGTTTAGTAAACTTTTGCCCCACCTGTATAGTAACCAGTAAATGTGATTTACCCCAAACAACAGAGAAGAATAATGAGTCAAATTAGTTATAAAGATGCCGGTGTAGATATAGATGCTGGAAATAGTTTTGTAGAAAATATTAAACCTCTTGTTAAATCAACAACAATTCCCGGTGTAATAGGCGGAATAGGTTCATTTGCTGGTGCCTTTGAGCTTCCAAAAGGTTTTAAAGAACCAGTAATGCTTGCTGCAACTGATGGAGTAGGAACAAAACTTAAACTCGCTATAGACTCAGGAATTCACAACACTGTTGGAATTGACCTTGTTGCTATGTGTGTTAATGACCTACTTTGTAACTTCGGAACTCCTTCTTTCTTTCTTGACTACTATGCTACAGGTAAGCTTGATGTAATAAACGCGACAAATGTTGTTGCAGGTATTGCTGAGGGTTGTAAACGTAGTGAATGTGCACTTATCGGTGGAGAGACTGCTGAAATGCCAGGAATGTACTCAGAAGATGATTATGACCTTGCTGGTTTTGCAGTAGGCGTTGCTGAAAAGTCTGAAATGGATAGAGTAAGTCTTGTTAGAGCTGGACATAAACTTATAGCACTTCCATCTTCTGGTCTACACTCAAATGGTTTCTCACTTGCAAGAAAAGTACTTTTTGAGACAATGGATAAAAAATTTGATGAAGACTTTAATGGTAAACCTCTTATAGAAGTACTACTAGAGCCAACTACTATTTATGTAAAAATGTTTAAAGAATTAAGAAATGAAATAGTAGCAATGGCACATATCACAGGTGGTGGTATCATTGAAAACCTTCCACGTGTTTTACCAGAAAACTTAATGGCGGAAGTTAAAGAAGAAAGCATTCGTGTTTTACCTATCTTCGAGTTAATGGCTCCTCATGTGCAAAGGGCAGAAATGTTTAGAGCATTTAACATGGGTGTAGGTATGGTACTTGTAGTTGAAGATAAAAATATAGACACCGTACTTGCAAAAGCAAAAGGTTCATATTTAATAGGTGAGATTAAAGAGGGCAAGCGCGAAGCAAAAATGATTTAGGCTCAGCCTAAATCAAAACACTTATTTAAAAGCTTTAGCTAAATCTTTTTTAACTGCTCCAGGTACTGTAGCAATAGTAGTAAATGTTCCCAGTGATAGTAATGGATAAGAAAGAGCAAGATAATACTTTGCTTCAAGCGATTTAGCCTTACCATTTTCTATACTTATACAGTATGGAAGAACAGCCGCATTTGCACGACCTATCTTTTTAACAAACTTCTTTGTTCTTTTTCCTAAATCATATCCTAGCAGTGTACTAGTCTCAGATAGTTTCAACTCAAAAACCAATAACTTACCTTTCTTATAAGCTCTTGCTTTAGAAATAAGTTCACTATTTGTACCCTCTGCCAACTCATCAGCATCATCATATTTAGGCAAACCCATCATAAACTGATAACCTGCTAAATCATCAAAATTTACAATGTCTATAGAATTTTTCAATCCAGAAAAAGCATTATTAATAGCTTCAAGCTGTGAATTAAAAACATTATGATTATACTCATCTTGCATATAAGCTTTACCAAAATAAACAGGGTTAGTAAAGCTAATCATCTTCTCTTTCTCATCAACAAAAAGACGTAAAGCAGCGACATAAGCACGACCTGGTTTAGCAGCCTCTGACTTAAGAGCATCATTAGTAAAAACTAATGTTGTTCCTTTTTTTACTGACTGATATGAAGCAATTACTTCAAATCCAGCAGCTTCTAGTCTACTTTGAGACTCAGAAGCACTTACATACTCACCAGTAAGATAAGCACTAATTTTAGTACCCTCAAGCCCAGACTTAGAATCAGGTGTTGCTGAGGCTGATGAACATGCAGTAAAAGAGAGAACTGCTAGTGACATTATTAATGTTATTAATTTTTTCATATTTCTTTACCACCTATTTTTTTCATTATAGCGATAATTTCGCTATCTATTTTTTTAGTCCATTCAACTTTTGTTGGATCTTTGATCTCCATAACTGCAGTCCAAACTGATAAACGTGGCATACCCACTATCATCTTATTTGAGCCTTTTTCTATGTAGAAGTACATAGCACATGGAGCCAATACCCCTGCATCTGGACGATTTTTATTAAAAACATTGTAAGAGAATGTAAAGTGGCATAAACCATATACAAAAAATTGGTCATATTTTTCAAAAGGCATCTCTAAATCTTCTTCGTAAGTCTCTTTAAAGTTTTTAAATCCTGCGATGATGTACTTTTTCTCTTCAAAAGCTGCTTCTATTTCTTCTTGAAAACTCTCTGACCACTCAGTAAGGTCTCCGCTTCTATCCACTTCAAATTCAAAAGTCATCATTGGTTTTGCTGGAAGTGCTTTATACTTAGTAGTTATAATTTTGCCACCAAACTCTTTAGTAACATAATCATCTAATGGCTTATACATATCTATGTATGCTTTTCTAGATTCGGCATCTGTTACACCTGTTATATCTAGCATTGTACTAGGATCAAGGTGACCGATGTATGTTATGTTTTCAGCTTTAGTTTTATATATGTGTAAATTAAAAGGTTGAAAACCAGCAGCTTGTGGCGACTTAAGTAAAATCGGATGTAATGCTACATCGTTAGTAATAGAGAAAAAACCTAAGTTATCTAAGTTAGTAGCCCAATCTTTGTCGTAGTCTGGGTCTTTTGGATTACCATAACGACTTGCGTAAGCATCATTTATTTTTTCATGTGGATCAGAAACAGTAAATCCTGTTACTTCTTCTAGCGATGGTAAGAACTCTTTTTCGTACTTCTCCTCCATATCACCTTGAATTACATTAAAGTGTACTGCTGGAGCAGCGAATGCAACTGAAGCAGCAAGTGAAAGTGCAATAGTTGACTTTATTAGTCTATTTATCATTGGTATTCCTTAAGTTAAAGTTAGTCTAATTATTTTAACATAATTTTTTACAATTGTAGATTTTTTTTGATTGTCTTGTGATTTTTTGAGTTTGTATGTAGAAAAAGAGCACTACCAAGAGTTGGTAGTGCTTATAATAGAAAGTAAATCTTCTAGTTTAGACTAGAAACCGTAGTTAAGAGCTACAGAAAGTGACTGTTGGTCATTTGTTGCTGTAAACTCACCACCACCAAAACTAGCAGGAACTTCAGTAGTTTGTGAACCAGTTGCAAACATATATGCTAAATCAACTGACATTTGTTCTGTAAAAGTATATGAACCACCAAGTGTAATATGAGATTCAGTTACAGCTGGAAACTGCATTGCACTTCCAAGAGCTTGATTAAAACTAAGACCAGTAGTAATATCAGATGGTAATGGAGACTCACCATAGTTATAACCAACACGAGCAGCCCAAGAAGGTGTAGCATATTCATAACCAATAGCTAATACAGTTTGATCTTCCCAACCAAAATCTTCAAAACCTTGAGCAGAAGAGTTACCAATCATTTTATAATCTAGAGCAATTGTATGCTCATCCATAGAATAAGAAACACCTAAACCAAGAACAGAAGGAGTATCTAACTTAGATTGTGGCGTTGCAGTTAGAAGATTACTGTTGAAAGTGTTTTTAAAGTCATGAGTTACAGCAGATTTATAATCTAAACCTAAAGATATACCAGAAATTTCATATGCTAAACCAGCTTCAAATCCCATTGCAATGTCTGTAGTTGTACCTGAAGTCATACCTAAAGAACCATACTCAATAACTGGAGCGATTGCAGCAGAAAAACCAGATACTGTGTATGCTAAAGGAATTGACATTCTCATAAGTAATAAGTTGTCATTTGGAGCTCCTGCACCACCCATTGCTGCATCATCACGGTAATCAACACCCATTCCACCTACACCATATAGAGCAAGACCCCATGCAAATGAATCATTAACTTTATTAATAACTGCAACTGCAGGAATCATTCCATTACCAGCTGTACTTTCATATTCAGTGCCACTAACACCAGGTGCTCCAGCAACACCTGTTTGTGAAAAAGTAACACTTGGCATTAAAATAGTAGCACCTATAGTAATCTCAGTATTCTTCTTAGACTTAGTAATTAAAGCTGGATTTGTGAATGCTGACTCAGCGCCTTGAAAGTTAGATATACCAGTTCCACCCATTGCACGTGACTTAGCACCGTAACCGATAAGGCTAGTACCATTTGTTGCGAATGCAGATGTCGCGCCTAAAGCTAGTGCAGCTACTACTGCTAATTTAATTGTTTTTTTCATTTTCTCTCCTCAGAGTAATTGTGTACTAAAATAGAGTTTTATCTATTTCGTCTACGGCTATTATAAGAGAGTTATTTTTAAATTAAACTTAAAGTAAATACTTTTATAATAGATTTTACTTATATATATTATATATTTATAAGTGTAAAAGCAATAAATAACGGTATTTAGGGCTATATAGATGTATATTTCAACTACATTGAGTATTTTAGTGCTTAAAAGAAAAAAAAGAAAAAAAAGAATTTGTGTATCTTTCAGTAACATATTATGGAACTTTCAGTTCTAAAAAAAGAATAGTATTGAATTAAGAGTAAAAAAATTGAAGTCATTTTGTTAAAAGTGAAGTAAATTTTGTAATAATAAAAGTAATTAGGGAGTAAATAAAGAAGTAAAAAACAACCAACTAGGCAG
>Ga0233442_1000225_pt1 | contig 63790 bp, 75 predicted proteins | sample SI_123_September_3_FD_182789 | JGI IMG/M metagenome (GOLD analysis project Ga0233442, IMG submission 182789) | Seawater microbial communities from Saanich Inlet, British Columbia, Canada - SI_123_September2016_150_MG | ecosystem: Environmental > Aquatic > Marine > Inlet | place: Canada: British... | reverse complement strand
CAATGTGATGGAATGTGAAGTATTGAGGCTTGAAGAATATAAAGATATTGCATAGTCGAATTGTACTTTTGAATAAATTTAAGGGTTTTAGGAGAATCATCGAAAGTAGGTTTTTCAGGACTGACTAGATATTCGCTCGGCCTTTTATATTTCCTGCAAACTCTTTTTTACCCGGAAAATAGCTAACAATGTCACAAAACTTAACAGCTTGATGATACTCACCACTGTTAAATGCATTATGAATATTTTCCTCATAAATATCACCAATAGATAGAAGTCTTTTATATTCGGGTAATCCTTTTAAAAATTGATGATTTTCAACTACATTAAAAGCTGTGTAATACTCTTTTTTCTCAATTGCATGAAGAAATATTTTAAAAATATTTCTATCATCATGAAGTGCTTTCACAATTCCATTTTTACTCGCAATTCCTTTGTAAGGTTTAAAAAGTGCACTAATTTTTTCATCATAATTTTTATCATCTTCAATGGATTGTACAACTTTTAGTGTTTTAACCCAGCGTTTCTCCATACCTCTGTATTCAGAAGTATATTCAAGCTCACTATATTTTTCAACCATAGTATATGCCATGACAAGCTTTTGTGCAGCATACGCATTTTTTAGTTGTGGATAAAATGAGAAATCAGAAAATAGTTTTTGAATAATAAGTCGTTTCTCTTTTGTTGCACTAAAATAATCTAATACATTTTGAGCATTTACTTTTTGGTTTTTTGCTAAAAGTTGACGTGCTTTTTTATAATAAACATCAAAAAGTGCTTCTAATTTTTTAAAATGAAGCGCATCACGTAAAAGAGGATTATCCTTTGTCATTATATAACATTCAGAATATTGATGTTTTTGAAAAAGTTCTTTTAAACTCTGTTCTTCTCTTTGTAAATTATATATGGTAATTGTTCCATCATCAAGACCAAAAATAAAAGAGTGATGATCTAAAGAATAAAGTACTCGATTAACACCACTTGTATGCTTTAAAAAATCTCTTTTTAGTAGTATCGCTTCTTCTAAGTTGTATAAACCTACTTCACCATGAATACCACAAACAATTAAATACTTTCCATCTTTACTCAAAGTAGAGGTTCTAATTTCAGATTTAAAAGACTCTAATCTATTAATAACTTTTGAAGTTTGAATGTCCCATATCAAGACAACACCGTCTCTATCTGTTGAAACAATACGTTGAGCAGAAATAAATGTGAGTGTTGTGGGAACACTTTTGTGTGAAATTAGACGATAATGCATTCCATGAAATGAGCGATTAGAAACTCTAATAATATTATCATACCCAGCTGTTGCACTCCATCGTCCATTATCGCTCAAAGCAACAACATGAACACTATCTGCATGAGATGCTAATGTATCTAATTTTTTTCCACTTTTTGCACACCAAAGATAAACTCTACCATCCATGCCACCACTTATTAAATATGTGGAATCTTTTGAAAAACGAAGTGACTCTAAGCCGGTTTGATGAGGATGAATTTTATGTATAAACGCTTTTTTGTGAGTATCAAATAAATAAATCTCTTTTTTAGACTCTGAATAAAATGCAATGCAACTTCCATCAGGAGAGATCACTGACTTTTCACGATAATCTGTTGCAGCTTCTACATTACTTTTAAATCCACTAACTCTATCAAAGGTTTTAATGTTATAAACTCTATAAATATTAGCACTGTCAATCACACCAAAATGATCACTGTCAATCATTTCCAAAGAAACAATTGATTCTGAGATCTCTATATTTTTATAAGCTTTCACAACCGCACTTTATTTTTTATTTTCTACAATAAATCTAATTTTTCTATATAAAACGATTATAACTAAACTAAATAACTAAAGTAAACACTTTTGCATGATGACACTCCAGTTATAATCAAAATGCTTTTCTACATAACTTCGATGATGAGGGATCCCACAAGCAGAGCAGTCTTGATGTATGACATCACCATAAACACCCAATCGACCATCTTTTGATTTTATATCACATAAACTATATTGCATTTTAGCATCTACTTTTTGAATTCCCTCATCCTGAAATCTAAAATTTGGACAGGCACAAAGATAACAATTTAAAGAGTCCATTGTATGACACTTTTTATTTTCTTTGTAAAGAGGACAAAAATTAGGTTCTTCAACTTTCATATTTTCAAAATTAAAATAATCAATAATCTCATCTTTTGATAAATTTCTAGCGCACAATTTATCAATAATTACTTTATGTTTTTTTGCCTGATCATTAAACCACTTTAGATAACTCATAAGTTACAACCTTCTTAGTATTTATCAAATATTATAACTTATTTATTGGCTACAATATCGTATGTATAAACAGATTCATAAAGATTTATTACAATGGTATCACCAACATGGTAGACATCATTTACCATGGAGACAGACTCAAGATTCTTACAAAATTTGGGTAAGTGAGATTATGCTTCAACAGACGCAAGTTAAAACCGTACTCGAACGGTTTTATTTTCCTTTCATTGAAGCCTTTCCAGACCTTTGCTCTTTAGCCAATGCAACAGAGGATGAAGTACTTAAAAAATGGGAAGGACTTGGTTACTACACTAGGGCTAGAAATTTGCATAAAACTGCAAAAATATGTGAAACAACACTTCCAAGAACAGTCATCGAACTTAACGCACTCCCCGGTATTGGGAAAAGTACAGCTCATGCGATAGCTTCTTTTGCCTATAAAATAGCCGTTCCAATCTTAGATGCGAATGTGAAACGAATTTTATATCGTATTTTTGCAATCAAAAAAGCTTCTGACAACGAACTTTGGGAACTTTCACATCAATTTTTTAATAAAAAGTTTCCTTTTGAGTTTAATCAACTTATGATGGATATTGGAGCTACTATTTGTAAAGGTAAACAAATATCATGTGAGATATGTCCTTTGCAAAAAATTTGTAAAAGTTATGAATTTTCACAAATAAATAGTGCTATTTCACCCTTAGACTATCCCATGAAAAAAGTGAAAAAAAACATTCCTATTAAACAATCAACCCTTGTGATTTTTGAATACAAAAATAGATTTGCGTTGTACCAAAGAGAAACAAATTTCTTAAAAGGCTTATGGGGATTTTATGAATATCAACCGAGTAATAAAGAGAATTCTTTATGTAGTTTAATTCAAAAATACTCTCATTTTCATCTTCATGTAGACGTTTATTATTCTAAAGTATTTCAAAAGAATAAACAGTACTTTTCTTTAAAAGAGATAGACAAATTAACACTCAGTGGTATTGATCAAAAAATTATAAAGTGCATTTCAAAAATATAAGTAGTCCCTCATCTAAAAAGAGATAAACTTTTATCATGATATTATCAAAACTAAAAAATAAGTTCTTTCATGCATTTCGTGAAATATTTCTTTATCACCACAATTCATTAGAATTTCGAGCAAAACTATTTGCAATGTTTATTGCTGTAAATAACAGACTTTTAGATGAAGAGCTAGAAATTGTCCGTACCGCAGCACAAAAAATATATGGTGCTGATGAAGCTCGTGTTGATGCCCTTGTTTATACAACACAAGAGTACGTTAACAAAGTATTAAATAACAATGGACTTGGTATTAATGAGCTTACCATTGATATAACAAATGAATTAAAAAAAATTCCTAGATACCATAAAAAAATTGATACTACTCAGCTTTTGCCACTACTTGAATATAGTATTGATGAAGAGACACGTATCTATCAGAAAAACATCATCAAATTTTTTGATCAACTAAAATCAGACTATACTATTAAAAAGTAGTTATCGTACTTTTTTATAAGGTTTTAGTCGATACCCATCTGAAATTAATTTCATCACCCCACCTGCTAAATTTTTAACTTTATAACCATTTTGACTCATAAATCCGGCTATTTGAGAAGTTCGTGATCCGGTACGACAAATCAGTCCAATCTCTTGTTCTTTCCCACCAAGTTCATCCATTTTTGCTAAAAAAGATTCTGCATCATAATTACCACTCATGTCAAAAAAAGTAACACAATGCGCATTAGGAACAATACCTGTTTGCTTCCATTCCATCTCTGTTCGTATATCAACAATTACCATATCTGTTGTTTCTAACATCTCTTTATTTGGATAAATATCTAGATTTTGCATCATCTTCCTTATATTTTATTCTTATATATATAATAACTAAAATGATATTAAAATAGTGCTTTTCAAAAATGTGATAACTTAGATTAAGAAGGAGTGAAGCCTACACAAAGTGAAAGGCTCTTTTAATTAAAGAGAAAATCTTTCATGGTCAAAAAAAGTATCATCTGAGATATTTGAAAAGGCAGAGTTAATTGAACCAAAAATATCAGGATATTGCGCTTCCATAGTAACTAACATTGCTTTCATTGAAGCTCTAGCATGAGGCATCTTTACATCAAAGCGTAATCCTGGGCACATCTCATCACCAATAGTGGGCATTCCATTTTCAACAGCTGCTGCAGCTAACTGTCCTTCACGCATCTGAATTAAAGGTCGAATAATAGTCAATCCATTTTCAGCTCTGTATTTAGGAGCTAACGCTCTCATCTGACCATTGTAAATCATATTCATAAAGTAGCTCTCTACCGCATCATCAAGATGATGACCTAAAGCAACTTTGTTACAACCATACTTTTGAGCAGCTGCATAAAGTGAGCCCCTTCTCATACGAGAGAAGAAACTACAAGCGGAAGAATTTTTACGAATTTTATCTTTTGAAAGTTCAAAAATTTCTGTATCATAGATTTTATGTTCAATTTCATATTCGGCACAGTGATTAATTAATTTTTCAAAATTTTCATCCATACCATAAGCAATAGTAACGGCAATAAACTCAAAGTTGAAAGGAGCACGACGCTGCTGTTCTTTTAAAGCATGAACTAAAGTAAGAGAATCTTTACCTCCACTAAGTCCAACCAAAATTTTATCACCTTCTTCAACTAAAGTGAACTTTGCATTAGTTTGACCCAGTTGTCGCATAATTTTTTTACTTAACTTTATTCCCAAAATTTCTTCTTATTACTTTTTTATTTAGTTGCTAGTTTATCAACCATATTCATTACAAAACTAGCACTTTGAACGGCTGAACTTTCTAAAAATTCATCAAAACTAAAACTTGCATCCATATCAGCAGCATCACTAATCGCACGAAGAATAAAAAATGGAACTTCAAATGCATTACAAACAACAGCGACAGAACCACCTTCCATCTCTAAAGCATCAGCATTAAACGTTGACTCAATCCAATTTTTACGCTCTACATTTGCAACAAACTGATCACCTGTTGCGATAACACCCTCTTTAACTATCAAGTTCATCTCTTTAGCAACAATCTTTGAAACATCTATAAGTGATTTTGTTGTGTTTATAAACTGAGACCCTTCAGGTACATATCCGTGAGGATGTCCAAAAGCAGTAATATCTAAGTCATGTTGACACAATTTTGTCGCAACAATTAAATCTCCAACTTTTAAGTCAGCACTAACTGCACCCGCTACACCTGAGAATAGTAATGTTTGTGCTCCAAATTTTTCTAACATAGCAGTAGCAGTTAATGTAGAAAAAACTTTACCAATTTTTGAGTAAGCAACAACCAGTTCAACGCCATTATATGTAGCTTCATAATATGTATTTCCCGCATATTGAGTTGTTTTATATTCACCAATTTTTTCTAAAATAGGTGCTATTTCTTCGGGCATTGCGCCCATAATTGCAATTTTCATCATTATGCTTCTTCTTTTAATTCAGTAACTACTTTTTCTAAACTTTCCATATCTGAAACATTTAACGTTTTTAACTCTTTAACAATACGGCGATTTAAACCTTTTAAAACAACACCCTGTCCAAATTCAATAGCCAAATCAACTTGAATATTATCACCCGATGCAATCGCTTCAATTGATTGCTTATATTTTACAGGTTTTACCAGTTGATCCACTAAAAGATTTAATGCATCTGCTTTCGATTCATATCCTGAAGTTGATACGTTTGAAATAATTGGAGCAATAAAATTGTCACTAAGTGCAGATTCTAAAGCCTCTTTAAGGGGTTCTTGTGCTGAACTTAAAAGGTCACAATGACTTGCAACTGACATATTAAGTAAAATAGCTCTTTTTGCTCCAGCATCTTTAAACGTAGTTTCTAACGACTGAAGATCTTCTTTGAGTCCAGCAACTACAAGTTGCCCATTTTGATTATAATTAGCTGGCCACACTTTTTTACCTTCGCTTTGAGCATGACTACATAGTTGTTCAACACTCTCATCATCTAACCCAACTAATGCCATCATTCCCGCATTTATATCACTACACGCTTCTTTCATTAACTTACCACGTTTGTGAACCAATTCAACAGCATCAAGATAATCTAATGCACCCGCAGCACTAACTGCAGAAAACTCGCCTAATGAATGTCCTAAAAGAAGTGTAGGTTTAATATCACATTTATCTTGAAATAATTTATAAGCAATAAGTGAAATTAATAAGATGGCAGGTTGCGTGTACTCTGTCTCGTTTATTTTCTCATTCTCTTCAAAAAGAAGCTCTTCAAAATTCACTCCAATACGTTCACCTGCTTTTAAAAACATCTCTTTAGCGACATCACTATTTTCAAAAAAAGATTTTCCCATACCAATAGTTTGGCTTCCTTGCCCAGGAAATATCATTGCTATTTTTTTACTCATTACTTACCTTTAATTTAATTTCAATTGTTATATATTTGCCATTAACTTTCATCAAATTGAGATTTATGATCTGCAATTTTTTTTCGTAATGTATTACGGTTTAGGCCTAAATGATCTGCCAATTTTAATTGGGAACTAAAACGTTTGAGACCTGACTTTATAAGAGGAACTTCATAAAGATGTAAAAACTTTCTATAATCGCTTTTTGTACCCATATTTTTAAAGAGATAATTTTGCATTATCATCATAATATCTTTTTCTTGAACATCGTCTAGAAGTGTGTAAAAAAACACTTGTGCTTTTAAAGAGTGTGCATTACGAGAGATATCAGGAGTAAAAGTATCTAAGTTTACGCTATTAGCAGTTTTGAACATTGTTTGAGCTAACATTACAAAACTCTGCATTAAAGGTAAAATATCTTCTTCACGTTCACTCAAAGGCAAAAGACGAAGCTTAACTGAAAAGAGCTCTATTAATTCACTATTATTAATTGCATCTGAGCTGGTAACAACCACACGAGAAGAAGATTTTTTTATTTTTTCTATTAAAAGATTAATATTACTGAAATTATCAATATGTGTAATGATAATTTCACTACTATTTTCAAGTGAATTAAAAATTTCAGATTCATTAGAGGCATCTAAAACAATAGCATGAGGGAGTATATATCGACTTAAAGTTAACTTGCCAGTACCAAGTTTACCTTGAACCATAACATTGACTGGCAAACTTTTAAGTAAGTTTGCCGTCTTAAGTGCTTCTATTGAAGCTTGTGAAGCCGTTAAAAAATTAATGGCAACCACATCCAGAGCCACCATCAGTTCCACAACAACCATCATCCGCAGCAGCATTTTCTGCAGGGATTCCTGTCATTACTTCATCAGCAGAAGCATCACGAACACTATTTAGTGTTACACTAAACATTAAATTTTTACCCGCTAATGGGTGATTAAAGTCAATAATTACATTTTCATCTTTAATCTCTTTTACAATAACTTGTACTGTACCGCCATCTTCTCCTTGGCCATATAAAGTCATACCTGTTGCTAATTCAATTCCTGCAAATTGATCTTTAGGTACTTCTTGTTGTGCCTCATCATTATACTCACCATAAGCATCTTCTGGTTTCACAAGGATATCACCTTTTTCACCAATAGTCATATTTTCAATTCCAGATTCTAAACCAGGAATAATTTGACCTTTCCCGTACATAAATACTAACGGCTCTCCACCAATGTTACTATCTACTACAGTGTCACCATCACGTACTTCATACTCTAAAGATACTATTTGATTTGCTTCTATTGCCATGTTTGTCCTTTGTTTTAATGTGAATACAAATTAAAGTATTCAACTATTTAACCTTATTTTAACATAATTTTTATAAATACAAAACTTCTATTTTATTTTGTCAAATATTCTTTAGCTTTTATCGCTTCTTTACTATCAGGATAATTCATTACAATCGCATCAAAGAACCCTTCTGCTGTTGCTTTATCGGAAGTTTCATACATCGAAATAGCCATATGCAACATCATATTAGGCATATATGATGCTTTTGAGTATCGTGCAGCACTCTCTTTAAAATAGGAAATTGCTTTTTTATAATTTTTTCTTTTATAATTCATTTCACCAATCATATAGTGTGCACGAGCAGGCTTATAATGATGTTCTATCAAATATTCATAATATTCTATAGATTGAGTATAACGCTGTTTTTTATATAGTTCTTCTGCTTTTTTAGAAATTTGTGCCGTACTCAATTCATCCAAAGAATTTTTCAAAGGTTTATTAATAGATTTAAACTCTTTTAACATACTCTTTTTTAAACTATTAATATCGTTTACAAGTGTATTAAATTCAACTTTTGAAACGTAATTAGCATTAATAGAATCAATCAAAGTTGACAATTCGCTAATAACTTCTTTTAATTGAATATTATCATTTTGAACGGATACAAAAGAGAGTTTTAATTGAGCGATTTCTTCATCACTTAACTTACTAGAGACTATATTATTGTCTTGATCTATCTTGTATTTTTCTAGCCACTGAGAAAAAGAAATTTTGTTTTTTTGAGATTTATCGTTAATCCCTTCTAATACACTTTGTAAACCTGAAATACGTTCTTCAAGTTCAGATATAGTAGAGCTACTCGAGGAAAAAGATTTTTTAAGATTTTTAAGAGTCTCTTGGTTAGAAAAAATGTGTTTCTCAGATGATGTTAAGCCGTAAGGATTATTACTATTTAAGTTACCCGCACCAAAAGCAGATGGTTCTGATGCATAAAGTAAAGAGGAGAATGTAGCACTAAAAAGTACTAAATATAATTTCATAATTTATAAGTTTTATGGTAGTAGTTTAAAATCTACTCTACGATTTTTCATCCAACATGCATCATTTTTATCATTACAAACAGGATTACTTTCACCATAACTAACCATTGTGATACGACCGGCATCAACACCTTGTGATACCAATGATTTTTTTACGCTATGTGCACGTTTAAGTCCTAATGCATAGTTATATTCATCACTTCCCCACTCATCACAATTACCTTCTAATTTAAGAGTGTAATCAGATCCAGTAGTTGTTGCCACTTTAGCATTACTTTCAACAGTAGTTAATGCTTCATTAGATAAGTCAAACTTATCAAATCCGAAATTAACTGTTGTTAAAGTTGATTCAACACCACTCATAGAAAGTTCATTACTATCTGCTGAAACAACTTCAGATCCATTTGAATTACTATTTGAACTTTCACCATCAACAACTAAAACAGTATCATCTGAGATTGTTTCTGCATTATTAGCACTATTACTAGAGCTCTTTTGCGTATTTTTTGCACCGTTAGCACCATTTGCATCATTAATTTCTGGCTGATTTGTACTACATCCACTTAATAGTAATAGTGCTGCAATCGTACTTGATAAAATTATTTTTTTCATTTCTCTTTTCCTTTTTATCTGTAAATATTTACCGATTTATTTTATCTAAATAATGATAAAATCTTTCTTTTTCTTACCAATCAATAGATTGTATTTTTCCAATTTTCAATGGAAAAAGAAAGTTCTTATTCGTCTCTAATCGAATAACACCAATAGAGCTTTGAGATTTGTAATTTTTAATAAATAAAATTGTTCCACCATCTTCAGAAAATCGAGGAAATTCATTCTCACCAGTTGCAGTTAAACGACGGATAAAGTCTGTTTTAGTTGAGATTAAGTGTAGATTAAACGTATTTCTTGAAAATGCATTATTACTCTCGCGTGATTTATAAACAACGTAATCTTTGTACGCACTACAAGCAGAATTACTTTTACCATAATATACCATTTGTTCTACTGCATTAGATCCAATTTTCTTAGAAAATACATTTGGATAACCTAAACGATTTGAGATAAAAACCACCCTATTATTACTCATGAACTGTGCATTAACGTCAATTCCTGAATATTTTGTTAAACGAGAATACTTCTTAGTAACAACATCATAAACATAAATATCAGGTTGACCACTTGGTGCCATTGTTAAGAGTAATTTTTTACCATCACTACTTACATCCGAACAGATCAACATTCCATCTGAACTTAAAAGCTTTTCACGATTCCCTGTTCTAGTATTTAATTTAAACAATGTTGGTCTTTTTCCATCTAAAGAAGTATAGTAAATTACACTCTGCTTTGTATTAGCCCACTTTGGAAAGATATTCATCCCTCCTTTTAAAATCACTTTTGAATAACTTAAAGTATAGTCAGTAATTAAAATTTCACTTTTATTTGCACCTACTAATCGGGACAGAACAATCTTCTTTTTAATCCAATCAACATCGCTGTTGCCCATGTACTTATTTATATCAAAAGCAATACTATGTACTAAAAAGATATAATAGTTATCATTTTTTATGCGATATGATTTTTGATAAACTAAAGATTTATTGTAAAATAATTTAATGTCTGTATTAAAAAGTCCATTATCATCTTTACGCAATTGATAACGTAAAACATAATCCTGTTTTCTATTATTTAAACTGACACTTTCGCTATCAAATGTAATTTGAGTGTAAGTACGCTCAACATTGTAAAGTGATAACACATTTAAATCACTAATTAAAGTTTTAAAAAAAAGTTTCTTTTTAATTTCACCATAACTTGTAGATGCATCTTCAACTGAAATAGTTGGGAGCCTATCAACTTTTTTAATAACTTCAATGGTTGCATCAGCACTGTAAAGTGAAAATGTAAACAGTAACAATATACTTATAATTTTTTTCATATTAATTCCTAATTTAATTTTTATTCTTGAGCTGTTAAGATAATGTCTATTGTCATACTCTCACCATCTGGATTTTTTGGAAAGTATAATGTAGAAAGTAAGTTCTCCAAATTTTTTATTTCACTGTTTAAAAGATCATTATTTGAAAGTACTAAAACTTTAAAACTAATCATTTTAGAGTTTGAATCAATGTTAATTCTAACCTTGACACTACTACCTTCACTATTTACAGGTGGGAAAAAATTTTGGTAAACAAAGCCTTGTAATTTAGTCAAGTATTCATCAACATGTTCACCAGTTGAGGCACTTTTATTAACAAGTGTTATTTTATCCTTCGATAATTCAATTTTCCTTACTCTATCATGCATCAATTTTTTATTACTTTTCTTAAGAGTTTTTGCATCTTTTGATAGTGATTTTTCAAACCTATTATCTATTTTCCTATTTTTTTTCTCAACTTTTTTATGAACAATTTTTTGTGCATTTACATTAGAAAATAGCGATGCCAAATCAATAGGTTTGCTATTTTTAACTTTGCTTGACTCTTTTTTAGGTTCAAATTTTTTCTCTGATACTTTTTTTTCAATAGTCTTTTTTGATTTCTTAATTATTTTCTTCGGTAAATTAATTTTATTGAGATTAACAGAAACATAAACATCTTTTTTCAGAGCAAATGATTTTGCCTTTTTTGCTCCATTTATTGCAAATGAAAAGATTATAAGCATTATTAAAAAGAAAAAAAATGACAATAGACCACTGATTATAAAATAGCCGTTGTTACTTCTATTAATCATTAAACATCATTTTTATTATCATGAAAGAGGTCGTTTTAACTAACCATTAGTGGCTAAAGAAACTTCTGTAAATCCAGCTTGTTTTACAATTGCAAGGATACTCATCACCTGACCATAATCCAAGGTTCTATCTGCACTAATCATAACGGAAGCTTTAACATTCAACTTTTGCGCATAAAGATAAAAATTATCTCCAAAAGAGTCGCGTTGAAATTTTTCTTTATTAACTGTTATTTCACCCATATTATCAATTGATATATGAACAGGTGGTATTTTACTGACTTGTTTTGACATAGAGCCTTTAGGCAAATTAATTAACTCTTCGTAAATAATACTTGGAGCTATAACCATTAATATGGCTAAAAGCACTAACATTACATCCACTAATGGTGTAATGTTGAGTTCTGGTTTTTCATCCCAATCAAACATATAAACTATCGTACCTCTGTATTGTCACGTGATAAAAGTGCATCACCTTGCATTACCATTATATTGTGTAAATCATATGCTTTACGCTTTAACACCTGATGGTAAGTATAAGCAAATATTGCTACAAAAATTCCCGCTGCTGTTGCAATAAGTGCATCAGAAACACCTGCTGCAATAATAGCCATAGTTCCACTTGATTGACCTATATTACTAAAGGTATCAAGAATAGAAACAACCGTACCAAATAAGCCAATAAAAGGTGATGTTGATGCAATTATTGAAAGCGTTGAGAGACCTTTTGTACAATCTTTTAAAGCAGAATTTTTACTTAGGTTTACAATGTCATTATTAATATTTGTTACAGAATTAAAAAAATGACTTAAATAAGAGTTGTCAGATACATTTTTAGCACCCATTAAAAGAGATTCAAGCGATCTACTTTCTTTAGTTAACCATGCTGAAAGTGTAAAATATCGGTATAAAAAAGACCAATTAAGAAGAATGAAATACAAAGCAAGTAGTGCTAACACAAAAAGTGTAACACCATTACTTTTGATATAGAAATCTATTAATGCGTCAGACATAATTTAGATTAATTTTTGTGCAGCTGACTCAAGTTTAGCAGATACTGACATAATTGCTACATTAGAATCAGAAACACTTTTAATAAGATCTTTTGCTTCATCTAATGCTTTAGCAATTTCACCTTCTGATTCACCACGAATTGCAACAGCACCGTCAACTAGAACAGTTACCTGATCTTCGGAAACTTGAACCACACCCCAGTTAACAACAACTGATTCAATAGACTTATCAGATTTTTCAATCTCAATAACACCTGCTTGAAGCATTGTTGTCAATGATGAGTGATTAGGAAGAACACCGAATTCTCCCTCTTCACCTGGCAATGTTACCATTGCAATATCGCCAGAAAAAATTAATCCGTTTGGTGTCAAAATTTCAAATTTTAGTGTTTCCACTTTATATCCTTTTGTACGTTAAACGTAATTAACTATTTTTTCTTTTCAGCTTTAGCAATTGCTTCATCCATATTACCAACCATATAAAATGCTGATTCTGGTAAATGGTCATACTCTCCGCTTAAAATACCTTTAAAGCCATTAAGTGTATCTTCTAGAGATACATACTTACCTGGAGCTCCTGTAAATACTTCTGCAACAAAGAATGGTTGAGAAAGGAATTTCTCAATTTTACGAGCACGTTCAACAACTGATTTGTCATCTTCTGAAAGCTCATCCATACCAAGAATTGCAATAATATCTTGTAGGTCTTTATATTTTTGTAATGTTTGTTGAACACCACGTGCGATTGCATAATGTTCTTCACCAACAATTTGTGGATCAAGAAGACGAGATGTACTGTCTAATGGATCAACTGCTGGGTAAATACCTTTTTCTGCAATTTTACGGTTAAGAACTGTTGTTGCATCTAAGTGAGCAAATACAGAAGCTGGAGCCGGATCCGTTAAATCATCTGCAGGTACATATACTGCTTGTACAGAAGTAATTGAACCTTTTTTAGTTGATGTAATACGATCTTGAAGTGCAGACATCTCACGAGCAAGAGTTGGTTGGTAACCAACAGCTGATGGGATACGACCAAGAAGTGCAGACATCTCTGAACCTGATTGAGCAAAACGGAAAATGTTATCGATGAACATTAGTACATCAAGACCTTTTTCATCACGGAAATACTCAGCCATAGTAAGACCTGTTAATGCGATACGGTTACGTGCTCCTGGAGGCTCTGACATTTGACCATAACATAATGCAACTTTATCCAGTACGTTAGAATCTTTCATCTCAAAGTAAAGGTCATTTCCTTCACGAGTTCTTTCACCAACACCAGCAAATACAGATAAACCGTCATGACCGTGTGCAACATTGTGAATAAGTTCCATGATAATTACAGTTTTACCAACACCGGCACCACCAAACAATCCAACTTTTCCACCTTTAGCATAAGGAGCAAGTAAATCAACTACTTTAATACCAGTTTCAAACATCTCAGTTTTAGTAGATTGATCTACTAATGCAGGTGCTTTACGGTGAATTCCCCATGTAGGAGCATCAGTAATTTGCTCTCCCCCATCAATAGTTTCACCAATTACATTAAAGATACGTCCTAAAACTTTATCTCCAACGGGTACTTCAATTGCGTTTCCTGTAGCTTTTGCTTCCATTCCACGAACAAGACCTTCACTCATATCCATAGCAATAGTACGAACACGACCATTACCAACATGAGCAGCAACTTCTAATACCAAACGGTATTCGTTACCTTCTACATTACCTTTAACTTCAATTGCTTCGTTGATTGCTGGAAGATATCCATCAAAATCAACATCTACAACTGGCCCAATTACTTGAGAAATTTTTCCAATCATTGTTGCCTCCATATTATTTCATCGACTCCACGCCGCTGATAATTTCAATTAGTTCTGTAGTAATCGCTTCTTGACGTGCTTTGTTAAACTTAACGTTAAGTGCTTTTACCATCTCTTTTGCATTATTAGTTGCTGCGTCCATAGCTTGCATACGCGCACTATGCTCTGCTGCAACAGAATCAATTAACGCATAATACATTGAATACTCAACATATTTTCGAATCAATGATTCTAACATTACCTCTTCGTCTGCTGCTTCAACTTCAATCATTGAAGTTGAACCCTCTTGACAATTAAAGTCTTCAAAAAGTACTGGTAGTACTTGGTTAACGTGTAACTCTTGTGTTAAGATATTTTTGTATCCATTATATACAAGATGCACAGCATCAATAGTACCGTCCATAAAGTCATCAATTGAACCAGTAATGAATTCAGCAGCACGTTGCATATCAGGTGCTGAACTTAAATCTTTTACTGCATCAAGAAGCTCGATTTCGTTGTATTTAAAAAATTCTACACCTTTTTTACCAACACCACGAATACGAACTTTGACTTTTTCATCTTTATACTGAGCCATAAGTTTTTTAACAGCTTTAATAGTTTGAATATTAAAACCACCACAAAGGCCTTTGTCAGCAGTAACAAAAATGATATCTACCATTTTAGGAGCTTCTAGTTTCGCAAAACAACGCGAATCAATTCCACTCTCTTTTTGACATTTAATACGTGATGCAATATCAGATATAACATCACCTGTTTTTTCAGCAAACAGACGAGAGCGTTTTGCAAGCTCTTCTGCACGACGCAATTTGGCAGTTGAAACTAACTTCATTGCACGTGTAGTCTTTTGTGTATTAGATACACTTTTTATCTGTCTTTGAATATCTTTCAAATTTGCCATTGAAAAAGTCCTTACTCAGCTACAAATGCAGCTTTGAACTCTTCAAGTGCTTTTTTCATTAATGCGCTAGTATCATCATCAACTTTTGATGCACTTCTAATGTTTTCAAAAATTTGAGGATAAGATGCTTCAACAAATGGATATAACTCTGCTTCAAATTTTGTTACAAAGCTAGCATCCATATCATCTAAGAAACCTTCATTTCCAGCGAAAATGATAAGAACTTGTTTTTCTGCAGAAAGTGGAGAGAATGGCCCTTGTTTAAGAACCTCTACCATTCTCTGTCCACGTTCAAGTTGGTTACGAGAAATTTCATCTAAATCAGATGCAAACTGAGCAAATGCTTGTAATTCACGGTATTGAGCAAGGTCAAGACGTAAAGTACCAGCAACTTGCTTAGTCGCTTTAATTTGAGCAGCACCACCAACACGAGAAACTGAAAGACCAACATTAATTGCTGGACGAACTCCCGAGTTGAATAGATCTGTTTCTAAGAAAATTTGACCATCTGTGATTGAGATTACATTTGTTGGAATGTAAGCTGCAACATCACCTGCTTGAGTTTCAACAATTGGAAGAGCAGTTAAAGAACCAGCACCCTCTTCATCGTTCATCTTAGCAGCACGTTCTAATAAACGTGAATGTAGATAAAAAACATCACCAGGATATGCTTCACGACCTGGAGGACGACGAAGAATAAGTGACATCTCACGGTAAGCTACCGCATGTTTAGATAAATCATCATAAACAATTAAACCATGACGTGCATTATCACGGAAATACTCACCCATAGTAACACCAGTATAAGGAGCTAAATACTGAAGAGCAGCAGCTTCACCACCAGATGCAGTAACAATAATTGTATACTCTAAAGCACCATGATCTTCAAGACGACGAATAACATTAGCTACCGTAGACTCTTTTTGACCAATTGCAACATAAATACATACAACACCATTACCTTTTTGGTTAATGATTGCATCTAATGCAACTGTTGTTTTACCTGTTTGTCTGTCACCAATAATAAGTTCACGTTGACCACGACCAATTGGAACTAGTGCATCAATTGCTTTAATACCAGTCGCTAATGGTTCATGAACCGATTTACGTTCCATAATTCCAGGTGCTTTTTCTTCAACAAGACGCATCTCTGTAGATTCAATTGGACCTTTACCATCAACTGGCTCTCCAAGTGCATTTACAACACGACCAAGAAGTGCATCACCAACAGGAACGCTTAACAATTTGTTAAGACGCTTAACGCTCATTCCCTCACGGATACTTCCTGAATCACCAAGTGTTACAATACCAACACTTGTTTCTGCTAAATTTAGTGCAAGACCTTGAGTCCCATCTTCAAACTCAACCATCTCACCAGCCATAACATTGTTAAGACCATAAACTTGTGCTACACCATCTGCAAATGAAACAACTTTACCTGTTTCATTAATATCAACATTTAATTCGAAATTTTCAATACGCTCTTTAATAATCGAGCTAATTTCATCTGTTTGTACTTTTGCTACCACTATATTCTCCCTTCTTAGATTACTGTTATATTGCTTTTAATATATGTTCTATTAACTGTGAATTGATACGATCTTTAGAGAAATTAATCTCAATACCAAGATCTTCAACATCAACTTTAATACCTGCAAAATCATTTTTAACAAAAGTAAGTGACACATTTGCATCAACTTTTTTGCTTAAACCATTTGAAATACTTTTCATTGACTCTTCGTTAATATCACTATTTGAATAAACAGTACCAGTATATGTTTTATTTGAACGCGCCATCATTTTACGCATACCCTCTGCAATAGCAGGGATAACCGCAATACGATTTTTTTCAACCAATAAAGAGATAAGATTGTTAATTTCTTTACTCTCAACTGATTTAACTGAATCAAGTAATAACGTCTCTTTCTCTTTTTTAGCAATATATGGATTATTAATAAATGCAGTGAACTTTTCATTTTTAAATTCTAATGCTAATGTTTCAAAAACTTTCGCATATGATTCAAAAGATGAAGTTTCAACCATAGAGTTAAGTGCATCTATATATCTTTTTGCAATTAATTCTTCCATAATTTACGCTACCTTCTTTGTAATAATTTCACTCATTGCTTTATCATCAAGCATTAAGTTATTTTCATTTAAGATATCTTTCATAACTTCTTCAACCATTTCACTAGTCATCTTTCTTTGTTCAAATTGCATCAAAATACTATTTTGCTTTACAACATTTTCCAAGTCAAGATCACACTGTTGCATGATTTTACCGTTAAGAAGTTTATTCTCTTTTTTAGTTGACTCAATCAGAGATTCAGCAAATTTCTCAGCTTCAACAACTTTTTGTTGTGCTGTTTCTTTTGCTAATTTTGACTCTTTTAATTTCTCTTGAACTTTTTCAAGTTCAATAGCAATTCCTTGAGAACGACCACCAAAGTAATTTTTAATAGGTTCTGCTAGTATATAGTAGATAATACCCGCAAATATTAAAAAGTTTACTGTTCTTTGTACAATATCAGTTGACGCTTCTGCTGCATGTTCTGAAGCAAATAACATCCCTGAAAGTACTAATAATGTAAAAACTATTTTACTCACTACTAATCCTTATATTTGACTAAACTTAGCTTTAACAGCTTCTTTAAAAAGTGGTACTTGTGAAAGTAATTGACTTTTCAACTGCTCTTTTTCAGCGACTAAGGTTTGTTCAAACTCAAGGTACTCACTTGCCATTTCAGCACGTTTTGCTTCTAATTTACTTTCAGCTAATTCTTTAGCATCTGCGATAACTTTCTCTTTTAACGCAACTGCTTCCAGTTTTGCTTCTTTAATAATCTTTTCAGCTTTTGTTTCCAAGGCAGCGATTTCATCATCATTAGATCCAACTTTGTCAAGATCTTTTTTAATGTCATCATCACGTTTTTGCATAAAAGTGAAAAGAGGTTTATAAAGCATACTGTTTAGAATAGCAATAAGTACTAAGAATACAGCCAATGTGCTCGCTAGTAGCATTGGATTTATATCTAACATATCACCTCCTAAAAGTTGGGCAATTATACTATTTTAATATTGAAGGGATAGTTAAACGAAGATTAATTTAAAAAGTTTTTCTAAATTTGTTTAAATTTTTAGTTTTTTTCAACTTTTAAAAGTTGAAAATTAACTATTTTGAAGTGTTTTGTAAAAATTCACTACATCATCTTCACTTTTGAATTCGATGGTGATTTTATTACTTTTAGATGTTGTTTTATAACCTAAATCTTGAAGATACCCTGTTACTGTCTCAAAATCATATGATGATGGACGTGTTTGTATTGGACTATCTTTACTATCATTTATATCCATAGAACTTTTTATCTGCTTTACTAATGTCTCTGTATCACGAACACTTAATCTTTGTCCTACTATAGTATCAACAACCATAGCCTGCTCTTTTTCATTAAGTGTTACTAAAATTTTTGCATGACCAGCACTGATTTTACCTTCAATTAATGCCGTTTGAGCTTTTTTAAAAAGTTGCAAAAGACGTAGTGTATTAGTAATATGTGTTCTACTTTTATATACTATAGAACTTAGTTCATCATGCGTTGCATCATATACTTTCATTAGTTCTTTATATGCATATGCCATCTCTATAGCATTGAGTTCATCTCTTTGAATATTTTCAATTAATGCATAATGCCGCATCTTTTCATTATTGAGATTGGAAACTACTGCACGTATAGTTTTTAATTTTGCTTTTTTACTTGCTCTTAATCGTCTTTCACCTGCTATTAAAATGTAACCATCAATATCTTCTTTAACTACAATAGGTTGTAAAAGTCCATGATTTTTTATTGAATCAGCAAGTTCATTTAGCGAATTTTCGTCAAAAGTTTTACGAGGTTGAAAAGGATTAACACTAATTTCACTAAGAGGGAGTTCTAAAACTAAACTATTTTGGGGGATTTCTGCATCATAAGCTTCTTCTATTTCTCCAAGAAGTGCACCAAGACCTCGTCCTAATGCAGATGGAGCTGAATTTTTAGATTTTTTCATTTTCTAAAATTACCTTAATATTACACGTGCTAAATTTTGATAAGCAACTGATCCCGTTGACTTAACGTCATACAAAATAGCGGGTTTACCAAAACTTGGTGATTCAGCTAATTTTACATTTCTAGGAATTACAACATATTCATTATCTTCATCTTGAAAAAGTTTACTTTGAAAATGCTGAGATAGATCTGAAAAGACTTGCTTAGATAAATTATTCTGAGATGAGTACATTGTTGGTAAAAAGCCTTTTATAGAAAGCTTTGGATTGATTGTTTTACGAATCATTCTTACTGTATTCAATAGTTGTGCGAGACCTTCTAAAGCAAAAAATTCACATTGAATTGGAATAATTACAGAATTTGAAGCACTTAATGCATTAATAGTCATTGGCCCTAATGCTGGTGGTGAATCAATAATAATATAATCATAATCTTTTTTTACTAAAGAGATTGCTTTTTTTAAAATTAGCTCTCTACCTTTTGAGTTTCCAGCTTCATAATACTCTTTTTCAACACCAACTAAACCAATATTAGATGGAGCTAACTGTAATTTTGGAAGGTCTGTTTTTAATAAAATATCATTTAATTTTTTTGTACCAATTAAGACATGATAAATATTAAACTCATAATCATTTCTATGGTAACCAAATGATGTTGTTGCATTTGCTTGAGGGTCTGCATCAATTAAAAGTACACGTTTTTCAGCAACAGCTAATGATGCAGCTAAATTTACTGCGGTTGTTGTTTTTCCAACACCGCCTTTTTGATTGGCAATAACTATTGTTTCACACATATTTACTCATTTATATTTAATCTTTTTATTTTATTATTAGCGCGAAAGAGAATATATTCTCTCATTTTCATATAACAATGAACCATCAGCCATTAACTCTGTTTCTGCCAATTTAATTTTACTATTTTGGTAGTGTGTTTCGAAGTGCTTACTCTTCTCAAATTCTAACTTGAATTTACTAAAAACTTGCTTCCATTTTGGAAAACTTTCAACAATTTCAAAATATTTTTCTAAGAGTGTTGTTATCTTAATATTAATATCTAAAACTGTATAAATAACTTCATTTAATGTTAAATTTACACCAATGCCACAAACAAGATTTTTACCAACAACACTACATATAGTTCCACCAAGTTTCTTATCTTCAATATAGAAGTCATTTGGCCATTTTATCCACAATTGAGACCCTTCACTTTGAAGTAACTCTTTTAATAAATAACTAAAATAGATAGACGATGATTCAAGTTTTAAATCTTCAGGTAGTGAGCTTAAAGGAAGTACGAAAGAGAAAAAAAGGTCTCCTTCTTTTGAAATCCATTGATTTCCACGACTCCCAAATCCCGAACTCTGTTCTGATGCTACAATACAATAAGGAGCTTGAATCTCTGAACATTTAAGTTTTTGAATTAAAACTGTTTGAGTTGAACTGATTCTATCATGATAAGATATTATCATGATAGAATATTATTAAGTTCTAAACGCTTTCCATTTAAGTAGTCAGCTATTTTCATCTCTTTTTTTGATAAAGGCTGTACACTTTGAATTAATAGAGAGCCTTTTAAACATCCCACAACAATACCATCTTTTTTAATTTCTAAAATTTTTCCACATTCATTACTTTTTTCACTATCTACTAACGATATCTTTTTAAGTTTTAACTGTGATTCGAGATAAATTCCTGGCCATGGCGTATAAGCTCGATATTTATTATAAATACTTAAAGCATCATCAAAAGTAACTAAACCATCTTTCTTACTAATTTTTTTACAATGCGTAGCACAATTATCATCTTGTTTTTTTGGAATAAAGGTGTCAAAGTCTTTTATAACTTCAATTGTTAATTCAGATGCACACTCTGTTAATCTCTCAAACAGTATACTAACCATTTCATCATTATCAATATTTATTTCTGATATTTTTAAAATATCCCCCGTGTCCAATCCAACATCCATCAACATAGCAGTTACGCCAGTTCTTTTGTCACCATTAAATATAGCTTGTTGGATTGGACTAGCACCACGATATTGAGGTAAAATTGAAGCATGCAAATTTATACAAGGTGCATGATCAAGAATTTCTTTTGGTAAAATTTGTCCATAAGCAGCTACAATAATAAAATCACATTTTTGAAGTAAAACTGTTTTTACACTCTCTTCTTCACGAAGTCTATTGGGTTGGTAAATATCAATGTTATGCTCTTGTGCTAAAACTTTCACTTCAGGAGCGGTTATTACTTTTTTTCTACCTACAGGCTTGTCAGGTTGAGTGTAAACAGAAATAACATTAAATCCAGGCTCTTCAATTAAGCGTTGTAAAATTTTCTGTGCGTAATCGGGAGTTCCCATAAAAATAATATCTATCACTATATCTCTTTGTTATAAATTTGTAAAAAGTGTTCCACCACTATGAATATCATTTAATAAAAAATTCTCTACATCAGTTAAATCAAATCCACTAGCTAAGAACATACTTTTATTACGTTTTAATAGATAATCAGCAGCTTTTAATTTCGTTACAATTCCACCAGTTGCAAAACTGTTATTAGGAGTACTCTCTTTTTCTAGTTCTGATTGAGGTATATGGGATATGTGTTTTATAGGTTTGGCATCATCATGACAATTTGGATCTTTATCATAGTATGAGTTAATATCTGAGAGAATAATTAATAAGTCAGCATCAACTAACTCTGTCGTGAAAGCAGAAAGTTGATCATTATCACCAACTTCTAATTCTTGAGTCGCTGTTGCATCATTTTCATTAACAATAGGCAAAACAGAGTTTTTCAAAAGTGGATCAATCATATCATGGATATGAGTATTTTGATCTTTGACCTCAAAATTTGCAGCCGTAACTAAAATTTGAGAAATTACAGTGTTATGAAGTTCAAATTTTTTACGATACCGATGCATTAATATAGGTTGACCAATAGATGCTAACGCTTGCTTGTTAGCAATTATTTTTTTGTCAAGTTTTAGTTCCGTATAACCTGCGGAAACAGCTCCTGATGAAACTAAGATAACTTCATATTTTACTCTTAACTTAACAATGAGGTCAACAAGATTTTGCATTCTCTCTTTAGCGATACGATTTTGTTCTGTTAAAACAGCACTACCAACTTTAATTACGATACTTTTTATTTTTTCACCTATCATAATAAAAACCCTTACCTACCCATTTTAACTAAATCATAAAGTCCATATTTAATAGACTCAATATTTGTATGCATGACCGAAGATATTGGTGCTACAAAAAATGGTTTTGAAATATCGAAAGGTTCAGTATCACTCGCTTCTTGTTCAAAGTAAGAAAATTTTTCATCAAATTTATATTTTGCTTTTGATGTTGCAGTTAAACCAAGATGGCCTAGTAAATCTTCAATTTTTGCATTAACTTCATCTTCAGGAACAGCATCCACACGTGTTAATGCAATTGCATACGAGCTTGTATCTAGTTTTTCAGAAAATTTAAAAAGCTCTTCTTTTAATGTTGAATATTGTGTTCCCATTTCATGGTATGATGCTAAATCAACCATAAAAAGAAGAATTTTAGTACGTTCAATATGACGTAAAAATGTAAGGCCTAAACCTTTTCCTTCACTAGCTCCGCCAATAATTCCAGGAATATCTGCCATTACAAATGAATCATAATCGCCAACATCAACCTGCCCTAGTTTTGGAGTTAATGTAGTAAACTCATAATTTGCAATTTCAGGACGTGCGTTTGATACTGTAGAAATTAGTGTTGATTTTCCAACATTTGGAAATCCCACTAAACCAACATCTGCAATAAGTTTCAAATCTAAACGAATTTTCTTTTCAATTCCGGGTTGACCTGGTTGTGAATAAGTAGGACGTTGATTCGTTGATGACTTAAAGTGAAAGTTTCCTAAACCACCTTTTCCACCTTGAATATATCGAACTTCTTCACCATCTTTTACCAAATCAAAAAGAACTTCATCCGTTTCCATATCTTTAATTTGTGTACCGGGAGGAACAATTACAATAAGCTTTTGACCCGATTTTCCTGTCATACGAGATCCCAAACCAGGATTTCCATTTTCTGCTTTAAGGTTTTTATTTCCTTTAAAGTGTGCTAGTGTATGGGTATTGTTATCACAACGAAACCATACCTCACCACCTTTACCTCCATCACCACCGTTTGGTCCACCTTTAGTTACAAACTTTTCACGGCGAAATGCGGTACAGCCTAAGCCGCCCTTACCTGATGATACTGTGAGTTCTACGTGGTCTGTAAACATATTTGGAACCTTTTGTGTTTTGAATGTTTTAATAAAGAAATATCGAATAAAAAACTTGATTAATTTGGAAATTTTTGTTTGTAAATAAGTTTGTTATTAGATAGAAAATGTTTAGGCGAAATGCCTAAACGGTAAAGAGAGAAATTAAGAAGCAGCTACGATAGAAACTTGTTTACGAGTTTTATCTTTACGCTCAAATTTAACAACACCATCAACAAGTGCATATAAAGTGTGATCTTTACCCATACCCATGTTATTACCTGGGTGAACTTTCGTTCCACGTTGACGAATAATGATGTTACCAGCTTTAACTGTCTCACCACCAAATTTTTTCACACCTAGTCTACGACCAGCTGAATCACGATTATTCTGTGTACTACCTTGACCTTTTTTGTGTGCCATAAGAGTTCTCCATTTTAATGATGTAGATAAAAAATCATCTACTACGCTAACCGCGGGGTCTTAATTTTTAAAGACCGTGTATGGTTAGTCATTTATCAACTTAGTAGTCAAACTACTAAAGTCACCTTATAGAGCAAATTTAATAAATTAAATTATGCTGCTATTTTAGTAATGCGAACGCGAGTGAAAGATTTTCTAAAACCACGTTTAACTTTACTATCTTTACGACGACGTTTTTTGAAAATTACTACTTTTCTGTCACGTCCTTCGTTAATTACTTCAGCAGTAACAACTGCTCCACTAACAAATGGTGTACCAACAGTAAGTTCGCCGTTATTTACAGCTAGAACCTCAGTGATCTCAACAGTTGCTTTTGATTCAAGAGACATTTTATCTAATTTTAGAATATCGCCTTCTTGAACTTTGTACTGTTTACCACCGTTTTTGATAATTGCGTACATTAATGCATCCTTGTATTAAGTCTATAAAAGTTCGCAATTGTACTCAAATTATGTTTAAGTCTTAATTAAATTAAGTTTTAATTAACTAAAGCCACAACATCTATCTCTACAAGTGCATTTTTTGGGAGTGTTTGTACCGCTACAGTTGAACGAACTGGCTTATGATTTCCAAAATATGATGCATATATTTCATTTACTGTTGCAAAGTCATCCATAGTGTCTAAAAATATAGTACATTTTATAACATCACTTAAACTACTATTTCCTGCTTTTAGTACAGCTTGTAGATTTTTCATCACTTGGTGTGTTTGTATAGTGACATCATTTTCTAGCATCTCACCTAATGGTGTTAATGCAATTTGTCCTGAAGAGTATAACATTCCATTTACAACTACTGCTTGTGAATAAGGTCCAATTGCAGAGGGTGCCTCAGCGGTTTGTATAAAATTCATTTTACTATTACTCATTTTTGTTCCTTCTTTATTTTGTTTTTGAATTATATCTTATATAAATGCTACTGCAAAATCTAAACACATGATTAGATAACCCGCATAAACATGAACTAAGTCTACTAAAAAAATTTAACATCTTATTATACGTTCACTATATTCACATTTTGGATAAGTACTACATCCATAAAACTCTTTTCCTATATTGCCACCTTGTTTTGGTATTCTTAATACTAATTCACTTCCACACCATTGACAATAGATTTTATTACTTTTTTTCTTAGCAATAGTTTTACTTTTGTTTTCAAAAAATTTATAGTTTTTTGACAATGTTTTACTTTGTAATATAAGGAGTAGTATTTGAAGTTCTTTTGTAGTAAAAAATTTTATCTTTTTTGAATTTACAAAAGAGAGTAGTTCTATAACTGATTGGGTTGAGACATTAATAATGAAGACTTTGTCTACATCGATATTTAATCGAGTCACTAAGGGTAAGGTATCTTCAGTAACAAAAATACCATACTGTGAAACAACCATAAAGGTATTCCACTTTAAAATGTGATAGCTATTTTTATCTAACTTCTTGTAAAAGAAAATATTGATATATAAAGATTTGAACATCATTATAAAATCTATCATGATAAATGTTACCTGTTGTATTTGACTTTTCTATCAACATCATCTAAAAATGAGTTGTAATCTTCTTCGTTCCAATATCCAGGTGTTTTAACAATCACCCTACCCTCACTACTTAAAAAGTAACTAAACGGGACAATAGGTGCCTTTAAGTACGTTGGAAAATCATCTTTACACCGTTTTAAATTAACTGCAATATACTTTTGGTTAATACGCTCAACAATGCTACTAGACTCTAATGTTGTGTGTTCTAACTTACGGCACCATCGGCATGATTTACTTGTTAAAAGTACAAGTATTCTTTTGTTCTCTTTTTGTGCTAATTCTTCTGCCTCTTTATAACTTTTTACCCAAGTGATTTCATTAGCATTTAAAAGTTGTACCGAAAGTAGCAACACAATTATAAATAAAGTTTTTTGCATTATTAAATTTTTCATTCTTGAGTTTCGTCCACTTTAAATAGTACAACCATACATTTTTGGAACAGTGAATCATTATCATCACTTATCATGATAAAGTAGTCTCCAACAATTTTAGTTAACCCTTCAAAATTATCAACATGCCAACCATCATCACTATTAAACTCAGCAACTTTACGTGAATAACATTTGTTATGTTGATTACAACGATCTAAAAAAACTTTTTTTAGCGTGACTATACGTTGAAGTGTTACCCCATTAAAAGCACGTTCCATAACCAACAAAGAGTCATCATCCATTAGTTCCATACCAGTAATAGACCCATCTCCATCAAACTTCCAAGTTTTAGATTTTGAATAAATAGTATGAATTTCACTTCGTTCATGCTTCAGTGGTGTTTCAGGTGCAGTTAACATTCCAAACTTTGGATGTAGCACAAGAGATTCCAATGCTCTATTTTTAGTTTGATAGTTTTTAATATCACGTAAATCTCTATTAATTTCATAAGATTTTTTTGCTTTTCCATCAAAGCTAAAAAGTGTCACTCGAGGATCACGTTCAAATGAGACAATTACCCCTTCATTATTATGAATTAAACCTTCAGCATCACGTTTTTTCTTTTTAAACTTTTTACCATCAAAATCGCGAAGTTTAAAAACATTTCTTACATCTAAAATTGCAATTTTTCCTTTAGAAATTTCAAAATCTAAATGGTATAAAAAACCATTATCACTGATGGCGTAAAGGGTATGATCTGCAATACGATAACTTAAACCAGAAATTTCTGTAATATCATATTTTTTAAATGTTTCATCTGTAAATTCTACGGAGTCTAAAATCTCTACAGACATATATTTTTTTGTTTTATAATGATCAGGCATAAAATCTATAGGCTTAAAAGTTGCCCATAAATTTAACGATAAAAACAGACTAATTAGTAAAATTTTTCTCATTAGTTTTGTAATCTCTCTTTCTCTTTAGATAATAGAAAACGTTCAAGTATAATCATTGCAGCAATAGAATCAATACGGCCATCTTTTTTTTGACGAATTTTACCTTTCATCAACTCTTCAGCTTCAAGAGAGCTATGAGATTCATCTTGAAGATAAACCTCACCATCAAAATCGACAAGTTTCATAAAATGACTTACACGACGACGCATCTCCTCTTCGCTTGATCCACCTATTGGTATTCCTACAACAATAGTCGTTGCTGACCACTCTTGAATTAATGATTTTACTGCTGCTGATGCTTGATTTCTATTTTTACGTTCAACTGCTTTTTGGGGTGTTACTAAATTACCATCTAAACTAATAGCAATGCCTATACGTTTTAGGCCTAAGTCAATACTTAAATATTTCAAATTATTTTCCAAGACAGAAACTTCCAAACATTTTATCCAGCATCTCTTCATTATCAAATATTTTGGTTATAGATGAGATAGCCGCGATACCTTCAGTAATGTGAAAAGAAAAAATTTCTAACTCCTGCTCATCAAGAGGAAATGTTGCTTCTTCAATAGCAACAACAGTTTTTGTTACCGCTTCAATTTGTCGTGATGAGATAAGCATCATTTCTGATGAGCTATTTTTAACATCCATAATTTTTTCGAGTTGACTTAAAAGTTCTAAACTATCTTCTTTACAACTCATACTAATTAAGCTTTTGTCTGTATCGATTTTATCATGATAGAATTTTTGTTCTAAATCAGATTTATTATAAATCGAAATAAATTCTTTCTTATCATGATACTTTTGAACAAGTGAAATAATCTCTTCATCTTCACTATCACACTCACGTGAACTATCAAACAGTGCAATCACAATATCACTACTTTCAATGGCTTCTATTGAACGTTCAATTCCAATACGCTCAATATCATCACTAGCATTTTCATGACTTCTAATACCTGCGGTATCTACCATTTTAATAAGATGCGTACCTATACGAACTTCTTCTTCAATAGTATCACGTGTAGTTCCTGCAATATCACTAACAATTGCACGGTTATAATTGAGTAAAGAATTTAGAAGTGAGCTTTTTCCTACATTAGGTTTTCCAATTATGGCGACTCTAAAACCTTGCATTAATCCTGCTCTACTTTTTGAACTTTGAAGTGTTTTGTTTAATTCACCTTTAATTACATTTAAACGTAAAATTATCTGATCAATAATATCTTGAGGCAAATCTTCTTCTGCATAGTCTATACTGACTTCGGAGTACGCTAAAATTTCAATGAGTTGATTTCGAACATCTTCAACATAATTTTTTAATGAGCCCTTCATCTGTGCCGCTAAAATTTTGGCAGCATCTTCACTTTTTGACTCAATCAGTTGGGCAATGGCTTCGGCCTCACTCAAATCAATTCTTCCATTAAAAAAAGCTCGTTTACTAAATTCACCAGGTTGTGCTAACTCCGCACCAAAACTCAAACATGAATCCAATACTTGTTCTGCAACAATAACTCCACCATGACACTGAAATTCAACAATATCTTCACCTGTAAAACTATTAGGACCTCTAAAATAAATTACAATGGCTTCATCTATAAGTTCAGAGTTTTTATTATGTAAAGTACTTAGCGTAGCGTAACGTGGTTTGAGGGGCTTATCTTGTGTTATTTTTGCAGCAATTTGAAGTGCGTTATCACCACTTAATCTGATGATAGAGATAGAACCAATGCCGTGAGCTGTCGCTACGGCTGCAATGGTTGTTGACATAAAATTAATAACTACTGTTGTTGTATTCGTTTACAATGATATATTTATTACCATCGCGTGTTGTACGAATGGCAACATATTTATCAGGGTACTGTTCACGTAGTTGAAGCAGTGCTATTTGAACTAACACACCATCTAAGGTTTTTGTTTGAGCTCGACCATCACGATCAATACTTTCACAAACACCAACTAAATAGCGACTAATTGCCTCTTCTTGATTTTTTAAAAACTCAGCAATTTCTAAACGAAGTTGTAAATCATATTTTGAGTTAATCCAGTTGAAAATCATATAAGAAAGTGCTTTGTAACGATACCCCTCTTTACCAATTAAAAGAGCGGCATCTTTACCATTAAAAGTAATCATGAGTGTTACATCATCATAAACACCAACACTAATCTCTTCCATCTCAAAACATAAGTTTTTAAAGAGTTTGTTAATTTGAACTTCTACTTCACTTGCCACAGCATGAATGTCAATATGATCTTCTTCTTCATCATCATAAAAACTATCATCTTCATAACCTGTATCAACATAATTAGAATCATCTGAGTCTGCATAACTATTATCATCGTCTTCATGCTCTTCTTGATCAGTTACAAACGACTCGGGCATAATAGTATCACTCATCGGTTTAGATGTTGTTTTTGGAATTTCTACTGATTTTTCTTTTTCTTTTTTAACTTCGACCTTTGAAGTTTTTTGAGACTGTGAGACTTCTTTTGTTCCAGTATTCTTTTTTACTTCTACATCATTTTTTAAAGTTTTATTCTCTTTTTTAACCACGACAATAATAGCAGTCTTAGCAAAAAAACCTAAAAAACCATTTGATGGATTTTGAACAATTTCAATATTTAAATCTACAATAGAGCAGTTTAACTGCTGCGCGGCATCTTCATAAGCCGCGTCAAGTGTTTTTGCTTCAATTTTCAACATAACTAGTTCTCGTTACTTTGTTTAGTATCTTTTTGGTCAGAATGACTTTTTTCTGCAAGATGTTTTTCATGACGTTCTGCTTTAATTGACTCAAATTTTTTGTTAACAAAAAATTGTTGTGCAATTGAGAACAAGTTGTTTATAAACCAGTAAAGAACTAGACCTGAAGGGAATGTAATAAAGAAAAATGTAAAGATTATTGGTAAAAATCTAAAAACTTTCTCTTGCATTGGATCAGTAAAGTTACTTGGTGTAATACGTTGTTGATAATACATTGTAGCACCCATTAAAATTGGCAGTACAAAGAAACTGTCCATTTTAGACAAGTCATCAATCCATAAAATCCACTCCGCACCTTGTAGTTCAACCGCATTTAATAGTACACGATAAATGGCAAAAAATACAGGAATTTGTAAAAGAAGTGGTAAACAACCACCCAATGGATTAGCACCATTTTTCTTATAAAGGTCCATAACTGCAGCATTCATTCGTTGTGGATCACCTTTATATTTAGCTTGTAACTCTTTTACTTTTGGTGCAACCTCTTTTAACTTTTGCATAGAGACCATACCTTTGTATGTCAACGGATACATTAAAAGACGAATTACTAACGTTAATGCCACAATAGCCCAACCCCAGTTCCCAAGAAGTGAGTGCAACCACATTAAAAATTTAAATAGTGGTGCTGAAGCAAACGTAAACCATCCATACTCAATAGCATTAACTAAAACAGTATCAATATTCTGTAAAATTTTATAATCTTTTGGTCCTATGTAACCATTGAAAGAGCTTTTAGCTTCTCCCTCTAAATAAGCAATTGGATTATCATCTCTATCACGTTCTATCATGATAGTTGTATCTGGCTTCATTCCATAAAAAATTGTTGCGAAATATTGATTAAATGCAGAAACAAGTTTTACATCACTAAACGAGTTGCGACCTTCAACATCACCATCTTCAAATATAGTAGTCATATCTTTGGCATCATATACCATGCTACCATTAACAGTCATCATCTGTTCTCCACCTACTTCAGGACGTTGTCCAAGGTAGATAAAATAGCGTTTATATTCAGATAATGAAACATCAACATCATAATGTCCATCACTATAAAATGTTAAGTTTTTTGTTACTACTAAATCGTTTAACTGTTGTGTTAAAGTAACACTTTGTGCACCATTTGCTAAGTTTAAAGTAGAAACCGAAGCTTTGTATGGAGTTTGCATTGCAAGTGCATTCAATGTATCGTCAGAAAAACGGATAAACAGTGGTTTTGTACCTTGAGGAGAAACCATTTGGCTTAACACATCATCTACACTATATTTTGTCTCTTGTAAAACTTTAGATGATATACGACCCAAAGTATCAATAGAGAGTGTAAATTTTTCAGACGTTATACTTACTAAGTTACTCGATGTTACCCGACGTTCGTCAACATTTACAGTATGATTAATACTACTTGTTTGTGTCGTATTTTCTTGTTGAGTAATAGAAGTTGTATTGTTATTTTCTGTAAGTTCTTGAACCGGAGGTGGGAATATCGCCGTGTAAGCAATAAAAAATACAAATGATAGCCCTAAAGCTAGAAATAATCGTTGATTTGAAGACATTTTATCTAACAAAATTTACCTTTCGAAATTAAAATTTTTAATAATAAAAAAACGTTGTTCATTTTTTGGAACAAGCCAATATTTTATGTGTGAAACATCTATTTTTTTTGGTTTTTTACAGAGTGAATGAAGAACAGGATAATCTATTCCGCCATCAAAAAGTTGATTGCATCGTAATATTCGTAAAAAAGATTGTAAAAAAGCAATATATAGAGGATTGTGTTCAAATTGCCACCTGGCATATTCGGAACATGAGGGATAATAGCGACAACTTCCGTAACCAATAAGTGTAAAGAAGCGTTGATAAAGTGTTAAAAGTTTTAGAAGGAAATTTTTTATCATAATAACCTCTATTTTGGTTATTAATTTTCTAGTAAAGCGCCCGATTTTTTGAGTATTTTCCTAAAATCAGTCTCTAAAGCAGAAAAGTTAATAGTGTGAGTAGAACCTTTTGCAACAAATATATAAGTACCCTCTTTTATTGAGTCAGAAAACTCTAAAAACAGTGCTCTTAAACGTCGTTTACAGCGATTTCTAACCACTGCATTACCAACTTTTTTAGTAGCAGTAAAACCTACTTTTTTCTCATTGTGAGATAAATAAAAAAGTACACAGCTATTAGCGTGTGCACTTTTACCTTTTTTGTAGATGTATTGAAACTCCCGATGGCGTTTCAATACAGAAAATTCACTTATACAGTTAATTTCTTTCTACCCTTAGCACGACGTGCATTGATGATTTTACGACCATTTTTTGTTGCCATACGAGCTCTGAAGCCGTGTGTACGTTTACGTGGTGTATTATGAGGTTGATATGTTCTTTTCATAGCATGACCTTTATTCAATTTTTAGCTCGCAATTATAATAAATAATTGCTTAAAATACAATGAATTTTACTATATTCTACAGTTGGCTATAAATAAATTTATTTCTTCCACCCTCTTTTGCTTCATATAATTTCTCATCAGCTAGCTGCATTAGCGCTTCTGCATCAAAATCTTGTGAGGGAAGTGTCATAATAACACCAATGGAAATACTGACAAAATCACTTGCTAGATTTTTTTCATGAGGAATTTTTTGGTCAACAATATGCTCACATATACTTTGCGCGACAAGTTGACTTTCTTTTTCATTAGTTTCTGTCAAAATGACACCAAACTCTTCTCCTCCTAATCGAAAAACAAAGTCTGTTGGTCTTTTAAGAGTATTCTTCAATACTTTTGACACAGTTTTCAAAGTAGTATCTCCTTCTAAATGCCCATAAGTATCATTATATTGTTTAAAAAAGTCAATATCTAACATCATAAAAGTAAGATTATGTTGCAAGCGTATTGCACGTTTAGATTCACGTTCATAGACAATGTTAAAGTAACGTCTATTGTAAAGATTGGTTAAGGAGTCCGTATAAGAAGACTCTTTAAGTTTTTTAGTTGTCTCTTCGAGTTCATCTTGATTTGTTTGAATACTTTTAAAAATCAAAAGTAAAAGATAGATACTTCCAAAAAGTGAAAAAATAAAAACACCTAAAATTTGGTACAAGGTCTTTTCATAAGTAAGAAGAAGCATTTTACGATTATGTTTAGCAATATCTTCTTCATATTTAATTAATCGACTTATTACAGAACTTACCGTATCCATATTTTCTTTTAATATAGGCAGTGATAATCCTCGTAAATTTTCATCATTGTAATACATTTTTAAAATCGTCATAAAATAGTTATTTGTCTTTTTTATTTTTTTACTTGCGAACTTCATATAAGCTAACTCTTCATCTCTTTTATAGTGAGATTCATAACTACTCCACTTAATATTAATGGCTTTAAACCCATCTTCTATAGTTTGAGCGGCCTCCATTGGTGTGACTAAATCATATTTAACACGATAAAAAGAGCCTTCTAAGTCATGCTCATAAAGATGTAATACTTGATTTAACTCTGCAATTGGGACTAACGTTCCAAAATAGAGGTCATCGAGATGCTTTTTCATATTTGAAATATTCATATATCCTATAATTGCAATAATTGTTAAGGCAGTACTCATTAATACTAGCAACATTTGTAATTTTGTCTTAAGCTCTAAGCCTCGTAAAAGATTCATTATTTTCCTTAAAATTTATTAATTATTAAATTTATTAAGCAAATTATATTCCAAAGATTATATAATATTGATTAGACTTCTTGTGTAAGGAATAAGTATGGCAAAACGTATTATTAAAGACGAGCGTATTAAAGAAATTATAAAAAATATTGCAGAAGATTTTCGATTTTCTCAAGATATGAGTGAATATGCACTGCTATTTTACAAAGCAAATTCAGATAATGTTTTACGAGGAAATGAAATTGATCAAATGCTTGAATATGTTACAACAGGCTTAAAAGAGCTGCAAAATAACATCTCGTGGAGACAAGAATTTTTAAGTGAAAACGCAGGAATTGATGAAATGAAAATGTTAGATAATTTAAAAACTATTGAAGATGAGTACCTCGAGCTTGTAAAATTTCTAAACTAAGTAAATCTTTTTGGTAGAGGAATTTGCATCATTTTACTAAGTGCACTTACTAATAGATATTCATCTATAGAAATTTTTCCATCACTTTGAACAATATGAAGTAACCCCTCAAATACCTTTTTTTGTAACGGAGGCTTCAATGTCTCAATAGCGTTAACTGCATCTAAAAAACTTCCATAGTCTAAACTTGTTGAAACTCTATATTTCAAGGCTGTTGTACCCATCTCCTTCATAGCACTATCAAATACATTTTGAGCTTCTTCGTCGTTTACGTACTGTTTTTGTGCCAATAACGAGTATATTACTTCAAGTTCTGACTTTACACTTCCAATATGATAATGTATAGACTTTGGAGTTTTTAATATTCCAAGATTAATTTCTAAAGGTCTTGTAATATTATAGAAAAGGCTCCACTCATAAATAGTAACAACACCATCAATAGCTATAAAATACTTTGCACTCTCTTTAAAGGTTTGATACTGTTCCAATGAGAGTAGTTTTAAAGTGTTCAGAGCTAATGAAGTAATTAACGTTGTATGAGGTTTAAGATTTTTATACAACTTTTTAACCACTACATTAAATTCATGTAATAGGTACGGGTCTACTTTATGTAAATAGGTATAAACTTCAACCTTATATGATTCATCATACATCATAGATAATAGTAGTGCTTGTACACCCAAAGGTTCATCTATTAGACGAAGTACCTCATCGGGTAAACTTTGAATCTCATTATGAACATCTTGAACTTCTTTTTCATTAACAGTAGCTACACTCGCCACAACAGTAGCAATAGCTACTTCTTCAAATAACGTCTTTTGTTTCTCTTTTTTACTCACTTCATTTACAATATCTGATTCATTACTAGAAGGTGTTTTTAAAATTACACTACTGTAATCCCCATTAAAGAACCTATCTATTTTTTGAATACGTTTAGTAAGAGGAGGATGTGTATCAAAAAAGGAGTCTACACCTAAAGCAAAATAAAAGTGAGAGTACGTGTCTGCTACACTAGAACGAATACCTGAACTGTAATAACCAATTTTTTTCAGTGCACCGGCAATACCTTCGGGATATCGTGTATATTGTACTGCCGTGGCATCTGCTAAATATTCTCGATTTCTACTCACACTGGCTTTTATTAAGTTACCCAACAAAGTACCACCATACCCAATAGCCATTAATCCACTACCAACAGCTAAAAGATAAAATGTACTATCAGACTTTTTTGAACTTCGGCTACTGTATCGTGAACTGTTTCCAACTGAATCAAAAATAACCTTACCAATTATTCCAATTAAAAGAATTCCATGTAAAATAACAACAAGATTTAAATTGAGTTTCATATCTGAATTAAAAATATGACTAAATTCATGTGCAATCACGCCTTGAAGTTCTTCTCGTGTTAATTTTTCAACACAACCTCGAGTCACACCAATCACGGTATCATCTAAGTTAACTCCTGCGGCAAAAGCATTAATACCTTCATCTTCTAAGATGTAAATACTCGGTGTTGGCATTCCAGAGGCAATAGAAATTTCATCAACTACATTAAGTAGAATTTTTTCATTTAATGAAGCACTGTTTCGACTTAAAAGCCGTCCGCCTAGAGAGAGTGCAATATTTTTTCCACCACCTGAAAGTTCAAAATATTTATATATTGAGCCACTAAGAACAACTAATAAAACAACAAAAGTAACATTCAAAATTAAACGTGTTGATAGGTAGTGTTGTGGTGCCGCTACGATTTGAGTAAAGGGAATCTCCCCTAAATAAAAGTACGCACCCAAAATAAAAAGAGTAGTCAGAAAAATTAAAAACACAATAGCAATACTAAAAAGAAAAACTAAATAGAGAGTATTGGTTTTAGCTTTTTGCTGTTCTTGAAAAAAATTCATAGTAATACTTATACAACGGTTAAAAAGAGACTTTAGGTGCTTTTTTAATCTCTTGTGAGTCTTCAAATTCTAAATTCATAGCATCATGCATAAAACCAAACTTTGAAGCTAGCATATTTTGAGGAAATGATTGACGATAAGTATTAAAAACCATAACTGCATCATTAAAGGCTTGTCGCGAAAAAGCAATACGATTTTCAGTAGTACTTAACTCTTCATGGAGTTGCATCATATTTTCATTCGCTTTTAAATCAGGATAATCTTCCATAACAAAACTCATTTTACCCAATGAACTTACAAGACCTTGTTCTGCTTGGTTAAAATTTTCAATACTTGTTGTATCTAACTGATTTAGTCCATTCAACGAGGATTGTGCTTCATTTCTAGCCGCAATAACAGCTTCTAATGTCTCTTTCTCATGTTTCATATACCCTTTAGCCACTTCTATTAAATTAGGTATTAAGTCATAACGTCGTTTTAACTGTACTTCAATTTGAGAAAAAGTGTTATCAAGCTGATTTTTATACTTTACAAGGTTATTATATATAGATATAAAATAGAGTCCTATAACGATAACCAATCCAAATACTACATATTCCATAGATACTCCAAACGCAATTTTTAATAAATCATAACTAATTAAATCTTTATCTTCAACAAAGAAAAAGCATTTTAAAAAATAACAGAAATTATAATGAGCTCTGAATCAAACCTTTTTACACAAGTTTTATCGTAAAAATATTAAATAAAGAATACCCCATAATAGACCAATTACAATAGCAATTACTCCAAACACAATGGCAAAACGTAATACAAGATAAAAAAGAAATTCTAAAATATTAAAAATCTTCATTTATAGAAACTCTTTTATTGATACTTCTCTAAAATAATTTTATATTTTTTCGTCGCGCTATCAATACCACCACTAAAGTCTACAACTTTATGCCCAAGTTCTTGAGATAAAAAACCTGATAATACACGAGAACGGCTTCCACTATGACATAAAATTCCATACTCCTTTGACGTATCAACTTTTTTATTTAATGTATCCAAGAAACCTTTTAAATCATAACGACCTCGTTCATCGTAAAATTCTATTAATATCGAATTTTTAACAACTCCCGTATCTTTCCACTCCCCAACTGTTCTAATATCTACAATGGGTAATGCACTTTGAATAATAGTAGGGGTTAATGGCTGTGTTGTTAACTCTGCAACAAGTGATGTTATCATGATAAAAAGTATAAATAGGTGTTTCAAATCAATCCTTTTGAAATATATGGTTATAATTATACAAAAAAGAGCTAAACAATATGTCAAAACAGATAGAAAATTCTAAAAGACTACGATACATCCGTATACTTGAACGTTTTAAAAGTAGCATTATTGTTTATCTTTCCAAAACGGATGACCTTTTAAAAGAAGTTTATAATAAACGAATTGAAAATAATCTTCGCTACTACAATAAAGTTGAAGCCATTCAACTTTACAAAGGCGAGTACAGTGATTTAGAAGCTCTTGTACAAAAAATGATTGCGTACCAAACTAAAGATACTGATATTGAAGAAATTAAAGAAGCACTTTTGTATGACGCCAATCAACTCGAAAAAAGTGTAAACAACCGCCGATATAAAAAAGATAAACATAAAAATAGTAAATTTGATGAGTGGAGTTAACTCCACTTTTTTGAGAGTGTAAAAAAACTTCTAAAAACGCTTAACATACCCATGACAGTACGGCTGTTTTTTATGACGTTTATAATAGTCTTGATGGTATTCTTCCGCATCATAAAAAGTTACTGCTTTATGTAACTCCGTAGCTACCTTGTAACCATTTTCTTTAAGCTCTTTTATTAAATTATTTATAATTAACTTCTCTGCAGCATTGTTATAAAAAATTGCCGAACGATATTGTAATCCTCTATCGGGACCTTGACGATTTACTTGGGTAGGATCATGTATTTCAAAAAAGGTTCGTGCCACAGTTTCATAACTTACAACATTAGCATCATAAACTACTTTAACACTCTCAATGTGTCCTGTATTTTTATACGATACTTCTTGATATGAAGGATTTTTTGTAAAGCCGCCCATGTAGCCACTTACTACGCTTTGAACCCCTTTAATAGCTTCTAAATAGTATTCAACTCCCCAAAAACATCCTCCAGCAAAATAAGCAGTTTGAAAATTTGGTAATTCGGGTAAGGCTTTATGTTGTAAAGAAGCAGAGTTCACACAAAAACGCTGATTTTTAGCCGTATAGCCTTCACCTTTAAAAATATGTCCTAAATGCCCATCACATTTAGCACAAACAATTTCAACTCTATGCCCATCAGCATCAGGAATTTTTTTCACCTGACCCTCAATAGAATCATCAAAACTTGGCCATCCACAATGAGATTTAAATTTATCGTTAGAAGTAAAAAGTGGTTCCCCACACTGTTTACAAAAATAGGTTCCTTTTTTATCGAACTTATTATAAATTCCGGTAAAAGGTCTCTCTGTTGCTTTGTCTTTTAAAACACGTTTCTCAAATGATGTTAATGTTTGGGGCTCAATAGGTAGCGGTTTTAACTCTTTTGCGGACAGTGGTGTCATCAGTAGTAAAATTGTTATCATGATAACTTTTATTGAAATTATTGTTTTCATGTCAACTCCTTTTTATTTATATGTTTTAATTGTACTAAGCTCAAATAAACAAACTATAAATCTTTTATAAACAAATTTGTTTTTTTCTTAATAATGTAAAATCAATTATCCGTAACACAGAGTAAAGCATATCAAGGTAACTTAGACAAACATCACTTCATTTTAAACGGTATTTTCGGCATATCGTTAACTACTATTCCAATACCAATAGTTTTATCATGATAGAACTGAGCCCATCTATCAAGGTATAACGCACTTAGGAGTCCTAGAAGTTGAAAACGTATCATATTTTTTGAGAGTGATAGTGTTTCACCCCTGCTTTGCTTTTCATATTTAATACTATTTTGAGTAAAAAATCCCACTGACTCTATAATATGAAGTGTCATTGAAAAATGTGATGATGTCTGTTTTTCAACAACATGAACATATTCTAAAAGTCTGCTCAGTTCTATGACTAATGTTTCAAATGTTTTATCATGATAGTTCTTTAAAAAGCTCTGCACCTCATCTTTTAAACAAGTAAAACTATGGCTATCAACTCTATCATGATAGATTGTTGTAGTACTGTGTAAATTAACTTGTGACATGGAAATAAAGTCATCTTTAACAATATTGATTTTTTGTAAATTGAATTTTCTACCCTTAATATCAAAGTAAAAAGCAAAAGGAAGAACAATAATTTCAAGAAATATAAGAGTGGCACTAAGAGGAACCGAGAGGAAATAACTTTTAAAAGCATAATAAAATGCTCTTTTACTATTTAAAACAATAGCTTCCAAAAGATGTTGTGTGAAGCTGAAGTTTTTCATCATGATAAATATCGAGTATGGATTATTATTTAATCCAACCCCCACCAATAAGTTTGGCTCCATCATAAAAAACAGCCGCTTGTCCCGCAGCAACACCAGGAACACTTTCATGAAGTTTAATACGACCAACTTGAATACCATCAACCATCTCAATTTCAACATGACACGCAACAGCTTTTGTACGGTAACGTAGTTTTACCGTAGTGTCAAAACTGGTTTCAGTACTAAACATATTCAAGTTCTCAATCTCAACATCGAAACATTCAAGCTCTTCTTTAAGACCTACAACAATCTGATTTTTTGCAGGAATAATTCCTGTTACATAATGAGGAATTAAAGCACTTGGAACATCAAAACCACGGCGTTTACCAATAGTATAATGCATATACCCTTTATGAGTACCAATTACATTACCCTCTTTATCTACCACATCACCTGGTACATCAACTTCAATATGTTTTTTCAGAACATCGGTATACACTGTTTCTACAAAACAGATTTCACTTGACTCTGCTTGAGAAGCAAAAGACTCAAGACCTTCAATAGAAGCGGCTATCTCTTTAATATCAGTTTTTAGTTTATCACCCAATGGAAACAGCAGGCGAGGTAAAATATCTTTGTTAATATAAAAAAGAAAATAACTTTGATCTTTAGTATCATCTTGCGCTTGAATTAAATTTTTACCATCAGTTTGAATATAGTGACCTGTTGCTACATAATCAGCACCAATACTGTCAGCAAAATCAACCATCGCACCAAACTTAATATTACGATTACATAAAGCACAAGGATTAGGTGTTTTACCCTCTTCATAAATTTTAATAAAAGGCATATAAACATCTTCTTTAAACTTATCTTGTAAATCTAAAATATGAAGTTTTACTCCTGCGTGATCTGCTGCCTTTTGAGCACGAGCCATATGAATTTCATGGTAACCTGGTTTTGAGTGAAGTTTCATATAAACACCTTCAACGTCATAACCTTGTTCTAGTAACATCATTGTTGAAACTGTAGAATCAACCCCACCACTCATTCCAATTAAAACTCGTTTTTTACTCATCTTTTTTAGGCCTCTTTTGTAGCACGTTTTTTCAAAAAATCTGAAAATGATTCATAATATTTTGTTGACTTTAATCCAGCATCTTCAAGGATTTGCATCTGACTGAGTAAAGACGATTCAATATCTTTTACAATAGAATCCATATCATCTGTTAACGTTATCAGCTCTAAGTCTTCTTTATCAATCATACCTTCACTCAGCATTTTTGTCTCAATAAACTCAAGTAATGGGCTATAAAAATCCATTCCTACAAGAAAAACTTTAACTCCCGACACTTTTTGCGTTTGTATCAACGTTAAGGCTTCAAAAAGTTCATCTAATGTTCCAAATCCACCTGGAAAAATCACATACGCCATTGAGTACTTAACTAACATCACTTTACGAGCGAAAAAGTAATCGTAAGTTTGTTCTTTAGTAGTATATAAGTTAGCATATTGTTCAAATGGAAGTTGAATATTAAGACCAATGGACTCAACATCATCTTTATGTTTATAGGCACCTTTATTTGATGCTTCCATAATGCCTGGTCCACCACCAGTAATTACATTAAAACCATGTCCACCTAACTTATCTGTTAGTGTCACCGCTTGTTTATAATACTTATGTTTAGGATCAGTTCTAGCACTTCCAAAAACAGTAACAGAAGGACCTAAATCTCCAAGTTCATCAAAGCCTTGAACAAATTCAGCCATGATTTTAAACACACTCCATGAGTTTCCTGCTTTTAAATCTTGTGCATATTTCTTTCGTCTTATCTCTTGAAATTGTTGACTATTCATTATTTCTCCTATTTACTAACCACGTAATTGGTTAAGTCTATCACGTTTTGAACCAATAGTAGTAATTTGTACTCCAAAGTTTCCATCTACAATAACAACTTCACCCTGAGCAATAATGTGATTATCGACTAAAATATCTAAAGGATCATTTGCCAGTTGATTAAGTTCAATTACCGAACCAATATCCATATTTAAAACATCTTTAAGTAACATCTTCTTTTTACCAATACGAACTTTAACAGGAAGTTTTACATCCATAATTAAGTTAATATTTTTCATCTCACCATCAGCAAGAGCAGGTCCAGCAGGTTCTGAACTTTCACTAGAACTTGCCATCTCTACAATATCAGAATCAGCAGAGGCCTCTTCGACAGGAGCCTTTGCAAAAACACCTTCTAACTTATCATCTATAATAAACATCATTAAAGAGTCAATTGAACCTAAAATAAATTTATATACGAACATTTTAGAGTACCCCTCTAAATTAACTTCAGAGTCCTCAGGAACAAATTCAATATCAGTCACTTTTAACGCAATATTAGGCATATTTTGTTGTGAAGAGATACTTGTTGAGAGTGCTCCAATAAGATTAGAAACTATCTCTTTAACTGCATCAAGATCTTCTTCATCCATATCATCACGTGAATCACCATCACCACCAAGCATCAAGTCACCTAAAGCAGTTCCTAACGAAGGGGGTAGTGCCACCATTGCACTGGCGTCAACATCACCACTTATTTCAATTTTAATTAATGCTGTTGGAGGAATAATATTTGAAACAATAGAGAGTTCCTCTTCTTCTTTAAACTCAAATGTAGGGGCTTGTCCAATTAAACCTTCTATAGTAGAGACTGTCTCATTTTCAAATAGTTTTAAAAACTCTGTCATGCGTTTTCCTCACTCAAAATCTTCTGATTATAAATCATCATCTTCATCATCATAATCAATATTTTCATCTATAATCTCTTTTACACCTGAAATTTTCTCTTTTCGAAGAACTTCAAAATGCTCGAGTGTACGTTTTACTGAATCTTTTTCAGTATCAATGACTTCAGTAATTTGTATTGATTTTCTAAAACGTTTGAGTCCAACTTCACCTCGAAAACGCTCTTTTTGATCAACACTAACTGTTACTATATCATCAGCTGCTGCATCAAGTCTAATGATATCACCTACCCCTAAATCTAATACTTCACCTAGATATAATTCTGCATCTCCAAGTTCTGCTTCAACTTCAACTTGAGCCCCACCTAAAAGAACTTTCAACTCTTGGTTACGACTTTTTTTAGAACTGGTCTCATTTAACATTAAATCCCGTGAAGCAAGTTTGGGGAGAACAGGTTCCAATGCAATTACAGGATAACAAATATTCATCATACCTGAACTATGCCCAATTACAATTTCCATAACAACCATAACAACAATCTCATTTTGTGCAACAATCTGAACAACATTGGGACTAGATTCTTTTGATTCTACAGCAGGATAAATTTCCATTACAGGACCCCATGCCTCTTTTAACGTACTCATCATAACACGTAAAATAGTTTCAAAAAGACTTAACTCAATATCTGAAAATTCACGTCCTGCTTCAAATGGGTCCCCTTTTCCACCTAAGAGTCTATCTAACATTGGAAAAGCAATAGAAGGATTAATTTCTAAAACACCATTACCTTCAAGAGGTTTCATCGAAAAAACATTGAAGGAAGTAGGATTGGGAAGTGACATTAAAAACTCACCATAGGTCATCTGATCCACAGAGTGAAGGGTCATTTCAACAATAGAACGCATAATCGCTGAAATTTGAGAAGAGAGAGAACGAGCCATTTTGTCATGAATTCCTCTAAAAGCACGTAACTGCTCTTTTGAGACACGATTTGGACGTTTAAAGTCATAAAGTGTTATTTGTCTTTGGGGGAAGAGGGAGTCTTCTGTGTCCTCTTCTAAACTATCATCACCTTCATCTTCAACAACATCTAAAAGGGCATCAATCTCTTCTTGACTTAATATATCAGCCATGATCTTCTCCTAATACCTCTTTAATTTTACGAATTACTGCTTTATGAATTTGAGATATTCGTGACTCGGTTATCTCTAAGACACTGCTAATCTCTTTTAGTGTTAACTCTTCAAAATAGTAAAGTTGAATAATTGTTTGGTCACGTTCATTAAAACTCTCAAGTACCACTAAAATAACTTCTATTAACTCTTCACGTTCTATTTTTGCAAGCGTTGCACCTTGATCACTTTCATGAAGCTGGTCATCAAGAGGCATCACAGTATAAATTTCTGAAGCAATTCGTGCTTCATGAATTTTTTCTACATCTTCATCTAAAATTTTAGCTAACTCTTCATCCGTAGGTTCATACTCATGTTCTACGCGGTAACTCTCTACTGCATAATCAATTGCTTTTACCAGTTTACGGCTTGCTCTGCTTAAAACATCTAAAGAGCGTAAATAATCTAACATAGAACCATAAACACGTTGTTTTGCATATCCCCAAAACGAATCATTTTGTGCTTCATCATATCGACGTGCTAGTTTCACTAATTCTTCCGTACCAATAGCAGAAAGGTCTGAAAAATCGACTGAACTAGGAAGTCGTTCTTTAAGACGAAATGCCATTGCTTTAACAGCAGGGAGATATTGAATTGCCAATTGATCTTCTTGATGTTTTAGTTCAGCATTATAGATATCAGTTGGATTCATGCAGCACTCTTAGACTTAATTTTAGAAATCTCTTGTTTTTCTAAATCTGAGACAGAGTCTTCTTCATATACAGAATCAATAAACTTTTCTCTTTTAATAATTTCATGCATAAGTGTATCAAGGTCTTTTTCATGAACATGCATCGGAAAAGCATTTGTTTTTATTTCCATAGTATGAAGGTAAAATGCTACTGATAAATGAGCAAATAGATAGAAAAAAAGTGTAATTAATATTGTATAGGTTAATAAATCTTCTGGTGTATTTGTTTTTAATATCGAGAAAACAATACCAAGAATAAAGCCTTGAACAGTTATAAAGGAGACAAAGTTGGTACTACGCAAAAGGCTTCCTTTATAGTATATTTAAAAATATTTTAGTAATTAATTTTTAAAAATGCTTCATAAGTCGCTTAAACAATCCACTTAATCCACTATTATCTGACTCAACCAGCACATTTCGTTCCAATTTTTTAGCAATATGTTTGGCAATGGCATTAATATCTCTTGCCGGTTGAGATAATTCATGCTCATTGACAAAAAGCACTCGTTTTTTAACACTTTGTGACACTTTTGTATCAACATTTATTTTACCTAAAAGTTGAAGTTTAAGCTTACCACCAATATTAGCATATGCTACTTTTTTTATCTTTTCATAAACACCAATCGCCTCTTTTTCATTTTTTACTTGATTCATAATAACCGCAATATCATTACGAAGTTTTGAAGTAATTTTAATGGTGGCATAGGCATCAGTAATAGCAGCAGGATCAGGAACAGTCACAACAATAACATCATCTGCAGCTTGTAAAAAGAGCTGTATTGACTCTCCAATACCTGCACCTGTATCTATAATCATAACATCTAAGTCATCTAAAATATGTGCTTCTTGCATAAAACGCTCAAAAAGTGCTTCATCAGAGTATTTTAGAATTTCATCACCACTCTCACCAGGGATTAGTACTAAGTTTTCATTGATATTAATTAAAATATCAGAAACATTCGCCTCCCCTTTTAAGACATGTAAAATATTCTTTTTAATTTTAACATTAAACATCACATCTAAATTAGCTAAACCAATATCAGCATCAAAAATACCTACTTTTAATCCCATTTTAGACATAGAAGCAGCAAGATTAGAACTAATTGTACTTTTTCCAACCCCACCTTTACCACTTGTTACTGCTATAAAACGGGTCTTTTTCGCATTCTTAGGACTACTTGTTGTTCTATTTTCACTTTGTGACTTTACTAATGCTTCAAGTTTTGTAGCTTGATGATTACTACCAGTTATAGGACTCATGCTTTACTCCTATTGTATCCATGGAGCAGACACTCTACTAAAAACTCACTACTTGCTACACTCAAGTCTTCAGGGACTTCTTGTCCGACAGAAAAATAACTTATTGGTTTTTTTGTCTCATACGCTAAAGAAAAAACATTTCCAAAACCTTGTGTTTCATCAAGTTTAGTGAACATAATAGTATCAACACCCAAGGTTGAAAAATTATCATAGTTTACTTTTAAATCATCATACTTAATAGAACTTGGAAGTGTTAAAACAACATCAATATTGTATTCATCACTATTAGTTTCTAAACACTCTTGAATTTTCTCAATTTTGTTTTTATCATAAGGTGATGAGCCCATAGTATCAATTAAAATATAATCACAATAGTCTAAAGTGCGTAGTGCACTCATAAATTCAGGAGGGTCAACAACAGTTTCAATACCTAATTTCATCATACGAGCATACTGCATTAACTGTTCTACTGCACCAATCCGATACGTATCTAAAACAATAAGCCCTACTTTGTATTTTTTATCTAACAAATAAGAGTAACGTGCAGCTAGTTTCGCTGTTGACGTTGTTTTACCAACTCCTGTTGGACCCACAACCATAATAACTTTTTTCTGTCCAGTTAAAAGTGGTTTCTCTTGACGAATGGGAACCATCTTCCGTAGCAGTGTTTGAAAGTATCGTTTTACAGTTACTGTATTTTCACGCATTTTTAATGGCATATGTTCTAATGTCAAATGCATAATATCATCAAGATGTTTTTGATCCATGCCACTTTGAACAGAGAGCTTGTAAATCTCTGCAAATTCAGGAGGAATTGGTAAATCAATACCTTTTTCTTCCCACATAGTACTTTGCATTAGTTTTACTTTATCTCCAAGCTTTGACATCTCTTTACGAATCTCTTTTAGTTCGTAAGGCTCTGCTATCTTTTTTGGTGAGGTTAGACTATCTTCATTTGTAACTTCAGCAATCGCTGAAATTTGTTTTGCAGCTTCTGAAATACTGGCATAAACATCACTACTTTTTTTCTTAATAGTGTCATCACGATTACTCTGCTTTCGAGTAGGTGCTGCTGTATTATTTAAATGATTATGGGTGTGTGTCTGTATCGGTTTCGATCTATTTAAACGTGGCTGTTTTACTATTTTTTCATCATCAATGCCAACTACTAATTCATAAAGTGCTGTTTTACCTAAAGCTTTTTTTTGTAGCTCTTTTGTCTCAATAATAACGGCTTCATCACCTAGTTCAGCCTGTACTTTTTTAAAAGCTTCTGCTGGTGATGATCCGGCAAAGGTTAATATTTTCATCTATTAACTTCCATTTATAAAACTCCTAGGTGTAACAAAGGTATCACAACACTTTGACGTTCACGCCAATGTGGATGGGGTAATGTCAAATCACGATTTTGTATCGTTTGATAATCAAAAAAAAGTAAATCTAAATCTAATGTTCTTGGCGCATCAGCAAAACTGCGTTTACGTCCAAATTTTTTCTCTACTCGCAATAAAAAGTATAAAAATTGTTGTGCGTGTAAAGAGGTGGCCACTTCAATAATACCATTTTGAAAATCTTCTTGTTCAAGATAACCAAATGGGGGGTTTTTAAGAAGCGGTGATGTTGCAATAACCTCTACAAAAATAGATTTTTGTAGAAAGTTAAACAGCTTATCAAAACGCCGTTTTACATCACCTACATTTCCACCAATACCAATAACTGCACGGTAACGATGCAAACTTTTTTGTTTTTTAGAAAATGGAAAATTAGCTTTATAACTGAGTTTCATCCCTGTTTTAAGCGTTCTACTTTTTTCCATTTTTACTAAAAATCTTTAAAATTATGCTTGAGGTTGTTGTGCAGCAACTGCAGCTTGTTGTTGTGCAGCTTGTTGCTCTTGCATTGCTTTAATTTCATTTAAAATTTGTAACATTCCAATCATACTTAGGTGATAACCAAATGGTCCAAAACCAACAACAGATGATGCACATACGGCAGCAATCATGTTCTCTTTTCTAAACTCTTCACGACGGTGAATATTACTAATGTGAACTTCAATAGTTGGAAGTGCAACAGCAGAAATTGCGTCACGAATTGCAATTGAAGTGTGAGTATATGCTGCTGGATTAATAATAATTCCATTTGCATCACCATAACACTCTTGAATTTTATCTACAATTTCACCCTCAAGGTTACTTTGAAAAAATTCAATCTCTACACCATTTTGATCAGCTGTCTCTTTCATTTGAGCATGAATTTGCTCTAACTTCATTGGACCGTAAATATTTTGTTCACGAACACCTAGCATATTTAAGTTTGGACCTTGGATTACTACAATTTTCATTTATTTCCTTTGTATTTTTAAAAAGTTATCTTTTTTAAGCTGATATTATATCTATCTTAAGCATAATCTACTTTAAAAAAAGAGCATACTTTTGAAAATTATTGTACCCCATTACATTTTGACCCCAAATACCCTTTTAGAGGGCTACTCAATCGCTTATGACACTCAGATTATTGCTATTGATACTTTTGAAAAACTTAACGATTTATATCCTGAAGCTAAAGTACAAACTTTACCTCAATATTCACTGATTATGCCAGGTCTTATTAACAGCCATGTTCACTTGGAATTTTCAGCAAATAAAAGTACTTTGGAGTATGGTCAATTTATGCCATGGCTAAATAGTGTTATTAAGTCTCGTGAAGAATTAATTGAAGGAAGTGAAGCCTCAATCGAGAAAGCTATTGACGCAATGCTTTTAAGTGGAACCACAACCTTTGGAGCTATTAGTTCTCATGCATTTGATTTAAATGCGGCAAGTAATGCTAAGCAAAACGTTATCTTTTTTAATGAACTTATTGGATCACAAGCTGTTATGGCAGATGCTCTTTTTCAGGACTTTACGGAACGACTTGATGCTTCTAAAACTGTAGCACAAACTCGTGATGGATTTATACCCGCAGTAGCTATTCACTCGCCATACTCCGTTCATCCCATTTTGATTAAACGAGCTATTGAGTTAGTAGGGTTTGACAATTTACCTCTTACTTCACATTTTATGGAGAGTCAGGCTGAACGTGATTGGCTCGACAATAACGGGGGAGACTTTCAACCCTTTTTCAAAGAATTTTTAAAACAAGAGCGTGCCGTTACTACGGCATCTGAATTTTTAGATCTTTTTAACGATACTCCAACACTTTTTACCCATGGCACAAAGCTTAATAACGATGAAATCACTCAAATAAGTAAATACAATCATGCGCTTATTCACTGCCCTATTTCCAATCGTTTACTCGGAAATGGTAAACTTGATATTCAAACATTAAAAGAGAATAATATTGATGTTTTATGTGCAACAGATGGTCTTAGTTCAAACTATACTTTAAACCTTTTTGAAGAGATGCGTACCGCACTTTTTATGCATCATGATAATAATCTTTTAGAAGTAGCACACCAATTAATTCAAAGTGTAACAACACTACCCGCCAAAGCGTTAAACCTCAACAAAGGCGAGATTAAAACCGGTGCTGATAGTGATATGATTGTTCTTCAGCTTGATGAAGAAGCAAACGATCAACTCATTTTACACCTGATTTTACACCACTACCCCGTCACTAATATTATTATTCGTGGCGAGACTATTATATAACCCATAAAATGAGCTAAGCACATTTTATTACGCTTGCCGCTGAGGCACTAAAGCTTCTCTCTTAACGAGAAGGAAAAATATTCTAATATAGAGGAAATTTATTATCATGATAGAATTTTTAAGAAAATTATTTTACCCCATAACCGCTCCCATTAACTTTATACAAAACCATTTTAAAGCCATGGTTTTTTTACTTATTTTAATTCTTCTTTTTGGAGATACTAATTCAGAAGATTTACAACAACATAATGTTGAAAAAATTTCTTTAGTAGGACCTATTTTTGATGTTAGTGAAGTAATTGAACAACTTGATGATGCCGCAACTAATAGTAATGTTAAAGGTGTACTTTTTGAAGTCAACTCTCCGGGCGGTGCGGTTGCACCTTCAGTGGAGTTAGCTTACGCAGTAAAACGTCTTCAAGAGGTAAAACCTGTTGTTGTATACAGTGGAGGAATGCTTGCAAGTGGAGGCTATTACGCTTCAGTTTGGGCAGATAAAATTGTAGCTAACCCTGGTGCTATGGTAGGAAGTATTGGTGTTATTATGCACGGTGCGAATCTAGAAGAAATTATGCAAAAAATAGGAATTAAAAGCCAAATTATTCAAGCCGGTGCTTTTAAACAAGTAGGAACAAGTGATAGAGAGTGGACGAAAGAAGAACGTGGGGAATTAGATAAAGTCATTCAAGACACCTACAATATGTTTGTGGCTAATGTTGCTGACGGACGTGATTTAAATATTAGTAATGCTAAAGATTTTGCTAACGCTCATATTTTTACCGCATCTCAAGCCAAAGAGGTAGGTCTTGTTGATGAACTTGGTGTTGAATATGATGCTAAAAACTTACTTGTAGAACTTAGTGGTGTAGACGTTCCAATTTGGAACAAAGCTGATAAAATTGATGAGTTTATGAAGAAACTAACCTCTCAAGGCGCTTCAATGTTACATGTTTATTTTCCATCATTAACAATGAAATAAATTATGCAACTACCTTTTACTAAAGAACAGATACATAACTATCTTAAACTGTATGGTGGCATAGTTATTATCATGATACTTTTTTTTATTGCTGCCAACAATTTTTATAGTGCAAAAAATTATGATAAAAAAGTGTTTAAAGCAGACACCCAAGAGCAGTTAAAAGAGAAAAAACAAGATGAAGTAAACAAAAAAATGGCTGTTACACCAACGGAGTCTACTTCAAAATACAGACTCCTCGATAAAGCGTACTAGTCCGCTAATAAACGCTCAAATTTAGCATCGGTAAGTAGTTTTAAAAATGCTTCCAATGCCTCTACTTTAGTATCTGTCAACTCTTTAGTATCTTTTAACACTTCATAATTCACCGTAGCATTATGTTCAGGTTCTAACCATGCATTTCCAGTTTCAGGGTTTATAGGATGATTTCCTTGTCCTGCCATATGGTCATAAAACTCTAATACAGTACGAAGATTTTTAAAGACCCCATTACTCATATAAGGTCCTGTTACCGCAACATTTCTCAGTGTAGGTACTTTGAATTTCGAGTAGTGCGTAGTATCATTAATGTCACCGCGTCCCCCTAAACCTAAATCTGTATGAGTTAGTGGTAAATTTTTAGCAGCTAAGGCTTCTAAATTACGAGGTGCCCCTACATTTTCATACTCATAATTTGTAAACAACTCTTTATTTGAATTATCTTCTGACTTTGAATTTAGTGTATGGCACTGAACACAGTTTGTATTATTTGTTGAAAAGAATAATGAATACCCTAACTCTTCTTGCCCTGTCATTCTATAGTCACCACGTAAAAATTTATCGTATTTAGAATCAAATGTTGCAAAAAGTTCTGTTTTTTCAAACTCTGCAATAGCATCAGTAATAGCATCATAAGCCGTATCACTATTGTCAAAAATAGTCTCACCATAAATTGTTTTCATTGACGTCACATAACTACTATTTTCTTGTACCCGCTCTACAACACTAGCCGCTGATGGCATCTGCATCTCGGCACCATCTAGAAAAGGACCCTTTGCTTGGGCTTGTAAATCTTTAGAACGTCCATCATGAAATTGTCCGCCCACATAAGCATTTTTAGCACTATCAAAAGTAAAGTCAGGTGAGAATTGAGCATAACCTGCTGTTGGAGTATTACGACCACCCAATGAGACATTATCTTGTCCAACAGAGAGTGCACCATGAACAGGATTATTATCGTCATCTTTAGAAAAACGGCTATCAACAAAACCACTATCTAAATCATGACATGTCGCACATGACATTGTTTTGTCACGAGAGAGTGTTGTATCACTATAAAGTTCTGCACCTAATTGTGCTTTTCCCATTGGAGGAACACAACTACACTCTCCTTCTGAAGTAGTACCACACCCACTTAAAAGTGTTAATGAAACTAATGCACTGAGAACTATTTTATATTTATGTTGAATATTCATCTTACAATCCTGATATTAATTATTAAAATTGTAACAGAAAGAGTCTTAATTTAATTTGAAAACTATTATCATTATTATTTAATGAACCTCATCCTCTTAAAAAGAGGGAGGATTTTCAATAACTGAAGTAATAGGAAAAGGAGGAAGAGGTACACCACTTGATGTTCGAGTAGGCTGTTTAATGACTTCTATAACGGTAACTTCGTCATCTTTTGGTTCTTTTACCAAAATGTCATCGTCATTTTTAAAGTTATCTTCTTTATCTAATAAATTCTTATTGTCAGAAGGTTCATTTTGAGTGAGTGCTTCGATTTCTGTTTTATCTTGCACTTTTGTATCATTCTCAACATTAGAATTACTATCATTTTGAACTTCACTTTGTTCACTAGATTCAGGTTCGGTAGAACCTCCACCGCCACCACAAGCGGTAAACAAGGTCGCAATTAAAAGCAAAAGTGCTATTTTTTTTATTATCATGATAACTTCTTTATTATTTCAAAAGCCAAACGGCATCGGCTTCCTCTAGTGTTGAAAACGTTTGTACATTATCACTACGAAGAGCATTCATTGTTGTAGCTGATGGAGAATAGGCTTTCATAGTTCCATTTTGAAACGTCCATAACACCTGAGCCGAATTGAATAGACTCATATCACGAATTTCCCCTCGACTACCTAGTAAATGCCAACCACTTGAAAGTTTTTCAACCTCGTTTTGAGTTAAAGGATTTTTTCCCTCAATTCCACAAGAACTTGGACTATTTTTACACAACTGTTTTCCATATTCAATGGCTTCATTCATTGTCATATCCAGTACGTTAAGAGTTAAACTTTGAGTTGTTTCAAGACCGTTACTGTCAACAACTTTTACACGTACCGTTTTACTTCCTGATGTGTCAAACTCAACATTAAAACTTGTAAGTGTTGTATTGCTTTGAGTAACTAAAGTGCCGTTTCCATTGTCAATGTAGAGTTGATCTATTTTTGCACCTTCTGATAAAGTAGATGTAAATATGAGGGTAATACTTTGTAGTACCTTTATCGTTTTACTGTTAATAATAATTTCTGGTGCAGCAGTTACTTCATAAGGCCCCATATCAATTGTTCCTCCTGATATACGGCCTTTATCATCTTTGTCAGTTGCTAAAAGATTTAAAATTATTTCATAGTCAGTGGTTGAAAATAAATTTTTAAATGAACTACTAGTTGGATTAAGCCCTTTATTGATTACAATGGCATCACTTTCTAAGTGCTCTAAATCACTAGAAAAATTAATAGTTCCTTCGGAAGGTTGAATATTATTTTTTTTCTCAACACTATAATTTGAAAGATTCTCGATTTTTAAATAGTCAATATAGTTATTAAAAAACTTGGCATCACTAATTAAGCTAATATCAGTTTTATTGTTTAAAAAGATATTATTTACAAAAGTTCCCTTTCCATAAACTATTTCATCTGATTCTGAATGGTTTTTAATTAGGTTATTTATTACAAGAGGATAACTAAAACTACTCAAATAAGCACTACCTTCGTTCGCTATATTTGCGTCAAAAATATTATTAATTAATGTAGTTGTACCCTCTGACTTGAATCCCCCTCCTTTAGATGCAGTATTCTTAATAAAATCACTATTTGATACTGTAATTTTATTTGTGTAAATTCCGCCACCTAATGAGGCACTATTCTCAATAAAATCACTATCTTTTATAGCTACAAAATGCAGTGAAAATAGACCACCACCTAATCTACTTTTATTATTTTTGAATACAGTATTACTAACCTCTGCAGAATTATGAGCGTGAAAGCCTCCTCCATCTTCACCAGCAAAATTACTTTCAAAAGTACATTTTTCTACTATAACCGTAGAAGAGTAAGTATAAAATCCGCCACCCTTACCAGAGTTATCATTAGCTCTATTATTGAAAAAAATAGAATTTTTTACTACTAATGCTCTACTAGCATAAAAACCAGCACCATACCCAAAAGAGTCAATACTATTATCTTTAAAAGTAACTTTATCTACATCTATTTTATCATTTACATAAATACCACCGCCATTACTACTGCTGTTACCATTGGAAATAACAATATTTCTAATAAATAGTGTAGAGTCTTTAGCATTATTATAATTAAGAACTTGGTCTGTACTATCCCCATCCAAAATAACATCATTACGAGTCAATCCACTTTTAGCTTGAAGTGTTAAATCAAATGCTTCACTATCTGAAAACTTAAAAGTTCCCAAACCATCAGAAGTTGTTTTGTAAGTACCTGCAAAAAATTCAATTGTGTCACTTTGTCCATTTAAAGCGGCACTTTCTAAAGCAGCACGAAATTCAGTAACGTTGGAGACAGAAAAAGTTTGAGCAAAAAGAGGACTACTTAAAAATCCCCCCCATTAAAAGAGAAGCAAAAGCAAGTTTAGAAGAAAAGTTTTTTATCATGATAAGCCTTTAAAGTTTATAATTGTTATTATATACTATTATAAATTTATTTTGGCTTTCTCTGTTTTAAGTTATGTTATAATTCTTTTGTGATAAGAACTTAGTGTACTTTTTGGAGTGGCAAAAGGTCAGTGGATTAATTACCCACTGACCTTTTTTTTTGCCCTCCAATTTGTACACAAAGGGGATATTATGAATAAGTTACTTATCACACTTTTACTTCTTTGTTATTTTGTAACAAAGTTGTACTGACTTATTCAAGGGGTTTTCCCCTTGTCCCCTTTTAAAAAATAAACCCTGCTTGCATCGTAAAACTCTGCTCATCGGCAAAATTAGCGCCACTTGCATAATCTTTAATGGTATAGTCCGCTTTTAAAACCACTTTAGGGTCAGGGAAATAAGCTAGACCTGTACTATACTCTAAAAACTTATTGTTATCAGGGTTAGTAGTTTTATTCGTAGCATCCATGTCTAAACGTTCAATATCACCAACTACAAACACTTGATGTGTAGTTGACATACTATTTAAAACATCATACCCTACCGTTAAATATTGACCATTTACAGACTCTGAAATATTTGGATTTGGTAAAGTACTCACATCACCGCTAAGTCCACCATAACTTGCTAATGCTTTCACATCAAATCCACTGTTTTTATAACTTCCATGAACTTCAAGCATAGTAATATCAACTTTAGAACTGTTTGCTGTAGTAAGACCTATCCCAGGACGTGACTCTTCAAGAACCGATGATTTTCCATATAAAAAAGAACTTCCTACATTAATACCTGAACCCATGTCATAACTTCCACGAAGTACCATTGACATATCATCCGTAAATTGACGTGCACCTAAACGTCCTTGTTGAATATAACGTCCCTCAGTAAATGCACCGGCATCAGGCGAGGTAATAATTCCAGCATAGTATTCAAAACTATCAACTTTACCGTGAGTTAACAGACCATTGGTGTGCCATGTTGAAGGGATTATAAAGGTCTCTACACGAGGGCGTTCTGTTGTTAAGTACGCTACAGGTTCATGATTTAAATTTGTCATTCCAAAAGGAACTAAAATATGCCCTACTCTAACTGCAAATTTTTCATCAATTAAAAAGTCTAAATAAGAGAACTCAACAATAGCATATTTATAATTTTTTGTATTATCACTACGTGAACCTCCATCTTCAAACTCAATTTCAGTGTTCATTACAATCCAATCGTTAAACTTAAAACCAATGTAAGGGACAAAACGGACAATATTAAACTCAGCCTTATTTTGAGTCTCATTTGCCGTAGCGCTTGAGTAGTTTTTAAAAGCACTATACTTTTTAAATTTGTACTCGCCATAACCGCCTATCGATACAAAGTTATCAGTGTGATACACTTTTGAAGCAGCCTCTCCCATTGAACTAAAGCTTTTGTACTCTGATTCCAAAATTGAACCACTGCTTGAGCTATTACTAACCTCTTCTAACAGTGCTTCATTGGTCTCACTTTGCTCTTTTTTAAAACTTGCCAACTCTTTTTGAAGTTGTTTAATTTGCTGTTCTAAATTTTTATTTTCATTACTATTTGTAGTACTGTTTTGTGCCATAAGCACACTTGTGACTAATAAACTTAATGCTATTTTTTTTATCATGATAGAGTCTCTCTTTATAATTTTATTTTTGATTAAAAGGATGAAAAAGTAAAGCACTTAAAGAGTGGCTTACTTTTTCTTCCGTTGTTCCAAGTCCATACTTCATCTTTTTTTCAAAAGTGTAACACTTCAATGAGTTCCCCATATAGTCCCAAATAGCTAAAGATGAACCATAATTTTTATTCATACTATTCACACTATGATGAAGTTGATGTTGTGCAGGTGAAACAATTATGTGTTCTAAAAATTTTCCATAACTAAGATGAATATGTGAATGTCGTAAGTTTGAACCAATTAGTGAGAAAAAAAGTAAAAAAACATTAACACCCATCACCTCATAAACCGATACCTTCGCTCCAAAATAGTAGACAAAAACTCCACTAACTACTCCGGCTGTAAAAGCGTATCGTAATCCAAATAAAATATTTTCTACGGGATGAACTCTATAAAATGTTAAAGGAGTTAAAACCTCTGCACTATGGTGAATCTTATGAAATCTCCATAAAATATCACTACTATGCATTAAACGATGAAGCCAATATCGTGTCATATCATTGAGTAAAAAAAGTATTACTGTAAAACTTATCATGATAGTTGTTTTATTCAATAATAATCTATCATGATAAACTAAATTTTGCTCCAAAAACTTCACTACAAAAAAAGCTACTTCGTTTACACTAATAAGTAGCGGTGATATTATTAATACTTTTATAAACAACGAAAGTATAAAATATTTATAATCTAACTGTGCCGAAGGATGCCACCAAATTGCTTTGGTAAAATATTTTGTTTCTGGTTTTAACTTTGAATATATTAAAGCAATACTCAAAGCAGCTAGAAGATAAACCCAATAGATTCGTTGATGAGAATCAAAAAGATATAAAAAGTCTAAATTAATCGCCATCTGCTTCAATGATTTTCGCCGTTACATTTAAAGCACCAATAATAAGCCCCAAATAACTATCTTGTAAAACATCAATTTTATTATAAAGCGTTTCAACCTCACTTGAAGTCAATTTAGCTTCTAAATTACTTTCTATACTTTCAACTAAAACCAGAGCTTCGTCAATAGTTGTTCTAATAGTTTGAACTTCACTCTGAGCCTGACGCGCAGCAGCGTAATCGCCGAAGTCATTACTATTATCATCATTCATCACTTTCTTATGCGTTACTAAAATACTTTTAATAGCCTCAAGAGAAAGGTGTGAAAAACGGTATTCTAAACGCTCAGAACTCACACTATCTTTATATTTTGCAGTTAATCCCGCAGCGTCACCAATACGCCACTCTTTCAGCTTAAAAGCACTATCTTTTAAAATGTTTGATAAATTCTCTTTTGCCGTCTCTTCATTAGTCTCAAAAACAAAAGAACTGTAAAAAGTTTCAATAGTTTCAAGACGCGTAATCATTTTTGAAATACAGACATCCGCCATCTCTAAAAGACGACCATTTTGCATTAAAGCTAACAATGCTTCAATACTTAGTTCTCTATTATATAAAATGTACTCTAAGGCATTAATACTTTTTAAAGAATTTTTAAACATTAAATCATTCACACTTGCATTTGATTCTAAAACGACATCAAGTTGTCCAGGAATATCTTCATTGGTATTGTGAAAAAAATCCATTAAACGTAATGTATCACTTAAACTACTCTCATAATCTCCTGCAATATAAGTAACTTCAACAGCTTTATATGCCATCATAAAGTTTTTAAAATCATTATGAACTTGAGTTAAATTAGCACTACTAACGTCTGATTTCAAAGTAGCACTACTCAATTGTAAAGCCTTAAGTGTTGTTACCGCATTACTACTGTTTTGGGCTAATACTGTACTGCCTAACGATTTAAAAGTATCTTCTGCACTGACTGCTATCGTTGAGCTATTGCCTACAAGACCCGTTTCACCATCATACGCATTATCACCACATCCGGTAAAGGTCATTACTATTACAAAAGCTGTTACAAGAAAGTTTTTCATTATAGTGACTCCAAAAATTTAATTAATTCTACTCTATCTTTTTTATCTAACGCTAAAAAAGCATTCTGTGATGCTTTAGCTTCGCCACCATGCCATAAGATGGCCTCTTCTAATGTTTGTGCTCGTCCATCATGTAAATAAGACTTTTTTCCACTCACAATTTTACGAAGTCCCACACCCCAAAGTGGTGGTGTTCGCCACTCTTGTGCAGATGCATTCCCTTCTATTCGTCCGTCCGACAATCCATTACCCATGTCGTGTAATAATAAATCAGTAAAAGGATGAATAATCTCTTTACTATCTAGTGTATAACTTTCAACATGACAGCCCACACAGTTAAGTGCTTTAAAAAGTTTCGCACCACCATAAACATTTTTAGAATCTCTTTGATTAGGAACGGCTAGACTTTTTGTATAAAAAGTTATAGCATTTAAACGTTTCATAGGAATATCAAAAGTATGGTAACCACGAGGAGCATCTAAACACTCTTGTTGTAATGATGTACAATTTTCATTAGGAAAAAAAACAGATGTTAAACCCATGTCATTACTTGCAGCGGCCGCAACTTGTTGCTTCACTGTAGGTGCTGATGCTTTCCAAGTAAAACGACCTATTGCAGTCTTATTTGTTTCTATGTCATGCACATAATGAACACGTCCTGTAATACCATCTCCATTTTCATCATGATAATCTTCATGTGCAAGAATATCTTCTTTAGATATTTTTTCTAACTGCCCTAATCCTAAAAGTCCTAATGCAATTCGAGGTGCAATCGTTGCATTAAGTTCACCATAATTAAGATTATCAATGCTATAACTAGGGTCATGTAAGGTATCTGAACTTTTATCATGATAGAAAATAATCTTATCATGATAGATTACTTTTGGTGTTCCTTCATAACGTACTTCTTTTGTTCCATTCAAACTTAACTGAGCTCCGTAAACAGTATCAAAAGCTTGATTACCGTTACTCAGCCGCATGACTAAAGAACGATGAATTGAACCATCGCTATTTAAAGGCACTCCTGCTCCATTATTAGGATGACAACTCAAACAGGTATTAGCACTAAAAAGAGGTCCTAGACCATCACGTGCAGTGGTTGCAGCGGGCGCTTCTACCCATGGAATAGAAAAAAAACTTTTTCCTAAAATAAAACGGTCCTTTTCACTATTAGTCATATTAGGCTTAGGTTGTGAAAAAGCCTTTTTTGAAACTATGTTACTACTTTGAGATGCACCTAAGACGTCATATTCAAATGTATTAGTTTTTACACAAGTATCACTGCATCCTACTAAAAATATTAGTACTGAAAATGTAAAAAAAAACTTTAGCATCGGGAGACTCCTTAGAAATTTAAATACAAACAATTACTATAACTTTGTTTCACCCGAATCTGTTACTGAAGATGTTGATAATGTAATGCCTAACTCTTTAGCAACATTAACCATCTCGTCACCTAATGCACGCATCTCATTTTTAAGTGCTGTTATTTCAGTAGCATTATGACCTTCTAAAATTTGATAATCAAAATGTTCTACTGTTTTAGCTTTAGTATCGATACTACTAATTTTACTATCGATACTTGTTGTCAGTGCTAACGTTATTGTAATTTGAGAAGCACTCACATTAGCCATAATTCCGGGACCAAAATGTGCACCTTTGTAAGTACCATTTAAAATATTTTTAAAACCTTCAAAGTCACCAGCAATATCTCTATGAGTATTATCACTAAAACATGAATGTTCATCCTCTTCACTTGGTGTTAATACTGCAACTGCAATACGTTCATTAGCCACTTCAGACTTAATAAAAACACCCATACCTGACAAAATTGCTTTTAATGAAATATCAGTTGCTATATTATCTGAAGCATTTTCACCAGTTAATTCATTTAAAAGTGCAGCACGATAACGTCCTGTATTCCCATTTAATGTTTTAGACCAAGCTGACGCCACTAACTCTAAATCAATAACAATTTTTGAAGCTGCAGCATTAAGATATGCTTTACGGCGATCTGAATTTGCTTCACTAATGTAGTCACTAACAGGACGTTCACCTGCTGTTAAAGGGCCGTTTGTAATAGTATCAGCAACAAATGAAGTGTAATCTTGATCTTGTCCCCAAAGTAAAAATTCAATGGCGTGATATCCTGTCGCCACATTCGCTGCACCACCATTTTCATTAAGTGAAGATAATGCTTCTGCTGTAATTGTCGTGATATCAACTTGTGTTCCACCAGAAGGTGTAAATTGACCTATAGTATCAATAATGTTACCTGATGTTTTTGTACCCTCTTTTGAGATTGTATAATCAATCATGTTTTCATCAAGCGGCCATGCATTTAATTGCCCTTCTGGAGCATTATATGCTGTTGCAACCCAACCTGATTCTGCGTCGATAGGACCATCAGAAAGGCGGAATACTTCTGATTGCAAATAACTTTCACGAGAAACTTTCCACGCATCTTTTGCCACTTGTAGTGTTGTTTGTGTAGGGTTTTCAGTAAATGTTGATAATGCTATTTGAAGTGCTTTGGCATCATTAACAGTATCTGTATAATTTGCTAAAGCAACATCTGCATAGGTAACAAGAATTGCAGATTTCTGAGAATCAGTAACACTTTTTGTTTCAGCATTTACTACGGGAGTATCACTTGAACTACCTCCACAACCACTAAGTACTAATAGTGTTACAACGGATATACTTCCTAATTTTTTAAAAGATAATTTCATTTCAAATTCCTTAATTGATATTTATTATCGTAATTATAATCTAAAATTCTTAGTCTTTTATTAAAATGATAATAATCATCAATATAAATTAAATGCTATAATTTTGCTTTTGCTAATGTAACACAAAACAGAACTTTTTTATTGTTCTGCTTTAAAAGTAGCATTGCTTCTTGAAGTGTTTTACCCGTAGTTATAATATCATCTATTAAAATTATCTCGTTTAGTTTAATATCATGATAAATAAAATTACGGGGATTAGATTCTCTTTGTTTAACAGTTTTTGAGGAATAACTATATGTTGATTGAGAACGTAAAATATTAAAATGAGGTATTAATACTTTACTCTTTAAAAATTTTACTAAAATAGCAGTATGTGAGTAGCCATGTCCATTATGATCGTCAATACCAACAACAGCAATCTTTGAAGTATATTCAAAATTCATTGCAAATTTTTTCATAGCTATTGAAGCTAAAATATTTAAAATATAATAGCCAATATCAGTATGCTTTGTATGTAAAAGTATTTTAATTTTATCGTAAGTATAAAAAGAGAGGACTTTAACATCATCAATGTAAGTGATGTAAAGTGAAGGTTCAAGCTCTTCAATTTGACAGGTTTTACAGATGTGCAATAGCGAAAAACTACCACACATCAAGCAGTGCATTAATTTACCTTCTTAGTAAATTAACATTTAGCCATCCATATTAAGAACAGACATAAAGGCTTCTTGTGGAAGTTGTACTTTACCAATAGACTTCATACGTTTTTTACCCGCTTTTTGTTTTTCAAGAAGTTTACGTTTACGTGTAATATCTCCACCATAACATTTTGCAGTAACATTTTTACCCATCGACTTCACTGTTTCACGAGCAATAATACGACTTCCAAGTGAGGCTTGAATTGCCACTTCAAAAAGTTGACGAGGAACAATTTCTTTCATCGCTTTAACTAAGGCACGACCCCGAGAATCTGCTGATGTACGAGGAACAATAACACTTAATGCATCAACAACATCACCTGCTACACGAACATCAAGTTTAACTAAATCACCTTCACGAAAACCAATAGGATCATAATCAAAACTTGCATATCCTTTTGAAATTGATTTTAACTTGTCATAGAAATCAACTACGATTTCATTCATAGGTAGCGAATATTCTAAAAGTACGCGCTCTTCGTTTAAATAATCCATTTTCTCTTGCATACCACGTTTTGAAATTACTAAATTCATAATATTTCCAAGATATTCTGTAGGAGTAATTACTGTTGCCCGAACATAAGGTTCTTCAATACTTTCAATATAATTAGGTTCAGGAAGCTGTGAAGGATTTTGAACTTCTACTAGCGAACCATCATTCATATGAACATTATAAATAACTGATGGAGCCGTTGCAATTAAATCAAGATCAAACTCACGTTCAAGTCTCTCTTTGATAACTTCCATATGTAACATTCCTAAAAACCCTACGCGAAATCCAAAACCTAAAGCTACAGAAGTCTCAGGCTCATAAGATAAAGAACTATCATTTAATTTTAGTTTATCAAGCGCATCACGTAAATCTTCAAACTTATCCGTATCAATTGGATAAAGTCCTGCAAAAACAAAAGGTTTCGCAGGTTCATAATCACCTACTGGTTCAGTAGTAGGATTTTTAGCATCCGTTATTGTATCACCAACATTTACAGCAGCAGTATCTTTAAGTCCTAGAACCATAATACCGATTTCACCACTTTGTATTGTTTTAGTTTTTTGCTTTTTAAGAGGATGTGGGTACATCAAATCTAAAATTTGATGTGTCTCTTTATTACTCATAAGCTGAATCGATTGTCCTTTGGTTAATTCCCCATCAAAGACACGAACTAAAGCAACTGAGCCTAAATAAGAGTCAAACCAAGAATCATAAATAATTGCTTTTGTTGTAGCTTCGGGATCACCTTGAGGCTCAGGAACACGTTCAACAATAGCGTCAAGAAGTTCACGAATACCAAGACCTGACTTGGCAGACACTAATAAAGCATCAGTTGCATCAACACCAATACTCATTTCAATCTCTTCAATAACACGTTCAGGTTCAGCTGCAGGTAAATCAATTTTATTAATGACAGGAAGAATTTCTAAATCGTTATCTAATGCTAAATAAACATTTGCAATAGTTTGCGCTTCAACACCTTGAGCTGCATCAACAATTAAAAGTGCACCATCACTAGAAGCAAGTGATTTACTTACTTCGTAAGAGAAATCAACATGACCTGGAGTATCAATAAGGTTTAAAATATAATGTTCGCCATCTTTAACATAATCAAGTCGAACACTTTGCGCTTTAATTGTAATTCCGCGCTCTTGTTCAATATCCATAGTATCCATCATCTGAGTTGTCATTTCACGCTCAGACACTGAACCACACTCTTGAATAATACGGTCAGCTAATGTACTTTTGCCATGATCAATATGAGCAATGATAGAAAAGTTTCTTATATTTTTCAAATTAATCTCTTATGCAAACAGAGAGTTTACACTCTCATTATGATAAACGCGACGAATAACTTCACCAAATAAAGGTGCAACTGAAAGAACTTTAATTTTTTTACATGTACCGTCAACTGGCAATGTATTTGATACAACTAGCTCATCAAGTTCGCCTGCATTTAAATTAGCATAAGCTTTTCCACTTAATACAGGGTGAGTAGCACATGCCATAACAGAAGTTGCTCCATTTTTCTTAAGCGCTGCAGCAGCTTTAACCATAGTACCAGCTGTATCAACCATATCATCAATCATAATGATATCTTTGCCTTTAACATCACCAATAATATTCATTACTTCAGCTTCATTTGCTTTTTCACGACGCTTATCCACAATAACCATCTCTAAGCCCATTTTCTCAGCAAAATAACGTGCACGAGCAACCCCTCCGATATCCGGTGAAGCAATTATTGGATTTTTAAGATTTTTTGATTTAATATAATCTTGAAATACAATAGATCCATATAAATTATCAACAGGAATATCAAAAAATCCTTGAATTTGACCAGCATGTAAATCCATAGTGATTACTCTATCAATTCCAGCAGTTTCATACATATCAGCTACAAGTCGAGCAGTAATAGGTACACGAGGAGCTGCTTTTCTATCTTGACGTGCATAACCAAAATAAGGGACAACAGCGGTAATTGAATCTGCACTAGAACGACGTAATGCATCAGTCATAATTAAAAGTTCCATCAAATTGTCATTTGATGGTGCACCAGTAGATTGAATAATAAAGACATCTCTACCACGTACACTTTCAGAAATCTGCACAGATATCTCACCATCACTAAAACGTTTAATATCAGCCTTTGCTAAAGGTACATCCAGTTTTTCACATACTTCTTTAGCAAACTCTTGACTTGCCGTACCAGCAAAAATTTTATATCCGCGCATATTCATCCTATTTATTTAAATTATGGAATTATAGCGAAGTTGTCTTTAGGGAAATGTGAAAGAAAGAAACTAATAGTAATAAAATTAAGAAAGCTCATTACTATTAGTTAAAGTAACAATGATGTTAAATTAGAAAAAACAAAAAATGGCTAAGTAAAAATTAAGAAAGTAGGTAGGCAAGAGGTAAAGCACAAAAAGCAAAAAAGGATAAAGATCAGAGAAATAGCAAATAGAATGTTATATATAAAAGTTAAAAGCTAAAAATATTAAAAAGTAAAAAGAATTAAAGTATAAGAATAAAAAGTCAGAAGAATAAGAAATC
>Ga0233442_1000211_pt1 | contig 65512 bp, 63 predicted proteins | sample SI_123_September_3_FD_182789 | JGI IMG/M metagenome (GOLD analysis project Ga0233442, IMG submission 182789) | Seawater microbial communities from Saanich Inlet, British Columbia, Canada - SI_123_September2016_150_MG | ecosystem: Environmental > Aquatic > Marine > Inlet | place: Canada: British... | reverse complement strand
AATAAAAATAAGAAGGGTGATGTCTTATCAACATCCAAAATTGCAGGAATACAGGCGGCAAAAAAGACTGCTGATTTAATCCCATTGGCACATAATTTAAATCTAACCAAAATTGACATTGATTTATTTATTGATAAAAAAAATAATATGATTAATTGTAAAAGTTTAGTTAGATGTTTAGGTAAAACAGGGGTTGAAATGGAGGCACTAACTGCCGTTTCTGTTGCCTTACTGACTGTTTATGATATGTGTAAGTCTTTCAGTAAAAATTTAGTTATTTCTAAAATCATGTTACTCAAAAAGTCTGGCGGGAAATCAGGAAGTTGGTCTAAATAAGAAGTGATTAAATGGCACTAAATAAACAAAAAAGTGATGATGAAATATTTCAAGAAAGCATAAAATTTCATCAATCAGGTAATTTAAATAATGCGCAAAAAGGTTTCAGCTATTTAATTTTAAAATATCCAAATAGTCCTGACTTATTGAATAGCCTGGGGACTATAAACCTTCAACTTGGTGAAGATAGTAAAGGGTGTTCATTTCTTGAAAAATCACTTCAGATGAATCCAAACCAACCCATGATTAGTTTCAACCTTGGAAATTCATATGCTAACCAAAAAAAATTCTCAAAGGCACTTAAGTTTTTAAAAATGACATTATCAAACGATCCAAATTATATAGAAGCATATAAAAAAAAGGGTGAGATTTTGACGCATTTAAAAATTCATGATGAAGCTTTATATTGCTTTAAAAAAGCAATTAAACTTGTTCCTGAGGATATTACTATTTTAAATGGAATCGGAGTAAATCTTTTAGAGCTTGGAGAGGCAAAGGATGCTTTAGAATATTTCAAAAAATGCGTAGAAATCAATAAAACTATTGCAATTTTTTATAATAACATTGGCTTAGCTGAATATAAAATGAACGCTTTCAAAGAGTCTATAGAAAGCTTCGATAAATGTATCAACATATCTCCATCTACAGGGCGCTTCTATAGTAACCGTGGTTTATCCTATCAAGCATTAAAAAGATTAAAAATAGCTATTGAGAATTTTAATAAATGTATATCTCTTGATCCTGATTACCCAGAGGCATATTGGAATAAATCCTTAGTCAATCTATTTCAAGGGAATTACGAAGATGGATGGAAATTATATGAATACAGATGGCAAAGCTTTGCAAAGGAATGGGCTAGATCGTACACTAAAAAATTGTGGCTTGGAGAAGAAGCGATAAAAAATAAAATCATCTTTATATATCCTGAACAGGGGCATGGTGATTTCATACAATCTTATAGATACATAGCTTTATTAAAAGATATGCAGCCTAAAAAAATAATTTTAGAAGTTACGGAGCCTTTTTATAAATTAATAAATATTCAAGATGATGAAATAGAGGTTATTGGCCCAGGCATTAAACCCCCTAAATTTGATTTATATTGTCCTATCATGAGCCTACCTCTTGCCTTCAAGACACAAATTTCAAGTATTCCAAATAAATACCCCTACCTACTCACAGATTTAACAAAAAATAAAATATGGAGAGATAAATTTAAAAATGGTAATCAATTAAAAATTGGTGTTTGTTGGTCTGGAAATCCATTGCATAAAAATGACCGTAACAGAAGTATGTTTCTTAATGATTTGCTTGAATTAATATTTCTTCCTTTTGAATTTCACTGTCTTCAAAAAGAGATACGACAGGAAGATCAAGAAGGGTTAAATAAAGATAACATTATTGACCATCGCGATTCACTAAATGACTTTTCTGACACTGCATCACTTATTAATATGATGGATGTGGTAATATCAGTTGATACAGTAATAGCCCACCTTGCAGGTGCAATGGGGAAGAAAACCTTTTTGCTTCTTCCAGATAAATCAAGTTTTTTATGGATGGGAGAAAGAAATGATTCTCCATGGTACCCAAGTATTAAGATCTTTAGACAAGAAACTTTGGGAGATTGGAAGAAGCCTATAAAAGAAATTATTAAGTGCCTTAAATCATGATAACTAATTTAAAAAAATATTTACCTTATCTTCTGCCCTTACTTTTGATCTTTTCAAGGAGTGTTGCGGATATCACCATTGTTTTAATAAGTATTTTATTTATATACCACTCATATAAAAAGTTAGGGTGGGGATGGGTTAAGGAAAAATGGTTTTGCTTTGCCTTAATTTTTTGGGTTTATTGTCTGACGATTAACTCAGCATTTAGCATCAATCCAACTGAATCATTAGCATACTCATTATTTTTTATTAGATGGCCCATCTTTGCAATGGCATTAGCTTACTGGATTTTGACTGACATAAAATCCCTAAAGAAATTTTTATTAGCAATGACATTAGTCTTAATTTTTATAATTTTTGATACTTGGTGGCAGTTCTTCTTTGAACAAGATATTTTTGGTTTTGAAAAATATACGCCTAATAGGCTAACAGGTCCTTTCAAAGGGAATCCTCATGTTGGCGCTTGGGTAGCCAAGCTTATTTTATTGCCTCCTTTATTTTTAATTTTATATGACAAATTGAAATTACAAGAACATCAAAATTGTTTAACTTATTCATTCTTTATAATTTCTACCATATTATTTCTTTCAGTGGCTATAACTGGGGAGAGGATGGCTCTTTTGTTAACACTTGCAAGTATTTTTATTTTGTTTATTGGGCTAGCCTTGAATAAGATATTTTTATTAAAAAAAATATCTATATTATTATTGTTTTCTTTTTTTGCAATATTAATTTTTGCCTATTCTTTTCCTCATATAACTGAACGTGCATATTTTTCAACGATTGAAAAAATATTAAATTGGAGAACATCTGACTATGGTCTTGTTTGGCAAAGTGCTTACGACGTTTGGGTGCAGTCTCCCTTGTTTGGTGCTGGGCTTCATAAATACAGAGAGGCTTGTGAAAACCTGGGTATCTATGGCTCTTCTTACTTAAATGCTATTGGTGGTGGAGTTTGCTTTCATCCTCATAATATCTCAATACAATTACTTTCTGAAACGGGTTTAGTCGGCTTCATATTATTTTATGCAATGGTAGTAGTTCTTGCATTTACATCTCTAAAAATATATTTTACAAGTAAATTATGGCTATCTTTTGCTTTAGTTTTTAATATCATTTTCACTTGTTTCTTACCAATTGCATCGAGTACGAGTTTCTTTGCAAATAAGTATGGTGCTATTGTTTGGTTATTAGTTGGGGTAATGTTAGCAACAAACAGGCTCTTCAAAAAAGAAAATTAGTTAATCTATTTTTTATTTAAAATTGCCATTATTTTTTTAAAAATCTCATCGGCAGTCAAATTATTTAAGTCTCTCACTTTGAAAATTTCAAATCTGCCTCTTTTTAATTCAGATCTAATAGCTGAAGTTGAAGAGCCAAATAAAGCTAAACCTTTTTTATTTAAACATGATGCGATATGGCATGGGCCTGAATCGTTCCCAACGATAAAATATGAATTCTCAATAACTCCTGACAATTGACTCCAGTTCAAATTTTTAAGGACATGGCCTGGCATTAAATGTTCCATTTCCAGCTCTTCTGGACCTAAAATAGTTACTACCTCCAGCTCTTTTAAAATAAGTAATTTTGCTAATTTGCTAAAATAAGGCCATCTCTTCAACGGGTTACTTTTCGATGAACCAGGAAGTAAAACTATATATTTAGGTAAAATTTTATTTTTCTTAAGAAGGCTTTTAACATCAATTGATAACCATTTTAAATTTGGCTTTAAGACATTTTTAATACCAACTATATTTTCTTTTAACATTTCCTCTAACCCACGTAAGCCAGATATTGCATGGTCTTTTCTATTTGTAGATATCCAATTTATTTTATTAAATAAATATTTACGATAAATATAAGTTCGTTGCGAGTTTTGCAAATCATAAATATGTTTGAAATTATATTTTGCTATTTCCTTATAAAAATTGATGTATGAAATGATGTTGAAAAATGAAGGCCTATCATCAATCAATAGGCTATCTATATATGGACACATTGACATTAAATCAATAAATTTTTTTGAGGTCACAAGAGTTATTTTTGCATTTTTATGCTTACTCCTGATTGATTTGATTATGCCATCGGCCTGAATTAAATCGCCTAGAGCCCCATGCTTGATAATTAAGATATTTTCTTTATTTTTCATAAATTAATGCTTTTCGTTTTGAAATAAACTTGCATGAAGTCTGAATTATTTTAAGAAATTTAATATCTCTTTTTTTACATACTCAAATGAAGGTTGATCGCCTTCATCATTAATTAACTTAACTTTCGTAGATAGCGGATTCCAGCTTCTAAGATACCGATAAGTAACGCCACCGAATCTTTTTGATCCATTATAATTTGAAGTCCATACCAAGTGTGGTGTTTTACATAAGCTAGCCAAATGCATTAATCCAGAGGAGGGCCCTATACAGCATTTTGAACTAGCCAAAATTGAACATAGCTCTTCTGTTCCTATGCCCCTTAAATCTACAGTTCCTTCTGGTGCATATGAAAGCTCCTTAATACCTACGGATGCAATTTTTAGGTGGGATAAAGAGCTACATAAACTATCCCATGATTTTGTTGGCCAGTTTCTTAATGACTTCTTTTTATTTCCTTTGAATAATGGTATATCTCTAGCATGAATAATTAAATCATATTCATTTACTTTTTTTCTTTCTCCATAAGGAATAAAGTCCTGATGCATCAAGCTTGAAAGTTGCTTACATCTATTATCTGCAATAAGTATGTCTTGATCTTTAAATTGTGTTGCCCATTTGGTGTAATTAAAATCTCGGAGATGATACGCATCAGTATCCCAAGAAGAAATATCCATTTCCCTAAATTCAGAAACAAAATCTTTATATAAGTATGCTGATGAGGCTCTTCCATAAACAATTGTGTGTTTATAAAACTTTGAAAGCTGCCTTATATAGCCCTGCCATTGCATTAGTTCCCACCCAAACTCTCCCAGAAATGGTCCCGCAACTAACTCACCACTCCCACTCAAATTTTCTAATGATAAAAAAGGTTTTTTTCTAAAAAAATCTTTTACTAGAGGATTTACATTATTCTTAAAATTTATCAAAAAATTAGCATTCACTTTACTCATAAAGCGTGATTCCTTTTTTCCTTAATTGTTTTGTTATATACATGCAATGTATTCTGTAACATTTTTTCTAATGTAAAGAAGTTATTCTGTTTTATTTTAGGAGGGTCAGCAATCCATTTAGTAGCTAAATTTATTGCATTATCAATTTTTCCAATACTTATTAAGCCCTCAGGTAATAATTTTTTAAGCTGCTCCTCAACCCCCCCATGCGAATATGCAATAACAGGAATTCCCAAACTTAAACTTTCAAGAGATACGCGCCCAAAGGCTTCTGGCTCTCTTGATAATGAAAAGACAATTTTTGATATAGACATTACATCTCTTAAATCTTTTCTGTGACCAACCAATGTTATGTTATTGCTTAGTCTTAATCTTCTTATTTTAACCTTTAATTCTTTTGTAAATTTATACTTTTTCTGTTCATCACCAACAATAAGGCCATGAACATTTGGATATTTAGCAGTAATCCCTTTTAACAAACTTATAAAGTCATCTTGCCCTTTCCATCGAGTAATTCTTGCTGGAAGAGTCAATATTATTTTATTTTTTGTTTGAGGGAATTCTTTGTACCAACCTTTCAACCATGTTTGAGAGGCTCTATATTTATATGGAAATTCTTTGTTTGATACTCCACGATAATTTAAAAAAAGCTTATTTTTATCTACCTTATAATTTTGCAAAACATACTGTTCGATCATTTTTGATACTACAATTACCCTATCGCCTTTAGTCATAATACTGCTATAAAAATTTACTGAATAAGGGCCATGGACTGTAGTAATAAAAATTGGTCTAATAGTTTTTTTTATTAACCTTAATGCAAGGTAACAAACCCATGCTGGGAGCCTTGATCTTGCGTGAACAACATCAACCTTATTTACTTTCATAAATTTGATTAATTTAAAAATGGTAAAAATGGTAAAAAGATTTTTTTTACCTACTGCTAATTTGTAATGCTCTCCATTATCTTTTAAAATTTGTTCTACCATTCTTCCACCATTAGATATCACGATAGAACGGTGACCTATATTTGCTAAATATTTATTTACCTCTAAAGTGCCCCTTTCCACACCACCAGAGTTTAAGTCGGGCAAAACTTGTACAACAGATATTTTTTTTTCTAAAACCATAATTTTTTAATAAAAAGAGCCACACTTTTTGCTTCATTTTGAATAGCTATTTTTTTTCTTAAATTCCTTTTAATTTCATTTATCTCTTTAGATAATTTTGAATTTCTTTTAACTTCAAGATCTAGAATATCTGTATGTGCTCCAGAAGCAAGTGCTTCGCAAATCATTGAGAATGAATCATTTGTTACCCATATGTTTTTTACTTTATTAATGTGTTTATCAAGCCAATCATCATCAATTTTGGAATATTCACATACCTTCATATTATTTAGGCTTAAGTTTTTTAATTCACTAATAAAATTTACTGGCGTTCTTCTTGAAGTTGTTAGAAGAAATTCCCTTATTTTAGATTGTTTAGAAATTCTTTTTATTTTTTGTAAAATTAACTTTGTATCCCAGTAATAATGTTTTGAAGGGCCTCCTATTAAAAATAAACCTATATTCTGTTTCTTGGTGTTTCGATTAAAATCAACTAAAGGGGCTTGAGTGGTAAAAATATTTTTCATTTCTTTGACGTCATCGTGTTTTGGAATAACGCATAGATCAAAAAATTTAAGTGGTAGACTTGGTTTCATAATCACCACAATTTTTGCGCCAAAACTTCTTTTTACAGCTAATAAATGAAGATGGGTCTGATGTCCAGCACCTATTGCAATATCTGGGCATGGTAAATTACCTTCAGGACTATATCTACCAAACAAAATATTTAAAATGGGGTGGCGAAGTTTCTTAACTCCTATCTCAAAAACCTTACATTTGGTTTGTTTTTTTATTTCATTTATCAGCGCTTGAGACTGTTTTTCATGGCCAGCCTTTCCATCTATGAAGTGCCAAATAATTTTAATCTCTTTTACCATTATTTAATGCTCAATTAATTCTAATATTTCTTCTGCTGATTTAGGTGCCATTGTTAGACCATATCTATAATGCCCAGAATTTATATAAACATTCTTATAACAATTATCTTGCTTAATGAATGGAATATTATTTTTTACACCGGGCCTTAAGCCTGCCCATTGCTTACAGGGCTCTATTGCACTTAATTCGGGGACAAGATTTATTGCCTTTTCTTTGAGTTCATGGGCTGCTTCTGAAGTTATTGTTTTATCAAAACCTACATTTTCAATAGTACTGCCAGCCAAAATAGAGCCACATTTTCTCTGTAATAAATAAAAATTTTCTGAATACAGAATTTTATCAAGTTTTATTTCTGACTTTGGATATCTTATTATCTGTCCTCTAATTGGATAAATTTTTCCTCTGTATTCCTCGTTAATGTCTGAGCTCCATGCCCCAGCTGTTGTCACAAAAAAATCACCCTTAATTAAATCATTATTATTCGTAGGCCAACCGTGCAGATAATTTGATGTTTTTCCAATTTTAGACATATTGATATTTTCAATTAATTTAATACCTAGCTCTGGAATATATTTCTTTAGGGATATCATTAATTTTTTTGGATTAATTTGTGCCACTCTTTTAAGCTCATATGATGGTCTATTATTAAATAAACATTTATTAATTTTAAAATTATTTTTTTTGGACCATTGCATCATTTCTTTTTTATCTGATGGCGCAATACAAATCATGTCTGACTCAATAAATTCCGGGTCTCCAAACCCATCTTTAATGAGTTTCTCTGATAAATCCTTATAGAAACTTAATGCCCCTGAACATAATTCATATACCCTTGGTTCATAACTCCATGGCATTAATGGAAATATAATGCCTGCGCCTGCCGATGATGACTCTTCGCCAACAACCGACTTATCCACTACTGTCACATCGTATCCACTTTCTTTAAGTTTAATTGCAGTTATACAACCTACAATACCTCCTCCAATTACCACGGCTCTTAAGGCCACTTCTTAATCTCCATTAATTATGTATTTTTCAAATAAATCTATATTTTCTTGAGTTCCTATGACAACTAATACGTCACCTGCCGATATAACAATATCTGGTCTTGGTTGTATATTTTCTAACATATTAGGCCTTCTAATATATTTAATTTCAACATCAAAATTCTTAAGAGAAAGTTTAGAGATTGGGCTATCATTCATAGAAAAATATTCTTTTATCTCAATTGAGTGAAGTTGAAGTAAATCCTGATTGCTAGTTTCATCACCAACGTCAGTTTCTCCAGCAAAATATCCTCTAAACATTTTGTATCTCTCACTTCGAAAGATTCTAATTTTCTTAATAACATTACTTAGTGGTATTCCAAGCAAGACAAGGGCATGCGAAGCTAACATTAAGCTTCCCTCTTGAACTTCTGGAACTACATCCGTTGCTCCAGCATTCTGTAACTGCTCTACTGAAGACTCATCCGCGGTTCTGACAATTACTGGCAAAATTGGATATGCCTCCCTAATTACGTTAAGCACTTTTTCTGTAGATCTATCGTCTGCATATGCAACTATTATAGCTTTTGCTCTCTCTATACCTGCTGCTCTGAGAACAGTTCTTCTGCTAGCATCGCCATACATTACATTTTCGCCGGCTGTAGATGCATCACTAACTCTATTTAAATCCATATCAATTGCTATAAAATTTATGTTTTCTTCTTTTAAGAATCTCCCAAGGTATTGTCCACTTCTTCCATACCCACACAAAATCACATGATCTGAATAATCATGGCCAACCCCCTCAATTTGTTTTACAAGTGTTTCTGATTTTTTTGTGTACCCTTTAGAAATCCATCTGGCGATTCTGCCATTCAATGGAATTAATAGTGGTGCTATCAACATAGATATTAAACAAACAGATAAAATAATCTGAAATATATCTCCAGATATAATGCCATTTTTTTGACCAAGCGCGAGAATTACAAAACTAAATTCTCCTGCTTGAGACAAAATGATTCCTGTCCTGATTCCGACACCTAACTCATATTTAAAAATCATCGTTAAACCAGTAATTAAAATAATTTTAAATAATGTAAACGCAAAGAATAGGAGAGCAATAATTATAAAGTTGCTTTTTAATATATCTATGTCTAGCATCATGCCAACACTGATAAAAAATAAACCTAATAAAATATTTCTAAACGAAGTAATATCGGATTCAACTTGGTGTCTATAGCGAGTTTCAGAAATTATCATACCTGCAAGGAAGGCTCCAAGGGCATAGGACAAACCAGCCAATTTAGTAACATAAGAGAAAATAAGTGTAATCATTAAAACATTTAAAACAAATAATTCTCTTGATTTATTTTTCGCGACTATATCAAACCAAAAATTCATTACTGGCTTACCGGCTCTAAACACAATAAATAATAAGAAAATAATTTTCAACAATGCAAATATGATAAGTTTAAATAAATCTGCATCCAAATTATTGAAAACTGGGATCAATATTAAGATAAATATAACTGCAACATCCTGAAACAATAGAATGCCAATGGACAATCTTCCGTGTCGACTATTTAAATCTAATCTCTCAATTAAAATCTTTGAAACTATTGCTGTTGATGACATTGTAAGCGCTGCGCCAATAATAAAAGCTGAGGGCAATTGCAACCCGAAAAAAATTCCGCACACTATTACAGCCAAAAGAGTAATCAATACCTGTGTCCCACCTAAGCCAAACAATATGTTTCTCATTGAATTTAGCTTGGGCAAACTAAATTCCAAACCAATAGTAAACATTAAAAATACAATGCCAAATTCAACAAAATGTCGACTAGATTCAGAGCCTGGAAGAATTGCTAAGGCATGCGGTCCGAGAGCAAGCCCTACCACGAAATATGCAATCATAGGTGGTAGAGATAAATATTTGAAAAGTGCTACTAAGAAGACAGAGCTTACTAGTAATAAAATAATTAACTGAAGAGACTCAAACATAACCTATAAAACCTTTTTTATATTCTTTATTCTACTATCAATCCACACTATACTTATGAAATTGTAAATAATATTTATTTAAAAATATGTCATCAGAAAGAATAAAGCTTGCCCAAGACGTTTTGAAAATTGAGGCGGATGAAATAACAAAAGCTAGTAGCAAAATATCAAATGAATTCTCTGAGGCTGTTGAATGTATTCTTCGCTGCCAAGGTAGGGTTGTATTGAGTGGGATTGGTAAATCTGGCCATATTGCGGGCAAAATAGCATCTACTTTTTCAAGCACCGGAACTCCTTCTTTCTTTATGCATCCGGGTGAAGCTAGCCATGGTGATCTAGGCATGATTACAGAAAAAGATGTCGTTATCTTTCTTTCTAACTCAGGTGAAAGTCAGGAGCTAATGATATTGCTTCCGCTCATCAAAAGAATAGGAGCAAAAATAATAAGTATTACAGGTGATACTAACTCTACTTTGTTTACTGAGAGTGACATTCATATAAATTCCTCAGTGACAAAAGAAGCATGCCCTCTTGGCCTTGCTCCAACAGCCAGCTCATCTCTTATGTTGGCTTTAGGAGATGCGCTTGCAGTATGTGTTCTTAATGAAAGAGATTTTGGTGCTGAGGACTTTGCAAGATCACATCCCGGGGGTTCTCTTGGTAAGATTGTTCATATTGAGGACATTATGATTAATTTAAAATCTACGCCCAAAATTAGTCTGGAATCAACTGTTAGAGACGCAATAGAAGAAATAACGAATAAGAAACTAGGCTTTACAGCAATCATTGATAATCAAAATATACCAAAAGGGATATTTACTGATGGCGATTTAAGAAGATCACTTTTAAATCATATTAGTCTAGATACACCTATTTCTGAAGTAATGAGAAAAGCGCCTTTTGCATTAAGTGGGACACAAATGGCAATAGAGGCACTTAAGCTTATGGAAAAGCATAAAATTACATCTTTTTTAATTATCAAAAAAGATAAATCTTTAGTTGGCTCACTGACGCTTCAAAGCCTTTTTAAAGCCAAAATTTTATAATTATTTTATGAACTTGCTTTCAACAGCATTTGCTTTAATTTTTATTATCATTGTTATGCTAGCCTCATTTTGGCTTAAAGAGGAGGTTGTAAAAGAGTATAAAAATTCCACAACCACTAAAAATAGTGGTCCATCATTTTTTCTTAATAAATTTAACTCAACAAGAACAGATGAGGATGGAAATTTACAAAATTCGCTACAAGCTGAGTATATGAAACATTATAAAGACCAAGATAAAACTACACTAATTAAACCCTTTTATACTAAATATAAAAATAAAAATAAACATTCGACTATCTACAGTGATGTTGGTGAAGTAAGAGATAAGGGCGAAGAAATTATTCTCCGAGAAAATGCTATTTTAGTTAGGCTTCCAACAAAAACAAAAAAAGTTTTAAAGCTTTTTACTCATGAACTTAATATCTATTCTGAATTAGATGTTGTTACAAGCCAAAAGGCTGTAAAAATGATTCAAGAGCCAAATATTGAGATAAATGGTATTGGAATGAAGTATGATAATAAAGAGGGTATCTTAAAGCTACTGAGTAAAGTTAAAGTGCATTATGAGAAACCAAAAGATGATAATAGATTCAAATATTGAAAACCATAATTAAAAATATATGTCTTGCTTTCATGCTAGCAATTTTCATGCCGCAACTTGCTTTTTCGGAATTAGCGGATAGCGATAAGCCTATAGAAATTGAGGCTGATACGATGACAATTGAAGATACAAAAAATACCAGCACTTATGAAGGTGACGTCATCCTTACTCAGGGGTCACTTATAATATATGCAGACAAACTTATCATTAGAGAAGATAGACAAGGCTTTCAGCATAGTACGTCAATTGGTAAACCAACAACCTTTAAACAAAAAATGGAGGGCTCTGATGAGTATATTGAAGGAAAGGCACTTCGTATTGAATATGATGGCCATATGGACAAAATTCACTTATATGAAGAAGCCTTTGTAAAAAGAGGTGATGATGAGGTATGGGGAGATTACATCATGTATGACGCTACAAGTGAGTTTGCTCAGGCACTTTCAAGAAAAGATTCTGATGGTGAAAATAAAAAGAAAGGGCGTACAAAAGCAATAATAAAGCCTAAAAAATAATGCCAACTTTAACCATACAAAACCTAAGGAAAAGTTATAAAAAAAACATTGTTGTAAAAAATGTATCTTTGGAAATAACTAGTGGACAGATAGTTGGACTACTTGGCCCTAATGGTGCAGGAAAAACAACAACTTTTTATATGATAGTTGGCTTAATAGCGGCAGATCATGGCAATATTTTATTAGACAAGAAAAATTTAACAAAAACTCCTATTCATTTAAGGGCGAAGCAAGGGATTTCCTACTTGCCTCAAGAGCCTTCAATTTTCCGAAAAATGGATGTTAGTGAAAATATTGTAAGTATATTAGAGCTCAGAAACTTAAGTAAAAAACAAATTCAAATTGAACTTGAAACTCTTTTAGAAGAATTAAATATTCAACACATTAGAAAAAATTCTGCCATAAGTCTCTCTGGAGGTGAAAGAAGAAGAGTTGAAATTGCAAGATGCTTAGCCAATAAGCCAAAATTTATACTACTTGATGAGCCCTTTGCAGGAATTGACCCGATTGCGGTTATTGACATACAAAAAATTATCAAATATCTCGCCTCTAATGGAATAGGCATTTTAATTACTGATCACAGCGTTAGAGAAACTTTAGGTATTTGTAATCAGGCTTATATTGTTAATCAAGGAGAGATTTTTGCTAAGGGTACGCCCAACATTATTGCCCAAAATCAGAGTGTCAAAGAAATATATTTAGGCGAAAATTTTACACTTTAAAATGAAGTTAGGTTTAAATTTAAAATTATCTCAATCCTTAAGACTAACCCCCCTCCTTCAGCGCTCAATAAAATTTTTACACGCCTCCCAATCAGAGCTTAACGATTTAATTGAGGAATATTTATCAGATAATATTTTTCTAAGCACAAAGGATCAATCTTTATTATCAAAAAAAAATTCACAATCTCGCAAATCATCAGACGAGAATTATTATGATATTTTTAATAATGAGATAAAGAATCAAACCCTTAAAGAATATTTGGTTGAAAATATTGCAATATTCAATTTTAGTCCTGATGATCAATTAATAATATCTTATTTAATTGACTCAATTGATGAAAATGGTTATTTAATTGATTCCATTGATGAGATAAGAAACACTATACCCATTGGGAAAAAACCTCAAACACACCAAATAGAAAGATTGTTAAAGTTAATTCAAATTTCAACACATCCTGGTATTGGCGCAAGAAACCTTGCTGAATGTTTAGCGATACAATTAAATCTTATTGAAAATCAAAATCATATTTGTAAACTTGCTAAAGCATTAGCAAAAGATAACTTAAATATGCTAGCAAATAAAAATTTTGAAGAATTAAAAAAAAAATTAAAGTGTAATGACATAGAATTAGAGCAAGTAATTTCTTTAATTAAAAGCCTTAATCCAAAACCTGGCCTTATTTTTCAGAAAGCAAATAAAACTTCATACATATCACCAGATGTATTTGTAAAAAAAGAAAATGGTAAATGGATTACATCTTTAAATGAAGACAATAACATTAAACTTAAATTAATAGAAAATGCTCAAAATTTAATCAATTCTTCATCTGATCAAGAATTAAAGGAAAAATTTCAAGAAGCAAAATGGTTAATTAGAAATTTAAATGAAAGATCAATCTCAATTTTAAGAGTCTCTAGAGCTATTATGCAAAACCAAGTTAATTTTTTGGAAAATGGAGAGTCTCACATAGAGTCATTAACATTAAAAAAAATTGCATATGAGCTCGAGCTACACGAATCAACTATCTCAAGAATCTCTACAAATAAGTTTATTTCTACCCCTCATGGGGTATATGAAATGAAGTTTTTTTTTAATACTTCATTCAGCAATGATAAAGGAGATGTTTCATCAAAATCACTCCTAAATAGAATAAAATTGCTAATTAGCAAAGAGAATCATAGAAAACCCTACTCAGATTCTGAGTTATGTAAGATTCTTCAAAATGATGGTATAGATATCGCTAGAAGGACGGTGGCCAAGTACCGAATTAAACTAAAAATATTGCCATCTAATCAAAGAAAGGTATAAAATATTTAATATGAAAATCAATATAACCGGACACCACCTAGAAATTACGAATGGGATTAATGATCATATTCATAATAAAATTAAAAAAATAAAGGGTCATGCTGACTATATATTAGAAGTTAAAGTTATCTTAAGTGTGGATAATATTACCCATAATGCTGAAGCAAATATTCATTTGCCGAAGACTACTCTTCACGCTAAGTGCTCTAGTAACGATATGTATAAATCTATCGATTTATTAATAAATAAACTCGACAAACAAATAATTAAGCATAAAGAGAAAATGACGGATCATCATCCCCTAGACAATCCTAAGAGAGCTGACTTTTCGAATGAAAATTGATTGAATTTGAATTTATTGTCTTAGTAAAGCCTACCTAGATTAATTAGTAAATGTTATGAACCCTTTTTTAGTAAGAAATAAGTTGCCAGATTTTCACTCAGTTAAACCTCGGCATGTGCTACCTGCACTAAACAAAATTATTACAGAAAATAAGAAAATTATTTTACAGCTAGAGTCTGCGGACGATTCTCCGACTTGGGAAAATTTCGTAATACCCTTGGAAAAATGTAGTGAAAAATTAAATAGAGTTTGGTCTTATGTTAATCATATTAATGCTGTTAAAAGCTCAACATCGTACAGAAAAGCCTATAACCAGACACTTTCTAAAGTCACTGAATATTCTTCAGACCTTGGGCAAAGCTATATTTTATATAAGAAATATAAAACTTTACTTAAAAAAAATAGAGGCCTTAACGCTTCTCAAAAAAAACTAATTAAGAATGAAATAACTTCTTTTGAACTGTCTGGTGTCGCTTTACCTGAAAAACAAAAAGTAAAATTTAAAGAAATACAAAGCAATCTATCGAAATTATCATCTTCGTTTGATGAAAATATTTTAGATTCTATTAATAGTTTTAAATTAGTAATTACAGACAAAAATTCCTTAAAAGGAATCCCGAATGATGTAATTAATTCAGCCCTTATGAGAGCCAAAACTAAAAAAAGTAAAGGTTGGCTATTTACAATTGATTTTCCAAGTTATCTGCCAATTATGCAATACGCTGATAATAGAAAGCTAAGAAAGGATATTTACTATGCTTATAGTACAAAAGCTTCCTCACTATTCAAAAAAGAATTTGATAATACAAACAATATAAATAATATACTTAAATTAAAATACCAATTATCAAAATTATTAGGCTATCCAAATATCTCATCTATGCTTTTAAGAACTAAGATGGCCAAATCATCAAAAGAAGTTACATCTTTTTTATCAAAGCTTACCAAAAATGCAACGAAAGCTGCTTTGAGGGATATTGCTGATATCAAAGATATTGCAAAAGAATTTAATATTACAGAACCAAAAGCTTGGGACATTCCTTTTTTATCTGAAAAACTTAAAAAAAGGAGATTCAATATTACTGATGACGAAATTAAACAATATTTTCCAGTTAACAATGTTTTAAATGGGCTTTTTAACATATGCAAGAAAATTTATGGCCTAACTATTTATGAAAAAAAAGCTTCAACATGGCATAAAGATGTTAAGTTTTTTGAAATATATGACAAAAAAAAGGAGCTGGTGGGTAAATTTTATTTAGATTTATATGCAAGAGAACATAAACGAGGTGGCGCTTGGATGGATGAAGCAATATCAAAATATAAATTTGAAAATGAAAAAGATAACCCAGTTGCATTCCTCACTTGTAATTTTATGCCGCCAACAAATAGCGATGCATATCTAACGCATGATGAAGTTATCACTTTGTTTCATGAATTTGGTCATGGACTTCATCATCTCCTTACAGAAGTAACAGAATATTCTATTTCTGGAATTAAGGGGGTTGAGTGGGATGCCGTTGAACTTCCAAGCCAGTTTATGGAAAATTATTGCTGGGAATGGTCAGTTATTAAAGATATGACATATAACAATAAAACCAAAACCTATATGCCCAAAAATCTTTTTACTAAACTTTTAGAGTCAAAAAATTTCCAATCAGGTATGCAAACATTAAGGCAGGTTGAGTTTGCATTATTTGACATTAAACTTCATAGTGAATATAACCCCAAAAATAAAAATTTTATGAAAATTCTTGAGGGTGTTAGAGCTAAAGTTTCTATAATAGATGCTCCCAGGTGGAATAAATTTCCTCACAGCTTTAGTCATATTTTTTCAGGAGGTTATTCAGCAGCTTATTACAGTTATAAATGGGCTGAAGTTTTATCAGCAGATGCTTACAGCTTATTTGAGGAAATTGGAATCCTATCTAAAACTGCTGGCAGTAAATTTAGAAAAGAAATTCTCTCAAAAGGAGGATCTCGATCTGCTATGGAATCCTTTATAGCCTTTAGAGGAAGAAAGCCAAATATTCAAGCTCTACTGGCACATCATGGACTCATGAATCAATGAAGATAGCATCATGGAATGTCAACTCCCTAAAAGTAAGACTTCCTCAAGTTTTAGATTGGATTAATATAAACCAACCCGATGTAATTTGTTTGCAAGAAACAAAACAAAACAACGATAGCTTCCCTCATGATGTCTTCGACAAGAATGGACTATTCTCATACCATAATGGCCAAAATACCTATAATGGTGTTGCTCTAATAAGTAAAAAAAAGCTAACAGATGTTCAATTAGGGATGCCTAATTTTAATGACGAACAAAAAAGACTGATATCTGGAACATTTACTCATGATTCAGGTTGTAAGCATAGGGTTATATCTGCTTATGTGCCCAATGGCCAATCGTTAGACTCCGAAAAATTTGAATATAAAATTAAATGGCTTGAATCTTTGTTACTTTGGCTACAAAATAAAAATGATGGAATTAATAATATTCTTACCGGAGATTTTAATATTGCCCCTACAGAATTAGATTGTTACGAATCGAAATCATGGGGCGGGAAAATTTTAACATCCCCCCAAGAACGCGAATATTTTAATAAAATACTTAATCTAGGATTTATTGACTCATTTAGAGAAATAAATTGTGATTCTGTCAAATTCTCATGGTGGGACTACAGAATACCATTTAAAAGAAATTTAGGAATGCGTATAGATCATATTCTCCTACCAGAAAAATTATTACCTTTCTTGGCAAAAGCTTACATTGATAACACTACTCGCGCTCTTGAAAGACCATCAGATCATGCTCCAGTTATCGCAGAATTAAACTTTAATTCCTAATTGCTTTAACTTTCTATAAAGGTGCGTTCTTTCTATTCCACTTTTATTTGATAAATTAGTAATAGATTTATTTTTCTCAAGATGATATTTTAAATACATAGTTTCAAATGAATCTCTAGCTTCTTTAAGAGGCTTTTTATATAGAACATCTATATTAATATCAGTTTTGTAGTTTTTTTCTACAGAAACATTATGCTGATCAAAAAAACTTTCGACATCATGCCTATTAATAAGCTCTCCCGCTGAGCTCTTTATTGATGATGTAATAACCTTATCAAGCTGATCTATTCTTTGTATATCAGGATGATTTCTTAAAGCGTTCAAAGCAGCACTATCTAAAACCTTAAATGGAAGATTAGAGTTTTTACTTAAATGATATGCAAGTAATGCATTGGCTAAATCAGGAATTATATCTCTGTCATTTAAGAAATCTGGAGCTTCATAAAAACTTATATTATTTTCATTTTTAAAAAATTTACCAAAACTAGCTCTTTCTTTTTCTAAAAAAAGAATCTTTATTTTTTTAGAATTTATTTCATTAAACAATTCTTCGTATTCATTATTTTTTTCTAAACTACCAAGACAATTATCAATTAATAAAAACTTTAAGCCTGATGTCTGGATTAAATTTAATAGATTATTATTTATATCACTCGCTTTTTTAACCAAATAATAATTAGTATTGAATAAAATAGATATGAAGATACCCATAAAATTGGTCTTTTCCCCTACAAAACCAACCAAATACATCTTTTTTAATTGATTAATTTCATTTTCGATATCTTTAATATATTTTAAATTACATTCAGCAATAAAAGTCTTATCAATTTCATCCAATACAACTAATTTTTTTAAAGAACTTGAAATAGTTTTAAGAAGTTTTTGCAAGGATATAGGTTTTTCTAGAAAATCCGTAGCCCCAATTTTTGTAGCCTCAATTGCAGTATCTATTGTTCCATGACCAGACATCATGATAACGGGACAATTTATTTCATTATTAGCTGACCATTCTTTCAGTAAAGAAAGTCCATCAATATCCGGCATCCAAATATCAAGTAAAATTAAATCAATCTTTTGTGATAACTTTATCTCTTTTGCCTCGGAGACGTTCTTAGCAAGCAAAGTCTCATACCCCTCATCGACTAAAATATCCTTTAATGAATCTCTGATGTCCTTTTCATCATCAACAATTAGGATTTTTATTTTTTGCTTATCCAATCTTGCTCTCCTTTATAGGAAGGGTTATTGATATAGCTGCTCCACCTGGATTTACATTCTTTATTTCAATGCTCCCAGAATGTTCTTCAATAATTTTATAGACAATAGCCAAACCTAACCCTGTACCTGTTTTTTTTGAAGTAACATATGGCTCATAAATTCTTTCAATAATATCTTTCGGCACCCCCATGCCATTATCTTCAAATTTAAGCCTAAAGAAATTATCATTATATTTTACTGTTATATTTATTCTAGGGTTTTTGATATTTTCAAGTGCTGATTTTGAATTATCAAAAATATTTATCAATACCTGTCTAAATTTATTTTCATCTATCCTTATCTCCCTCCTTTTTTTAGGATAATTCTTTTTAATTGTAAAATTCTGATCAGAATATAGATAAGAAACTTCATCTATTAGATTGGTTATATCTATTTTTTTTCTAACAATAGTAGGTGATCTAGAATATTCAGAAAATTCATTAACCATTAATTTTAGTGCGTCTACTTGTTTAATTATTGTATTTGTTGATTTATTTAATAAATCTTTATCCGTCTTATTTAATTTATCTATGATTTTATTTTGAACTCTTTCTGCTGATAGCTGTATAGGCGTGAGTGGATTTTTAATCTCATGCGCCAATCTTCTTGCAATTTCGCTCCATGCAATTTGTCTTTGTGCTTTTGCCACAACTGAAATATCATCTAAAACTAAAATATAAGATATGCCTGAGCTTTCTTGGAATGATGAAAGCTTTAAAATCAATGTTTTTTCTTCTTTCAACGAATCTAATACTATTTCTTTTGAAATATTTATAGACTCATTATGTTCTTTAAGTGCTTTATCAATAAAGCTTATAACAAGATCAAATTTTTTAACTTCCTTAATAGCATTTTTTAATTTTTCCCCAATCATATTTGATAATTTGAAATTTAATAACTTTGCTGCTGATTTGTTATATAGTTTAATTTTCTGATCCTCATCTATTACGATAATTGATGTCACTAAATTGGTAAGAGTCGTATCTAAAAATGTCCTAGCATCCTCCAAACGCTTTCTATCTTTTTTTGAATTTTTAGTTGCAGTATCTAATTGATATGTCATTGAGTTAAAGGATTTTACCAATCTCCCTAATTCATCCTTGCCTATCTCAGGTATTATTTTCTTATAATTTCCTTTCGCTATTTGGTTGGTTGCTTCAGCTAATAGTGAAAGAGGTCTTGTGAATCGCCTGCTTATAACAAATGAAATTGCTACCGAAGTTAAAATGGCCAACATAAGAACAATCGTTAATGTTAATGTATAAATAATTTTTAATGAATTTCTGCTATACCTGAGTTGCTGGTATTCTTCGAATACTGACTCTACCGAAACTGCAACATTTGCAATCGATTCAGGAATTGGTTGAGATAACATTAATATCTCTTCTAAACCTATTAAATCCGTTGTTTGATTTATATTATTATAAAAAATTGGAATAAATGCTTTAAGCACAAGATTGTTTTCTTTTGCTTCTTCTATTCTTACGAAGTATCCACTTTTGCCCTTTGTTAAGTCTTCAAGGGTAAGTGTTGTTGTATTTATGGTTGAATTACTTTGTGATATCGCAGAAATATTTCCATCACTTTTATATAAAACTGCACTTGCAATACTAAATTTTTCCCTTAAATCAATTAAGATTTCTTCTCTTTTTTCAAAAGGTTTATTTGAAATTGCATATGCAATACTTTTCCCTTTTAACTGTATGTCATCAATTAAGATATCTATTGTATTTTGTCCAAGAGTTAAGCCGCCCTCTAGGGCCGACTCAACCCGAACATCAAACCATGATTCAATAGATTTTGTTAAAAAGTTTACTGAAACCAAATATACAATTAAAACAGGAATCAGAACCATCATCCCAAAAGATATTACTAAACGTAAAGTTAATTTACTTCCTGTGATTTCTTTTTTTACACTTTGAAGTAATTTGAATATTTGAAAAAGTATAAGAAAGAATAAACATAAAACAAATGCCACGGATATTGCTAATAAAACCAAAAAGGTATCATTTGAAACTAAATCATTATTTGATAATGACTGAGCTAGCAGGATTAAGAAACCTACTCCAATAATGGCAACAGAGGTAATTAAATACTTCATAATTCTCTCATATCATACAAAATTATATTTGATTGAACATCCCATGATTTATTAAATACATCTGCTTGAATTGCCTTGGGCAATCTTCCTTTATCAAGCTCTACCCATATTTTTAATTTTGTTTTTTCTAAATTTTTATACTTTTTTATTATAATTTCTTTTTTATTCAATAAACTTTGGATCGCTTCTTGCTCACTTTTAAAGCTCTTGGCATTCCCTTTGATATCTATTACCTCAAAGACTTTTCTTAGCGAAAAATATTTAATTTGGTATAAATAATTATAATGCTGTATAACTTTATCAAACCAAAATTTATTTTCTTTAATTATTTCAATTTTTAAATTGAAAGCAATAGGAATGCCTCTTTCAAGAAGCTCAATAATATTAGGTGGCAATGTAGAGCTTTGCTCAAGACTAATAAAAATACTATTATCATCCCTACCTACGTTAATGCCCTTAATATCAAAATTATTAATCTCATTGGCAATACCCATACTTAAATTAATGGTAAGACTTAAAAATAAAAATAAATTTAAATTATTTTTTTTGAAGAAGGGCATAAAATAATCCATCATGAAACAATGAAGGCAATAACTGATTATCGTCTACATTCACATTTTTTGGAAATTTAATTTTAATTTCATTAGCCGTTTTTTCATCATTTAAAAATCTATCGATCACCAATCTATTTTCTATTTCAAATATTGAGCAAGTCACATAAAGTAATTTACCTTTTGACTTTAACAATTCCCATGAAGCTCTCAATAATTCGAACTGTTTCTCATGAAAATAATTTAAGTCATTGGCTCTTCTTAGCCATTTTATATCTATGTGCCTTCTAACTATGCCGGATGCTGTACACGGAGCGTCTAACAAAATTCTATCGAATAATTTTTTATCCCACCATGAATTTCCAGTTTTAATTTCAGCGTTGATTACTTTAAAAGAATGACCTAGTCTATTTAAGTTTTCTATAATCTTTTGTACTCTTTGTTTATCAACCTCAACTGCCGTCAGCTTTATTTCTTCTATCTCCGTCATATGGCAAGCCTTCCCGCCTGGTGCAGCACAAGCATCTAAAACGCTATAATTTTTCTTTAAATCTAATAAATGAGATGCAAGTTGTGCCCCATAATCTTGAATTGACACCTCCCCCTCATAAAACCCTGGTAAGGAATCTAATGGTATTGGGTTTTTTATTAGTATTGCTTCATTGCCTAATACTATATGTTCAATATTTTTTTCTTCAATTTTCCTAATATATCCATTAATACTAATTTTTTTTAGGTTTATACGAATAATTAGTGCGGGGTGGGAATTTCCAATATCAAGAATATCTTTCCAAGACTTTGGGTATTCTTTTTTTATTTGATTTATCCACCAAGCTTGATAGCTATATTTTGCTTCTTCATTTTTTTCAATCTCTTTAAAGATCTTTATCTTTTTTCTTAGGAAATTTCTAAGTACGCCATTTGTGAATGCGGTATGTCTTCTATTAACCATATTTGATGCCGAAACAGCTTGATCTACAACGGTATATGAATTAGACCTATTAGATATAAGTTGAAATAATGCCACATGAATCAAAGCTAGAATTAATAAATTAGTAGGTTGTTTCTTAACTAAATTTTTAATAATAAATTTTGTTTTTCCATATGAGCGAAGGGTGCCAAATACTAAATCCTTAATTTGAGATAAATCTTTAGGATTAATTTTATGTTCATTCGAATATTTCTGGAGCACCTTGTTAAGATTGCTCCCCTCCAAAACAAATTTAACTATTTTTGCCGCTGTAAGTTGAGCTTCCTTCACTGGCTAACTAAATTAAGATTTAAGACTTTATGTCCCTTTACAAAATCTAAAGCTGTCATGGTTTTTTTGCCTTCTAACCGAACGATATCTAATTTCAATATTCCTGAAACCAACTTTAATAATAAATCATCTTCTAATAGGTATAATTTTCCTGGTAGAAGGTTTTGTTTACATTCTTTATTATATTTTTCTGCTTTAACAATTTTTAAATTCTTTCCTTCAAAATTTATGCTCATCATCGGGAATGGGTTAAATGCCCTAATTTTTTGACATAAAACTTCAGGAGAGTCATTGAGATTAAGAGCAGACTCTGATTTCTTTATTTTTTCTGCATAAGTTACATATCTTTCATTTTGATCTTCCCATTTAATAATTTTTCCTTTTTCTATTTCTTTAAGCAAACTAACTATCATTAAGGCCCCACATTCTGAAAGTTTTTTAGATAATATTTCAGTAGTGTCTTTACTTGTGATTGGCACCTTCTCCTTCATAATCATTGGGCCAGCATCAAGTTGTTTTACAATCTTCATTATTGTTACACCCGTCTCTTTATCCCCCGCTTCTATCGCCCTATGAATTGGTGCTGCGCCTCTCCATCTTGGTAAGATTGAAGCGTGAATATTATATATATGTCCATCAAATAAATTTAAAATTTCATCTGGAATCATTAAGCCATAGGCCACAACAATTAAAATATCTACATGCTTTGCAATAATTGCATTCTTTATTTCTGCATTATTTTTTAAAGTCTCTGGTTGGTAAACAGGAATGCCAAGTTCAATAGATTTTTGTTTTACGGGGCTTTTTTTTATACTCATACCCCTACCCGATCTTCTATCAGGCTGAGTTAAGACAAGCTTTACCTCATAGCCAGCCAAATTAATTTTTTCTAATGCTGGTACTGCAAAATCAGGAGTTCCAGCAAACACTACACTCAATTTTTTTATACTCATTTACCCATCTTAATCAATTTTTTCTTAATTCTACTCTTCTTTAAGTTAGACAAATAATCAACAAAAACTTTACCCTCTAAATGATCCATTTCATGTTGTATACATACCGCAAGGAGACCTTCAGCTTCAAGCTCGAACTTTTTACCATTTATATCCAAAGCTTGAATTTTTATCCACTCCGCCCTTTTTACTTTTTCAAAAACTTCGGGGACAGATAAGCAACCTTCTTCATTAATTTCCTCACCCTTAAACTCTAGTAATATTGGATTAATCAAGACTAATAATTCATTTTTATCTTCAGAAATATCGATCACTATAATCCTTTGATGAAAGTCAACTTGTGTCGCTGCTAACCCAATCCCTGGCGCATCATACATAGTTTCAGCCATGCTCCCTATGAATGATTTAATTTCACCATTAATATCCTTAACTTCACTTGCAACTTTATAAAGCCTTGGGTCAGGATATTTTAGAATGTTTAGTATTGTCATCTCTTAAACTTTTATGTTTTAAAAAAAATATTTTGAATTAATTTCATGGATTACTTATCTGATATTATAACAATATCAATTTAGATTTTTTTTAACCAAATTATGGGCCTATCATAATGCTAGATTTACTTATTTATTTATTCGAAAATTATATAAGTACTAAACCTAAATTAAATACTAATGACATTGCCCTTGAGCTTGAAGAGGCAGGTTTTAACAATAAGGATATTTCTTCTGCATTTGATTGGTTTAATCATTTAGAAAAATTAAGTAAAAATTCCTCATTAACTCATAAAGATAGTTTAAGAGTTTTATCTCAAATAGAATATGAGAAAATTTCTGAAGAAGCCTTTACTTTGCTTACATTTTTAATAAATGCAAAAATTCTTAATTCGACTGAATTTGAAATAATTTTAGATCAAATTATGATTCTTAATCAGAAATATATCAACATAGAAGAAATGAGGTGGATAGTTATGATGACTTTATGGAAAAGCGGAAAAGAAAATAGTTACCTATTTGTTGAAGACTCCATATATCAAAATAAACAAGCAGAGCTGCACTAAGATTGGGATATATTTTTTATAATTTTCGATAAAGTCTTGGAGTAATTTATCGTATAAAAGTGTATGCCAGGAACACCATTCTGAATCAATGTTTCAGATAATTCACTTATAAAGTCTACGCCAAACTCCCTTAATGAATCTAAATCATCTGCATAATCTTCTAATTTAAATCTCAACCATCTTGGAATTTCAGCACCACAATTATTAGCAAATCTAATGAGTTGCTTACTATTGTAAATTGGCATAATACCTGGAACGATAGGAATATTGATTGAGCTCTTCTGACATTCTTCAATAAATTTAAAATAAGCATCAACATTAAAAAAGAACTGTGTAATTGCTGAATCGGCCCCGGCCTCAACTTTATTTTTAAAGTTTATAAAGTCTTGTTTTGCACTTTCTGATTCAGGATGAACTTCCGGATAAGCGGCAACATCTATTTTGAAAGCATCTCCCATTTCTAACTTAATAAATCTTACTAACTCATTGGCATAGTTAAACTCACCAGAGTTTATAGCCCCAGAGGGATTATCTCCACGAAGCGCGACTAAGTGATTTATTTTTTGTGACTTATATTGATCCAATAATTCCTTAATTTCTACTTTTGAGGATGAGATACAAGAAATGTGAGGTGCTACATTAAAATCTGAATTACTCAGTTCAAAAACAGCATCTAAGGTCCTCTCCTTTGTTGAGCCACCCGCACCAAAGGTAACAGAAAAGAAATCAGGTTTATACTTATTAAGTTCTTTAGCTGTATGCTTAAGTTTATTTACCCCCTCTTGTGTTTGAGGGGGGTAAAATTCAAAACTTAACGGGGGAAGATTCGCCATCAAATTCTCCTAATAACGATAATTATCTGGTTTAAAAGGTCCAGTAACATCAACATCAATATACTTTGCCTGCTCAGGTGTGAGTTTTGTTAACTCAGCATTTAAATTTTTTAATTGAAGTACTGCAACCTTTTCATCCAAATGCTTAGGCAATGTATACACGCCCAAAGGATATTTCTCAGGTTGAGTAAACAACTCAATCTGAGCTATTGTTTGGTTTGCGAATGAAGAACCCATGACATAACTTGGATGCCCTGTCCCACAACCTAAGTTAACTAAACGTCCTTGGGCTAAAAGTATGATCCTCTTTTTATCTGGAAAAATAACATGATCTACTTGGGGCTTAATTTCCTCCCATTCATAATTTGATAAAGATGCAACATCAATCTCATTATCAAAATGTCCAATATTACAAACAATTGCTTGATCCTTCATTTTTTTCATGTGTTCATGCGTAATAACGTGATAATTACCTGTTGCACTTACAAAAATATCGGCGTGTTCAGCAGCATAATCCATTGTAACCACTCGATATCCTTCCATTGCTGCCTGTAGTGCGCAGATAGGATCAATTTCAGTGACCCATACCTGAGCTGATAGCGCTCTTAAGGCTTGGGCTGAGCCCTTACCAACATCACCATAACCTGCAACAACTGCTATTTTTCCGGCAACCATGACATCAGTGGCCCTTTTAATAGCATCTACTAATGATTCACGACAGCCATAAAGATTATCAAACTTTGATTTGGTAACGGAATCGTTTACATTAATTGCTGGGAAACTCAATTCTTTATTCTGAAACATTTGGTAAAGCCTCATAACACCCGTTGTAGTCTCCTCAGTTACTCCCTTTATATGGCCAATTTTGTCTGAATACCATGTTGGATTATTCTTTAATTTACCTTTGATGGCCGAAAATAAACATGTTTCTTCCTCTGAGTTTGGATTATTAAGAACAGAAATATCCTTTTCAGCTTTAACACCTAAGTGAAGTAAAAGTGTAGCGTCTCCGCCATCATCTAAAATCATGTTAGAAAATTTTCCACTTTCCCACTCAAAAATACGATGCGTAAATTCCCAATATTCATCGAGACTTTCACCTTTAAAAGCGAACACAGGTGTTCCACCTTCTGCAATCGCAGCAGCTGCATGATCTTGTGTTGAGTAAATGTTACATGATGCCCATCTAACTTCAGCTCCCAATGCCACAAGCGTTTCAATAAGAACGGCCGTTTGAATTGTCATATGTAAGGAGCCACTAATACGCGCTCCCTTCAAAGGTTGGCTTGAAGCATATTCATCTCTTATACCAATTAAGCCTGGCATTTCTGTTTCAGCAATAGCAATTTCCTGCCTGCCGAATTTAGCTAGCTTTATATCGGAGACTACGAAGTTTTTTGTTTTATTATTTACATCAGTCACTGTATTCAATTTATTTTCCTTTAAATAAAATTGTGACCAGTAGGGATTTTGTTCACCTATTATCCCGCTCTGGTACGGTAAATGGTGAACGTCGTTACAAATTTATTATTTGTAATCCAAGCCTGGGATTGAATAATCTCGCAACGTTCCTTGGAAGTAAGAATGTTAAATCATAACTCACGCTAAATCAAGAGCTTATGAAGTTTTCAAATTCAACCTAAACCTTTTTTATCGACCTTTTCCCAAGAAAATTCAGGTTCTGTTCTACCAAAATGCCCATAGGCTGCCGTATTTCTATATATAGGCCTTAATAAGTCAAGCATATTTACAATGCCTTTAGGACGAAGGTCAAAATTATCCATAACAATATTTGAAAGCTCTGAATCTGATACTCTTGCTGTACCAAAACTATCCACCATAATGGATGTTGGTTTAGCCACACCAATGGCATATGACACCTGCACTAGGCACTTATCAGCCAAACCTGCAGCGACGATATTTTTTGCGACGTATCTTGCCGCATAAGCTGCAGATCGATCGACTTTTGTGGGATCTTTTCCTGAAAATGCACCTCCACCATGAGGGGCAGCTCCACCGTAGGTATCAACTATAATCTTCCTCCCAGTTAATCCGCAGTCCCCTTGTGGGCCACCAATAACAAATCTTCCAGTAGGGTTGATTAAATAATTAATTTCACCCTTAATAAGATCTTTAGGAATCTCAGGTTTTATAATTTCTTCAATCACAGCCTCTCTTAAATCTTTAAGGGAAACTTCAGGCGCATGCTGTGTGGAAAGAACAATCGTGTCTATTCTTTCTGGTTTCCCGTCCTTATAGTGCATGGTAACTTGTGACTTAGCATCCGGCCTTAACCAAGTTAGAACCCCTTTCTTTCTAGTAACTGATTGGCGCTCCACCAAGCGATGTGCAAGATGTATTGGAAGTGGCATCAATTGATCAGATTCATTACATGCAAAACCAAACATAAGACCTTGATCTCCAGCACCTTGATCCAGAGGGTCGTCAAATGCCCCATTAACACCTTGGGCTATATCAGGAGATTGAATGCCATATTTTATTAATACTTCACAAGTTTTATAATCAATCCCGTAGTCAATATTGTCATAGCCAATAAATTTAAGGGTTTCACGGACAACTTGCTCATAATCAACTTTTGCTGTTGTTGAAATTTCTCCCCCAAGTACAACTAAATTTGTACTTGTCAGGGTTTCTGCCGCAACTCTCGCAACGGGGTCTTGTTCCAAAATCGCATCTAAAATCGCATCTGATATCAAATCTGCGACTTTATCAGGATGCCCTTCGGAAACAGACTCTGATGTAAATAGATAGTCTTTCATAGTTATAGTCCTTTAAAAAGAGCTAGAATAGCAAAAAACAAAACAAAAAGATAATTATGAAATTTACAAAAATGCAGGGCACCGGAAATGACTTCATTGTCATTGACCAAAGAGAAAAACAATTTGGTTTATCAAAATCATTAATTAAAAGATTATCTGATCGTCATTTTGGTATTGGGTTTGATCAACTTCTTATTCTTGAAAAAAGTAACTCAAACAATGTTGATTTTAAATATCGTATTTTTAACTCAGATGGAGGGGAGGTTGAGCAGTGTGGAAACGGCGCACGATGTTTTTATAAATACATAAAAAAGTACCAACTATCAAGCAAATCAACTATTCAGGTAGAAACGAAATCAGGCATTATTTTACTTTCAGAAAATAGTGAAGGAATGGTTAAGGTAGATATGGGAATGCCCGTTATCAAGGATACAATTAATAATAATGGCATTAGCTATGACCATGTATCAATAGGAAATCCCCATGCAGTCATAAATTTGAGAGAGAATAATATTTTAGAAGAAAATTTTCGTGAAATATCTCTTAATATTCAAAGCTCTTGGGAGGATGGCATAAATGTCGGCTTTATGTCTGTTATTGATAAAAGCTCTATAAGGCTAAAGGTTTTCGAAAGGGGGAGTGGGTTTACCATGGCCTGTGGTTCAGGTGCATGTGCAGCTGCTGCAGTTGCTATATCAAAAAAAAATGTAGAAACGCCTGTCAATGTTCATATGGATGGAGGGATTGTCAAGATAGATTGGGACATGAAAAACACAATAACCTTAAGTGGCTCAGCTGAAATAAGTTTTGAGGGAGATATTAATCTTGCTGAGTATTCTTAATTTAATCAGATTATGAATGATTCAAGCTATCTAAAAGCTTACAAAGATTTTATATTATTCGAAAGAAGATTAAGCGAACATACAGTTAAAAACTATTTTAGAGATATAAGTATATTGGTTGAGCTTAATCAGAATATGGCACTTGAAGACTTAAAACCAAATAATATTAGAACATGTATTGCCTCCCTGCATTCAAAGGGCCTTAATAGTAACTCCTTATCAAGAATTCTCTCGTCCTGGAAGAGTCTTTTTGAGTTTCTCATTGATCAATATTCTTTTAAGCATAACCCTGTACTAGAAATAAAGGCTCCGAAAAAGAGTAAGAAATTACCCCAAATACTTTCAGTTGACCAAACAATAAAGTTAGTCAATATTAAAGGAGATGATTTTATTGCCTTAAGAGATCATGCCATTTTAGAGTTATTTTATTCTTCAGGTTTAAGGTTGTCTGAACTAGTAAATTTAAAATTAGAAGATATTAATTTTTCAGAAGAAACAATTACCGTTTTAGGTAAAGGCAAAAAAATGCGTATTGTCCCTGTGGGTAATGAGGCTATTCAATCACTAAAAGAATGGATTAAAATTCGAGCAACACTTAAAAATATGAATAGTAATTCTGCTCTTTTTTTAAGCAAACAAACTAGAAATCTCACACAAAGGGCTGTTCAGTATCGTTTAAAATTTTGGGCGAAGAAGCAAGGTGTCTCTGAAAATATCCATCCGCATTTACTCCGACATAGTTTCGCTTCACACTTATTACAATCAAGCCAGGATTTAAGAGCTGTTCAAGAGTTATTGGGTCATGAGAATATAAGCTCTACTCAAATCTATACGCACTTAGACTTTCAACATTTGTCAAAAACTTATGACCAATCACACCCACGTGCAAAAAAGCATAAAAAGTGATCAAAGTTTTTTATTGATAGCCTGAATAAATTAAATTATAGTTAGGCAATGGATGAAGAAATCACAACGCTTGAGGCTAAATTAACTGAATTGGTTAATGCCGTCAGTTTACTTAGACAAGAAAATAATGAAATGAAACCCACTGTTGAAACGTTACAGGAGGAGAATAAAATTCTTAAAGCCAAAATAAATGAGGCTACAATGAAAATTGAAAATCTTCTTGGTCAACTTCCAGGATAACTATGAAACAAGTTGAAATTAAACTTCTAGGACGAGATTTTACTATTGCATGTCCAGAGGAGGAGGAAGCTAATCTACAAAAATCAATAACTTATCTATCGAATAAGATTGATGAAGTACAAAAATCTGGAAATGTTATTGGGGTAGATAAAACGATTATTATGGCTGCCCTTAATATTACACATGAATTTTTGAACCATGATGTAACTTCAAGTGTCCATATAGTTGATTACAAAAAAAAGATAACTAATTTAACCTCTATAGTGGACCAGGCTCTAGAAAGTTAAATTTTGATTTTTTGATGCTGCTTAGATTATTAATTTCTTGAACTAGTCTATAGCATAGGTTTTAGTCAATCAGAATGTGGTGTGATCACACACGATTGGGTTACCTTTTAAGGGCTCTTGGCGTGTGAACCTAAAACTTCTTAGTCTATTACCACCTGAACCCTTGGTTCTGGATGCTAATCTAGGCAGCATCAAAAAATTTATAGCCTTCTAAAATATTTTAAGCCACTAATCTCGACTACATCTAAAGCTCATGCATGAGTGGCTCTAGGCGATAAACTTCTAGCCTTTTCTAAATTTTTTTTTACCATCATTTTATCTCTTGTATTAAAATCTAAGTATCAATAGCAAGAAAATAAAAAATTAAGGAACAATTTAGTATGCGCTACTGGCTAATGAAATCAGAACCTTCAGTTTTTACAATAGAAGATTTAGAAAATAGTCCCTTGCAAACCGTTAAATGGATTCCAACGAAAGGTATAAGAAACTATCAAGCTAGAAATTTTATGCGAGATGATATGTCATTGGGTGACCTTGCTTTTTTTTACCAATCAAATTGCGACAAACCTGGAATTGTTGGGATAATGAAAATTTCTAGACTTGCTTATCCTGACCCTCTTCAATTTATTGAAGGTCATAAATACTTTGATCCTAAATCATCAATAGAAAAACCAAGATGGTTAAGCGTTAATGTGACGTTGATAAAAAAAATACCTCTCATTGAACTTAAACAATTAAGGGCATTCCCTAAACTCAAAAGTATGCTGATCCTCAGAGAGGGTAATCGCCTATCAATTACCCCCGTCTTAGATGATGAATGGAAATTTATAACTAATGAAATTAATTAGCTTGATCTAGACTTCCAATTGATTTTGGATAAGTCACTATTCCCCAGGGTATCCCAGCAACCGAAATTCTTTTTTTAATCTTTAGACTTTCTGCATCAATGACCAACACCTCATCAGACCTTCCACAAGCAAGTAGTATATCTTTGCTGTCTGGAGTAAATGTGAAATGCCAACATCTTCTTCCCTCTTCGGTTTTAACTCTATCAATTTTCTCAAATGTTTTACCATCATAAACTTCTAAAGAACTTCTATTTCCTCGACCCCCACTCGCAGCAACATATAGTTTATCGCCAGTTGGACTAAAACTTACACCGTACGGTGAATTACCAGTGTGCTTATCACCTTCATCTACTTCATGTTCAGTTGTAACAGTCTTAACATAATCAAAATTCTTATCCAAAACAACAAAATTGTTACTAAACTCCAAAGTAGCAACATAAAATTGTCCATTAGGTGAAGCTTTTATACCTCTAGGTCTTAACCCATAAGATTTTGCGTCAAATGTTTTCACAATGTTGCCTGAGTGAAAATCATGGATAGTGATTGTATTATCAGCTTCATTAGTCACAATTATTTTAGAACCATCTTGACTAAATTCAATGCCTTCTGTTTCTGGCCCAGCAGTAATCTCTCTTACTTTTTTATTTTGATCTAAATCAACAACAGAAACTTTTGCTGGCGTTCTGTCATCATCGCCATCCTCCTCCTCATGGTTCATCTCACCCTTTGCTGGTGGTTTACCTGTTGAGGATGGTTCCGTCGATACAAATACCTGGTTATCATAAACCCTTACAAATTCAGGATTAATCCCTACATCAATGTTTTCTACTTCTTTTGTTTCGTAATTAATTTTTGATAGATTGGCGTCAAATTTGTTAGCTGTAATTAAATATTTCCCATCATCTGTAACGCCTATACCTCTTGGGTTACTAGCACCTACTTCTATTTGCTCGGCTACTTCCATTGAATTTAGATCTATAACGGTAATTCCACCTTTCTCAGATGTAATAAACGCTTTTCCTCGATCAGCGTCTCCACAACCAACTAAAAAAACTGACAAAAGGATTAGTTTAATATATTTCATAGCTTCCTCGATTTTACAAAACTTTAATAATATATCTTCTAATAGATGTATCAACATGAATATCATTAAAAATGATTTTTTCCTAAAAATATTTTATAGGCTTCGTTATTCGTTTCATTGATATAGGTATAACCAAGATTCTTTAAAAATTCTTGGAATTCTTCTGTACTTTTTTCATCAACTTGCATACCAACTAAAACTCTTCCAATATCAGAACCGTGATTACGGTAATGAAATAAACTAATATTCCAATGGCCCATTTGTTCAAGAAAGTTTAAAAGTGCCCCAGGTTTTTCAGGAAATTCGAACCTATATATAACCTCATTTTTAGCTTCAGGGGCATGCCCTCCGACTAAATGTCTTAAATGAAGCTTTGCCACTTCATTATGTGTTAAATCTATTGGATCAAGAGAAGCATTTTTTAACGTTTCCATGAGAGAGTCAGATTCATCAAAATTTTGTACGCCAATACCAACAAAAATATTTGCACTAGAATCACTAGAGTATCTATAGTTGAACTCCGTAATATTTCGTTTACCAATTAAGCCGCAAAAATCTTTAAATGCTCCTGGTTTTTCTGGGATTGTTACAGCAAAAATCGCCTCTCTCTCTTCACCGATTTCTGCTCTTTCAGAAACAAACCCCAGCCGATCAAAATTCATATTTGCCCCAGAAGCAGTAGCAACAAAAGTTTTTGAATTAACATTATTTTTTTTAATATACGACTTAACCCCCGCCACCGCCAATGCTCCTGCAGGCTCTAAAATAGTTCTCGTATCTTCGAACACATCTTTTATTGCCGCACATATTTCATCATTATCAACAATGATCATCTCATCAACATACTGCTGACAAATTTTAAATGGAATTTCTCCTACTTGCTTTAGAGCCGCTCCTTCTGCGAATAAACTTACCGCATCTAAAACAATTCTTTTATTTGCCTTAAGAGATTGTGTCATCGCGTCCGCATCTTGAGCTTCAACACCAATTATTTTTATTTCTGGTTTTACAGCCTTTATGTATGAAGCTATTCCTGAAATTAAACCGCCGCCTCCTACACAACAAAAAATAGCATCAATTGGACGAGAATAATCTTCTAAAATTTCTTTTGCTATCGTCCCTTGTCCTTCGATTACCTCTAAATCATCATATGGATGGACAAAAATTGAGCCTTCTTTTTTTTGAATACCTGAAGCGTGATCAAAGCACTCATGAAGTGTTTCTCCGTGTAAAACTACTTTAGCCCCATGTGATTCAACGGCATTAATTTTTATAAAAGGTGTTGTTTTAGGCATGATAATAGTTGCCTTACATTCTAAAATTTTTGCTGCTAAGGCAACGCCCTGAGCGTGATTCCCTGCTGAACAAGCAATAACCCCATTTTTAAGATTCTCATCACTTAAGTTTTTCATTTTATTATAAGCACCACGTATCTTAAAAGAAAAAACCGGCTGAAGGTCTTCGCGCTTTAATAAAATATTGTTGTTAAACCTTTTTGATAAATTTATTTGCTTCTCTAGGGGTGTCCTCAGAGCTGCATCATAAATGTTTGCGTTATCAATTTTATCTTTAATCTCATTTTTCATAACTTTAGTAAATTCTCAATTAACAGTTCAACGTGTATCATATAACCATAATTTTTGTTTAAAACAAAGGATTTAAGAAAATGAGCCTTACACAAGATCAACTAAAAAAACAAGTTGCCGATGCAGCTATTAAATATGTCAAATCAGGAATTATTGGCGTTGGGACAGGGTCTACAGCTAATTACTTCATAGATGCACTGGGTGAAATAAAAGATAAAATTGAAGGAGCTGTAGCAAGCAGCAAATCAACAGCCGATAGACTTCAGTCTCATGGCATAGAAGTGTTTGACCTAAATAGTGTTAATAATATTGATATTTATGTAGATGGAGCAGATGAGATTACTGAACATATGCATATGTTAAAAGGTGGGGGTGGCGCACTGACAAGAGAAAAAATTGTTGCAGCTAATGCAAAAACTTTTATTTGTATTTGCGATGAAAGTAAATATGTTCCTACCTTGGGTAAGTTTCCATTACCTATTGAGGTATTACCAATGGCGCGGAGTTATGTCGCCCGTGAGTTAGTTAAGCTAGGAGGACAACCTCAATTAAGAGATTTTACAACCGATAATGGAAATATAATTTTAGATGTCCATGGACTAACAATCAATGACCCAATCGAAATGGAAGCGAAGATCAATCAAATTGTAGGCGTCGTCACTAATGGTTTATTTGCAAAAAGACCTGCAAATATTTTATTGCTAGGAACCAGCGACGGCGTTAAAACATACTCAAAAAACTAGGTAATATTAATATAATTGTCATAAAATGTTATTAAAATTAATCAGATAAGTGGGAAAAAATCATGGCTTCAGAACATATATACAAACAATTTGACTCAGACCTTGGAGGTATTAGAACTAAGGTATTAGAAATGGGCACAATTGTAGAGGAGCAAATTAGCAATAGTGTACTCTCAATGGTTGAATCAGATACTAAATTAGCGAATGAAGTCATTACCCGTGATAGCGAAGTAAATTCACTCGAGTCTACTATTAACGAAGATATTTCATTAATTATCGCTAAACGCTCGCCAACAGCGGGAGATCTAAGAAATGTTTTAATGATGTTCAGAATTATTACAGACTTAGAAAGAATTGGTGATGAAGCAGCAAAAATAGCTAAAGCAACTATCAGAATTTTTGAAAGCGACCGAATGAGCAAGCCCAGATTTAAAGAAATTAAAAATATTGCTGCCAATGTTCAAAACATGCTCAAGTCATCACTAAATGCATTTGCAAGGCTTGATACAGAAGATACCATCAATGTATTAAAAAAAGATGAGGAAGTTGATGATGACTACCGCTCCTTTATGCGTCAATTAGTAACCTTTATGCTCGAGGACCCAAGAACTATTTCAATGTCGCTAGAAATGATTTTCGTTACTAAATCACTTGAAAGAATAGGTGATCATGCAAAAAATATCGCAGAAGGTGTTATTTATACTGTTAGTGGTGAAGATGTTCGTCATGAGTCAATTGAAAGAATTATTAAAACTCTAAATTCATAACTTTATCTACTTTTTTGGTGGTACGTATCCAGATGCTTGTTCTGCACCATCACCAAAAAAATACGCCTCTGTTTGTTCTGTTAAATATTTTCTAGCTTGAGGGTCTACAAGACTGAGTCTATTTTCATTAACCAGCATAGTTTGGTGTTTTAACCACCCTGCCCATGCTTCTTTAGACACATTTTCAAATATTTTACTTCCTAAAGGCCCTGGGTAAGGAGGAAAATCTAAGCCTTCCGCCTCTTTTTTAAGTTTTACACACTGAACCTTTCTTGCCATTCCAAATTCCTTTTTTAAATAGTTATATAAAATTAATTAATACTCATATGTTAATATGAAATTTGATTTAGGTGATAACTAATTACTTTCTTTAATAGTTATTTTAAACGGGAAGCTAAGTGAAATGCTTACACTGCCCCCGCAACAGTAATTGAGGATGGATATTTAATTCAACCACTGGGATCATTTCCTGGGAAGGTTTAATATTTAGTCTCATGAGTCTGGAGACCGGCCTTGTCAAACTAGCTTGAAAGTATTGCGGGGAGGCGATATTTGTTGATAAAACTTTTTTTCTTATAAAAAAAATTACAACTTTAAATACTCTCTTTAATACGCTCATAACATATCAATAAATTTTATCCGGGGAAGGATAAATAAGGGAGAGAAAAATTGTCAGCATTGAAAAATGCATTACTAATATTATTAGTTATTCCACAAATAGTACTGGCTGATCTTAAGCTTGATAACATTGAAGTCTCTACGCCTTTAAGAGCTCATGAAAAAGAAAAGAATATTATTGCCGATACAACTGTTATTACTTCAGATGAAATTGAACGAGCAGGTTTGTCATCACTACCTCAGCTTCTTCAGCAGCAACCAGGCATCGAGGTAAGTAATTCAGGTGGGCCTGGAAAAGTTTCATCCATCAATATCCGAGGGACTAAATCAACGCATTCACTAATATTGCTTGATGGAATGAGAGTTGGTTCTTCAACATCAGGGATGACAGCAATTGAAAATATACCACTCTCTCAAATAGAAAGGATAGAGATTGTCAGAGGGCCAGCTTCAAGTCTTTATGGGCAAGATGCTATTGGCGGTGTGATACAGATTTTCACTAATAAAGGCAAGAAGGGGTTTCACCCTTATATTTCTGCTGGATATGGCCGCTATAAAACAAAGGAGGTTGCTGTGGGGGTAGCTAGTGGAAATGAATCTACTTCATTCGCCTTAAATCTCTCCGGAATTAACACCGATGCTTTTTCAGCATTTGTGCCGGATGATACCAAGGCTTCAAACACGCAAAATATTGACAAGGATCATTACAGAAACCGAAGTGTCACATCAAACTTATCTTATCAATTTAATGAGCAAGCAAAAATCGATTTTCAGTATTTTCTAACTACAGGTAAAAATATGTTTGATAACCGGTTTGCTAATTCTGATCCAACCTATATCGACTATAGAGATAAAACTAAACAAGAAGCTTACGCAACCAAAATAACTGGGAGGATAAGTAATCACTGGGAATCATCATTAAAAATTGGTAAAAGTACTGACTTATATTCTGCCCAACAAAAATATGACAATGGAGCATGGGTATGGGTTGATAATGAAGTAGATAGATATAAAACTACAGAGTATCAACTTTCATGGCAAAATAATATTGATCTTGAATATGGGTCAATCGTTTTACTTTATGATTTTTTAAAAGAAAAGATTGATACGACCGATACTTACGATAAAAATCAGAGAAAAAATCATGGGTTTGTCGTTGGATACAACTTACAGCACAAAAAACATACTTTTCAAACCAGCCTCAGAGAGGATCTAAATAGCCAATATGATAATGAAATCACTGGATCAATCGGGTATGCATATCAAATTAATCCACAATGGAGAATTAGCTCATCATTCGGAACAGCCTTTGTAGCGCCATCTTTTAATTATCTTTACTCTACAGTTGATCAGGCAGCCTTGGGCAATCCAAATTTAAACCCGGAAAAATCTCAAAACATTGAGGCAAGTTTAAGATATACCGATGATTCAACATCAATTTCTTTCACTGCATACCAAAACACGATTAAAGACTATATTATTTACGAATATGTTGCTCTAGGTAGGAGGGAAAATACTCATAATATCGATAAAGCAAAAATACAAGGTCTAACGCTAGCTGCAGACCATTTTTTTAATAACTTTCAGATTAAGGGAAGTGTAACAACCGAATCTACAGAAAACAATGAGTCTGGTAATGACTTGCCACGTACGGCAAACTTATATGGAAATGTAAATCTTAACTACTATGTGAATGATTGGATATTTGGTGTTGAACAAATTGGTTCAGGAAGTCGCTATGATGACAAATCAAATAATAATAAAATTGAGGGCTACATGATTACAAATTTAATTACAAATTATGAATTTAATGAAAAATTTTCAATTAATGTTAGGCTGGATAATTTGCTTGATAAAGAATATGCTTTAACTTATGAAGGAAGTCAGGCTAGTAATACTGGATATATTTATCAGACACCTGGTCGTGGGCTTTATACAAACTTGCACTATAATTTCTAAAAATAAACTAGAGTGAAAAAAATGGAAAAAACTAACTACGAAGTAAAAAATTTAGAAAAAGTTATTTTAATCAGCCTACTTACTTTTTTTATTTTTCTAACAAGAGGCACGCACCTCCTAACTGCCATCAGTTTGCCAGATGCAACATTTGTTTTAATGTTTGCAGGTGGTATGTTTTTGAAAGACTATAAGTGGTTATGTTATTTTTTATTTATATCCTTTGGAATCGATTTTTTCTCTCCCCCCACCGAATTGGGGAACACGTATTTATTTAACTTAGGATATATAGGTCTATTTATATCATATTTCATGTCTTGGTTCTTAGGGCGGGGCTTAAATCCATTATCCATTTTTTCGCTTAAAAGATTCTTATGGTTAGGATCAATATTTATAATTTCATCTTATTTAATATCAACGATAACTTTTTATTATTTTTCTGGATGGGAAATTCAAGGAGGGGCTACTAATTTTCTGGCCAAATATTATCAAGAATTTTTCATTGTAAATGTGGCTTATCTGGCAATTTTGTTTGTATCTATAAAGTTTTTTCAAGTCCTATTAAAACGTAAAAACGTTCATGGGTACGAATGAATTAATTGGTTAAGACCCAATTATTTTTGTTATAATTCAGCGTGCTTTTTTAATGTAAAGGCCAGATAGCTCAGTCGGTAGAGCAGTGGACTGAAAATCCTCGTGTCGACAGTTCGATTCTGTCTCTGGCCACCACTTTATATAAAATTCAATTAAATTTATTTTTTTAGATTTTAATTCGACATTCTTAAATTCTAAGCAAGTCAATACAATATTCTGAACAACACAAAAAATGAAGATGCTAAGGCTATCTTAGAAATAAATTTTCTCTAGTCATATTTCTATAATCAACATGCAATAATCTTTTGTTTTACCAAACAATAATTTTATTAGACAATATAACTTAGTTGAAGTTCAACAATTTAGATGATCTACTCTTTAAAGGATAGAAAAATGTTACTTATTACGGCTTTTTTTTCTTCAATACTCGCGCTTATCTTTTATAAGCTTTCAATCAACGTCATTAAGTTAAGACGAAAATATAAAATTTCCTTAGGTTCATCAACAAAACATAAGGACCTGGAACAAGCGATTCGAGCACATGGAAACCTAAGTGAGTTTCTTCCTGTAGGTTTAATTTTGTTAGCTTGCTTGGAAGTTAATCATATTCCTAAGATTGTCGTTTTTATTTGTGGCCTTTTTTTTCTTGTTGGAAGGTACCTCCATGCGACCTCCTTTTTAAAAGAAGAGATAAACACATCCCAGCGCGTATTAGGAATGAAAATAACCTTTTGGAGCATCATAGTTATGGCAATATTAAATATACTTACTGTTGTAGTACGCGTAATTTTATAAAGATTAAATTTAAATACAAATAATAGTAATTCGCATTAATGAGCTTTATTTATATTTGTGTTTTAATTAAGTTTATAAATTTAATTAAGGAAGTGAATTATGAATAAAGAAAAAATAATTGCCTCATTAAATCAAATACTGGAAATGGAACTTGCTGGTGTTGTTCGTTATACACATTATGCATTGATGATCTGCGGGTATAGCAGAATTCCAATTATTGGCTGGCTAAGAGGGCAGGCTACAGAATCCCTAGATCATGCAAATCAAGCTGGAGAATTGATTACAACCCTCGGTGGTCATCCTTCGCTTGGTATAGGCCCTTTATTAGAATCACATAACCATGATATTGGCAATATTCTAAGAGAATCTCTAGAGCATGAAATTGCCGCATTAGATTGCTACAAAGGCCTACTTAAATTAGTTGAAGGTAACTCAGTGATGCTTGAAGAATATGCTAGGACAATGATACACACAGAGGAAATGCATTTAGGTGAAGTAGACAAAATGTTAAGAAATCCAGGTGACGTTGAACCCTTCAATAAATGAAGTTTGACTTAGAAGTCGACGCTATTGGTCTGAAATGCCCTCTTCCAATCTTGTATTGTAAGAGGGGGCTTAATAGTATTCGAGAAAATCAGATTTTAAAAATTAAAACCACCGATAAAAGTGCTCTTAAAGATTTTAAATCTTTCTGTGATAAAACTGGGCACCAATTAATTGAATATTGCAAAGAAAATGAAATTACTACCTTTTATATCAAAAGATTAACTTTGTAATTTTTTTAGCTGCTGCACCAATTTATCTTTGTGTTCAGAAAACATACTTAGCCTTTCTTTTTCTTGTGCAATAATTTCTTTGGGTGCTTTGCTTACAAAATTCTTATTGTTTAGTTTTGCGCTTGCTTTATTTAAATCTAAATCTATTTTTTCAATTTCTTTCTTAAGCCTTGCTGACTCTGCTTCCTTATCTACTTCTATATTTAGCATAAGTTTATAATCATTTATGATCGCAACAGGTGCTTCCTTCTTTGGAAGTTCGGGCGTTATTTCAGCATCTGATAATTTTGCCAAACCCATAAGATATGGAACAAATTCTTCAAGCTGATTTTTATTCCCCGATAGAGCCAGTGGAATTTTATTTGCCGGTGAAATATTCATCTCACTTCGAAGGCTTCTAACATTATCAATTAATTTTTTAAGCGTATTTACCCACTCGATTGAATTATCATCAATTTTTTCTTCTCTAAAAATAGGAAATTCTTCAAGCGTAATTGACTCATGATCTTTTTTTATTAACGGTATGATTATCTGCCATATTTCTTCTGTAATAAATGGCATAACTGGGTGCATTGATCTCAATATAGACTCCAGAGTAGATAGCAATGTTCTTCTCGTTGCCCTCTTCTCAGCCTCGTTGCCTTGCTGAATTTGTACTTTTGCAAATTCTAAATACCAATCACAATATTCATCCCAAATAAACTGATAAAGCTCTTGAGCAACCAAATCAAACCTATACTCACTATAAGCACGCTCTATATTACTTAAAGTTTGCTGAAGTTTGCTGACTATCCATCTGTCTGGTTGAGAAAAACTCAAATAACCATCTACGCATTTTCCAAAACCATTATCTTCAACATCGCAATTCATTAAGACAAATCTTGATGCATTCCATAACTTATTACAAAAATTACGATAGCCTTCACATCTTTGTAAATCAAATTTAATATCTCTGCCAGGGCTTGCTAAGCTTGCAAAAGTAAACCTTAATGCATCTGTCCCAAAGGATGAGATACCGTTGGGAAATTCTTTAGTTGTTTTCTTAATTATAGAGTCTGCTTGTTTTGGATTCATCAGCCCTTGGGTTCTTTTTTTCAATAAATCCTCAAGCGAAATACCATCAATTAAATCAATTGGGTCAAGAACATTTCCTTTTGATTTGCTCATTTTTTGTCCATCTTGGTCTCTAATCAACCCATGAACATATACATGCTTGAAAGGTATTTTATTTGTGACATACTTTGTCATCATTACCATCCTGGCTACCCAGAAAAAAATAATATCAAAGCCCGTTACAAGAACTGAAGAAGGTAAATACTTATCAAGAGCAAAATTTGATTTTTGTGGATATTCAGGAGTCCAATCAAGCGTTGTGAATGCCCATAACGCAGACGAAAACCATGTGTCTAGAACATCGTTATCTCTTTTCAAGGGCCCGGTATATCCTTCTTTTTTTGCCAGTTCAGTTGCCTCTTCAAGGGAATGTGCAACAAAAACTTCTTGATTTTCTCCATACCAGGCTGGTATTTGATGCCCCCACCATAGCTGCCGAGATATGCACCAATCTTGAATATTTTCCAACCATTGATTATAGGTATTCACCCAATTACTAGGAAAGAATTTGATTTCCCCCTGCCTTACGACATCTAATGCTTCTTCAGCGATACTTTTACCATTTAGGCCGTTAGCCTTTGTCATAGAAACATACCATTGGTCAGTTAACATTGGCTCTATTATTGACCCCGTCCTATCTCCTCTTGGGACTTTTAATTTATGTTTCTTAATTTTATCTAGATATTTTTTCTCTTTTAAATCCTCAATAATCTTTTTTCTAGCATCAAACCTATCCATGCCTTCATAAAGCTCTGTTCCATTTTTATTTATGTGCCCATCAAGGGTTAAAATATTAATGATTGGTAAATCATGCCTAACACCGACGCTATAATCATTGAAGTCATGTGCTGGAGTCACTTTAACTATTCCTGTACCAAATGTCGCATCAACATAATCATCCGCGATAACTGGAATTTCTCTATTAACCAGTGGAATTAATACTTTTTTACCTATAAATTTTTTATATCGATCATCTTCTGGGTGAACCATCAAAGCTGAATCACCTAACATTGTTTCTGGTCTTGTTGTCGCAATAGTTAGATAATTTTTTTCATCCTTTAGTGGATAATTAATGTGCCACATAAAACCATCTTCTTCTTCTTGAATTACCTCCAAATCCGACACTGCTGTTTGAAGAGTCACGTCCCAATTAACTAATCTTTTTCCTCTGTAAATTAAACCATCTTGATACAGCTTTACAAATACTTCAGTAACGCTTTTTGATAGGCCCGTATCCATCGTAAATCTCTCTCTAGACCAATCAGGTGATGTTCCTAAGCGTCGCATTTGTTGGGTAATTTTCCCACCTGAGTCTTCCTTCCATTCCCAAACTTTTTCAATAAATTTTTCTCTGCCTAGGTCATGCCTTGAAATTCCTTTTTGATCTAACTGCCTCTCAACCACAATTTGAGTTGCAATTCCTGCATGATCTGTACCAGGTTGCCATAAAGTATTTTTTCCCTTCATCCTATGGTATCTGGTTAACATATCCATTAATGTTTGATTAAATCCATGCCCCATATGGAGCGTACCTGTGACGTTAGGAGGCGGTAATAAAATTGAAAAAGAATCTAATTTTGATTCGTCTTCTCCAATTTTATAGTAACCGTTGGATTCCCAGTATTGATACCATTTATTCTCAATATCAATTGGTGAAAATGATTTAGATAATTCTTTTTTCATTAAATTAGGTCAAGTACTTGAAGTAATAATATTAACACGCGTGTTGATTCAACTTTCTTATTTTAAATGCTATTTAAGAACATATATCACAAAGATCATCTTTTTTGATTTTTAGGGTTTTAAAGTCTATATCCCGATGGTTAATCAATAATAACTTCCCATGGAGCGAAGTTCCTATGCCCAATAAAACTTTAATCACTTCACCTGCTTGAATTGATCCTACCAAACCGACTAAAGGTGAAAAAACTCCATGATCAGAACATTTTAGATTTTGTTCATCATCTTCACTTGGAAACAGACAGTTATAACAAACTGAATTATGAACTCTAAAATCAAAAACACAAACCTGGCCATCAAATTTTATTGCTGCTCCAGAAATTAAAGGTAACTTTAAATCAAAAGCAATTTTATTTAAAGCATAGCGAGTCTTAAAGTTATCAGAGCAATCAATAATAATATCTACATCTTTTGCAATAGACATAACTTCATCTATATCTAATTGTCTTTTTATTGGTATAACTTTAATATCTGAATTAATTCTATTAAGAGCTCTTTTTGCAGATTCAGCCTTATTTAGCCCTATTTTATTTTCATCGTGAATGATTTGGCGTTGTAAATTTGATAAATCAACATTATCAAAATCACATATTGTAATTTTACCTACCCCTGAGGCGGCTAAGTAAATAGCTACGGGTGAACCCAGGCCTCCAGCACCTACAATTAAACAATGGCTTTGAAGTAACTTTTTTTGTCCTTCAAACTCTATTTCTGGCAACAAAATATGTCGACTGTATCTTTCAAGCTCTTTGTCTTGCATGATTTTTATATTTTTTTAAATTCTAGAGAGTATTTAACAACTTAAAATAAGAAATTTTTTAATCCGTCCATTGTAGTGCATTCTAAAATTAAACACCACCCAGCACCCTATTGATAAGACTCGACTTATGTTCTATGCATAGGTGTGCATAGCGTTTAGTAACAGCTAATAAAATGTTTAATTCTTTTGATTTATATCAATATTACCTCGGACATAAAAGTTAATATTTAACCATATCACCACTATGACGGTACATACGCGACAATAAAATGGAGATGCTTTCAAAATGCCATTAACTGATGTAAAAGCAAGGGCTTTGAAGCCAAAGGAAAAAGATTACAAAGCATCTGATGAGAAAGGTCTATTTTTATTAGTCAAAAAGAACGGTAGTAAATATTTTCGATATGACTATCGATTCCAAGGTAAACGAAAAACCCTAGCAATTGGCGTTTACCCCAAAATAACCATGAAACAAGCCCGCGAAAAACGGGACGACGCAAGAAAAAAGATTGCCCAAGGTGTAGACCCATCATCAACCAAAAAACATATTCAAAACAAAAAAGTGCTTTTATCTTACAAGGGTGAGTTACAAAACTTTATTGATACAGCGAATCAACCGATATTTGGGATTGATACTGAGGGTAAAGTTAACAAATGGAATCAGCAAGCCGAAGCAATTACGGGTTACAGTAAGTCTGAAGTGATGGGTCAGCACTTAGTTGATAACTTTATTACCGAAGACTATAAAGAACCCGTACAAAAAGTTTTAGATGAGGCTTTAAAAGGATCGCAAACCGATAACTATGAATTGCCGTTGTATACGAAAGGTGGCAACCGAGTTGATGTGTTATTAAATTCAACTACTCGCCGAGACGCACAAGGCCGAATTGTAGGGGTTGTGGGTGTAGGACAAAATATTACTGCGTTGAATCGCGCTCGTAAAGACTTTGAGGTGAAATTAGCAGCAGCAGCCGATGAAGATGTATTGACCGGACTGCCTAACCGTCGTTATTTAAATTATTATCTTGAGAAGGAACTACGAACCCATCAGGGTGGCAATGATAATAGAGGTGCCTTTCTATTTTTAGATCTGGATAGCTTCAAATTGGTAAATGATAGCTTGGGCCATCAAGTCGGCGACGACTTATTAAAAATAGTGGCTCAACGTTTAAAGCGCTGTGTCAGAGAAAATGACCTAGTTTGTCGTTTAGGTGGGGATGAGTTTGTGATCTTAGTTCCGTTGGCTGTCAGAACGATTGAACAGACTAATGCATTAGTTAGAAAGATTATCAGGAATATTGATAAGTCAATCACTAAACCTATTCAGATTGGATCTCATAAATTAAATACGCATGCCAGTATCGGCATTTGTGATTTTATTTCAGAAGATAAGGTTGAAGATATTATTAACCGTGCTGATAATGCGATGTATCTGGCAAAAAAAGATCCGATAAATTTTTATTCTTTTTATACTGTTGCCGTTCATCAGATGTTTGAGCATAAGATGCGGGTGCTGAAAGGGATTACTAGGGGCCTTACATCCAATCAGTTTTATATGGAATACCAACCGCAATTCAATCACATAAAAGAACTGGTTGGTGTTGAGGCATTGATTCGTTGGCAACATCCTCAATTAGGGCAGCTAGACCCAAATCAGTTTATTCTCTTGGCAGAACAAAATCACCGTATTAATGAGATCGGAACATGGATTATTGAGACGGTATTTAAGCAAGTGAAGCAATGGTCTCAAGGTGGACTTATTATACCCAAGATTGCGATTAATATCAGTCCTTTGCAACTGTTAGAAAGTAATTTTCCTGAGAATATTAGACTGTTAGCAGAGAAATACGATACCGACCCTAAAAAGATTGTTTTTGAGATTACCGAAAGTGCTGATGTTGAGCAGTTTTCGTTAATCCGTAAGATATTGATGGAATTAAAAAACAAAGGATACCGTTTTTCCTTGGATGATTTTGGAACGGGTTTTGCGTCGATGGCACAATTTAAACGGCTGCCGTTTAGTCAGGTTAAGATTGACCAGAGTTTTATTGCTGACATTGAAACCAGTCCCTACAGTTTAGCGATTACTGAGGTGGTGTTAACCATAGCAAAAACATTAAAATTAGATGTGATTGCTGAGGGAGTGGAAACACAAGCACAGTTAGATATTTTAACTAAACTGGGATGTACCGGATATCAGGGTTATCTTTTTTCAAGACCCGTAGAAGCCGATTTATTGCAAACAGTGTTGAGTGACCTTTGAAGATTTAGTACCGAGAAACCTCATAAATTGGGGTGGCTGATGGGGCTCGAACCCACGACAACTGGAATCACAATCCAGGGCTCTACCAACTGAGCTACAGCGTGTTTAGGGTACTTTGGTCATTCCTTTTTGTCCTTGTCCTTCTCTGGTCCTTTTTGGAGAACATAATGGCAACATACAGAAAACGTCATGGTAAGTGGCAGGCAAGAATACAAACGAATAGCGGACCGACGCAGGCTAGAACATTTTTTACTATGCGTGATGCAAAGCTTTGGGCGAGAAAGGTAGAGCGTGATATTGACTTAGGGATTCATACCATCAAACCGGCCTTGATCACGGTCGGTGAAGCGTTTAAACGCTACTTAACTGAAGTCACTCCCAGAAAAAAAAGTGCTGCCATTGAGCAGTACCGTATTCAAGCATGGCGACTTCACCCACTCAGTCGTCGTATACTGCACGACCTCAAAATATCCCACCTCGCAGCATGGCGAGATGAGCAGATTAACCAAGGGTATAGTGCCAATACAATCCGTCTTCATCTAGCCGTCCTCAGCCACCTATATACCGTGGCTCAACATGAGTGGGGGTATGAGAATCTTAAAAATCCGGTTCAACATATGCATAAACCGAAGTTACCTGGAGCACGAGAGACCCGTATTACGGATGAAGATGTTGCGGCCTTAATTCAACAGACCCAGTCGCCTTATTTGCCTTCCCTGATTCGGTTAGCGTTGCTGACTGGTATGAGACGATCCGAGTTAATTAGGCTTCACTGGGACGATATTGATTGGGAGAAGCAATTAATGTATCTAACGGATACAAAGAATGGTGAGAACCGGCAGATACCCATTTTTAATCAAGTGAAGGTGTTATTGCAGGAGATTGAAAGGGACAGCGGCCAGTTATTCCCTATTAAAGGGCATGCTGTTTCGGTGGCATTTAGACGAGCAGTCAAACGCAGTGGGCTAGTCAATATCAGTTTCCATACCTTACGCCATGAAGCCATTACACGATTTTTTGAAAAGGGTTTATCTATACCGGAAGTCGCATCAATCAGCGGCCATAAGAGTTGGGCAATGCTCAGACGATATACCCATTTGCAATCTCAAAAATTAATTAATAAACTGGAGGAACAATTTATGAATAAGCAAGAATGAAAAAAAAGAATTTTAATTTGATTTCAGGTATTCGTGCCCTGCTCAGTCCACAACAAATGTCTGATCTTCTTCAAGCAATTTATAAAAAATATAAAAAAAATGAAGATAAAATAAAAAAATCTGAAAAGGGTTTAAAAAAAGGACCTCGAGCCAGAGGAAAGCAACTTAATCAAACAGCCAAACAAGATAAAAAGATTTTACTGGCACAAGCCAAAGTCCTTAAAAAACAAAATCCAAACATTAATCGTAAAATGTTGGCTTTTAAATTGGCAGAATTTTCAAAAAATTTTAATAAAGTTGGTCTTTCAAAAAGCTTTTCAGAATCATATATTTATCAATATATTCTCAAAAAAAGTTCATAGCACTGGACCAGTGATATGAAATAAAACTGTTTAAAATCAATAGTTTATATGAAATAGTCTGTATATAATTTCCTTGTCGTTAAAAATTTATAAGGAGAAACAAATGACAATCTTTACTCATAAACCAGGAACAGGCAGTCTTTTTAAGAATCAATTTAAAAGCAAGGAGAATCAACCAGACTTAACGGGAAAAATTATTTTATCAAAAGATCTAAAAGCAGGAGATGAACTAAAAATAGCTGCGTGGATGAGAACTTCTGAAAAAGGTAATTTTTTATCGATCAGTGAAAATAACTATGAGTCTCAAGCAAATCCACAGTTAACTGATGTGGAGGATCTATTATGAGATTTTTTAATTGCAATGCCCCAATCCCTCAAGCCCTTACCAATGCTGCTAACTGGTTATGTTGGAGAAAAGGGGAAACCGACGTACGGGGAAAGTTTAGCAAACTCCCCGTAAACCCTAATGACGTTCGAATCATTATTAATTATCAAGATCCCAATAATTTATTATCCTTTTCAGAAGCTAAAAATTATTACGATAATAATCATCTTATCAGTGGCCTTGGCTTCAAACTTAATGCATTACCAATTAATAATAGCTATCTAATAGGTATTGATATTGATATGCAAGAGGGAAGAACTGAATCAGATTTTGAAGGTTTTCGCAGGGCATTAAATGAGACCTACAGTGAGGTAAGCCCCTCCGGGAAAGGGATAAGACTTTTTGGTTTATCAGACAAGATTATTAACAACTGGTCTCATAATCATATTGAGGTATATTCAACTAATCGCTATTTAACGGTCACTGGTAAGGATGCTCGTGGTGAAATTAAAGATATTACAAAAGAAATTCAAATTTTTACAGATTCGCATAAACCAAAACCTAAAAAAGTTAAATCCCGTACATTTACTCAATACCTACCCCCAACTCCTAATCAAATAGCCAATATTAATGACCTATTAAATAAAATTAACGCAGATTGCCCGGGGGATAAGTATAGAAATATTATCTTTTCAGTACTTTCTCTTGGCTGGGGTGACTTGGGGGTTCAAATTGCAAAAGCATGGTCTAGATCGGAATTACATCGTTGGGACGAAAATTATTTTTATGATTTAGTTCATCGTTATGATAATAATCGCACCGGTGAAAATACAAACCCCATAACACTTGGTACTTTAATTCATTACGCTTCAGTAGCATTAGAAGGTAGGAGTAATGCATGGGATTAGTACAATCACAAGCCATGAATGCACTTCAATTAGTGCAGCAAAACTTTAGCTTACTTAAGATGGGAGGGCAATTCCTAGTCGTGGATGAAGGGGAATTAACGCAATATCGTCTTGGCACTATTGATCAAGAATTAAATTTTTATAATGAGAGAAATAGTAAGATTCTGATTGAACGATTTTTGACTAATCAACCTGTACCAGGGATACCAAAACAAGTTTTTTTACAATACTTGAATGACCCCAATACGCATGTTTACAATGAAATTAAATTTCATCCAAAAAAACAACCTAAAAATATTCTGAATTTGTGGGTACCCCCGACTATTGAACCGATCGATACCCCTTATCTTGAAATCGCAGATTTTCTTTATAGCGTTATCGCAAGTAACGACAGTATCATCTTTGAGTACCTGATAAATTACTTGGCACACCTTTATCAGAAACCTGAAGAAAAACCCGGGATTATGGTTGCCCTGATGTCAGCTCAGGGCTGTGGTAAAGGTGTCTTTATGCAAATGCTCAGTAAGATTTGGACAAGAACCACCCTCATGATTAACGATATCGAGAGCATCACCGGCAGGTTTAATTTATGCTTAGAACGCAAACTAATCATTAATCTTGATGAAGCAATGTATGTGAACGATAACGCTGGCCAAGAGAAGTTGAAGAATCTTATTACAGAACCTTATATTAATGTCGAAGCAAAACATCAGATGCCAAGAACGGTTAATTCACTTCATCGATTCTTCCTTGCCACGAATCACGAGCATTTCTTAAGGACAAGTAAAGATGACAGACGTTTATTCGCAGTTCCTATTAGTAGCTGTAGACAAAATGACCATCAATACTTTAATCAGCTTATGGATATCATGAATAATACTGACCAACTGAATGGATTTGTGCATCTTTTGAAAACGAAAAACATTAGGGATTTTAATGTAAGGTTAAGACCCAAAACCCAGATTCATGCCATGCAAATTATTCGGTCTCTTCAAGGTATTGATCGATGGGTATATGAAATATTAAATACAAAAAAAATTGGGCCGACTAATTGGGAGGATGATTTTTTTATCTCGCTTAATGACCTTAAGTATTGCTATAAAGAGCATGACTATCAGGCTCAAAAATATAAAACCATTCAAAACGAGGATATTAAGTCATCCATCAATAAGCTTATACCAAGTGCACAAGAACATCGCACAGCAACATCCCGCGGATTTAATCTACCGCATATTAATCTTGCAAGAAAAGAGTTTGAAGAGATCGTTGGTAAGACAGTTGATTGGGAAATAACATGACAGAAATGACAAGTGTTTATGAGGGTTTGTCATGCATAACTATTTGTTTTTAATACATTTTTTATTAAAATGACAATAATGACAACTTTTAATATTATAAAGAGAATTAATACTAGAGATTTAGTAATAACCCCGTCATTTCAGTCATCGCAGTCACTAATTAAGCGAATAAGTCACAAAGTTAACCCCGTTCAATAGGAAAAATCTAATGCAACGACGTAAGTACAAGAAGCATAAGCGGCCTGGCAGCACTGGATCAAACCACTGGGCCTGGCGCCATGGCAAATGCAGCAAGGAAACACGAAAAGAACAAGCTGATACTGTTTGCAGACTTCGTTACCTTTGTGACATAGGGAAACAGGGCCATTTTATGACTCATACTACGAAATTTATGGGGCGTCCTCCCAACGAGTATCTCAGCCTAGACCTTACTAAACCTGAGAATTTGACCTATGCATTATTGAAGATTAATAAATTGATTTAATTGATGCTTTTATATCCAAATATTTCAATAGTGCGATCTTCTAAAACATTTTTATTGGGGTTTTGGTCAACCATCGAATCTAGTTTTTGATCTCGCTCCTCTAGTAAGTCACGGATCGTTCCATGAAGATTTAACTGTATTAAAGCTACTAGCCATTCATGACAAATTGGATTCATAGAGTCACCACGTCCCGAGTCTGGATTGCGTATTGCCCAGTCATCGAATAAGGCAATAGTGGCATCCGCTGCTTGCCAATAATCACCGAGAACCCATTGGTTTAAAGTAAACCAACCCAAAGGCTTACCCACAGAGCTAATTTCTAAGGCTGCCAAATGGGTTGGGATAGTATTACCTTCAGGAAGATTTAATTCAGATGGTCTCCAGCGCTTAAAGAAATGAATGTGCGTGAAGTCTTCTGCATATTCTGAGGAATGTCGATGCATAAAATACTGGCATCCAGTTTGGCTATCAATGACATCGTCTTGAGGAAAATGCAGGGCCTCATCTTTTGGAATCCTTTTATCAGCTAGGTTTGCGTCCTTGGTCAACTCATCAATGAGATTAATATTAGCACTCCTTAAGCTATTGCTCGCTTTGAGGAAGTTTGCCTTAAGGATTTGAATGTCATCTGAATGCATATTCTCTAATCTGCAAATTTCTTTTGCTCCTCAGAAATAAAAGCCACTAAGTTAGCAAGGTCTGGGGACTTCCAGTCAAATGGTTTGGCAGCCATGGGACCATCCATACACATTTGAACTACTTCGTCTAAATGAATGCTGGGCACCCCATAATTATTACTAGCCATATTCACTTTGTGTGGAAAGTCAGTCTTGAAAGTAGCGCTATAAGACTTCAAGCCAGCATGACAGGTGGCACATGACATACCATTGCTTGATAGTTTAGTATTTTTGAATAACTTTTCGCCCGCTGCGACTGTCGCAGGAGTAATGGGATAATTGGGCTTATATCCCGCTGGTCTTTGAATTAATTTAGCATCAGCCTTTGCCCCACATTTAGCCCCACATTTAGCCCCACATTTTGCCCCACATTTTGCCCCACATTTAGCCCCACATTTTGCCCCACATTTAGAAGTTGAAGCCGATGGCCTACACTTTGCACCACATTTAGCTCCACATGCGGCGGCAAGCACTGAGAGGCTAGACATTGCTAATACTGAAGTTACAGCCATTGCACATAAAATTGAACGATTCTTCATTTTTAAAACTCCTTCATTAAGTTAATATAAATAACAGCAATTCCCGACTACCAGCTACTCACTCCTACCTCATTCGGAACCCATTAAATATTCCCGAACTAACTCTCTTGCACGGTGCAACCTACTTTTAATGGCCCCTTTTTGTTCATCAAGCCGTTGCGCGATTTCTGCGATGGTTAATTCTTCGAAATCTCTCAACAACAAGACTTCCAGATAATGTGCTGGCAAACTTTCCAAGGCAGCCGCTAAGTCAATCCGTAATTCATCTGTGGGCCGCTTTGCTAACTCCTCATTAACTGCATCCTCTTCAAGTGCCTCATGCTTAAACATTGCTCTTGAGAGTCTGTGACATTCGCGTTTGATGACCGTAAAGAGCCATGAACTAAATGCAGCGATGGTTTTAAGGTGTTGGATTTTTTTTGAGACAATCAATAAAGACTCTTGAACGGCATCGTCAATGTCGCTGATGTGACAATGCTTACGAGCGTAACGGCGGACATCTGCCTGACACACCACCAAAAGGCTATTAATGGCTTTTGCATCCCCTGTTTGGGCGGCATAGATCAGGTTATTACGATCAATATTGACACGCATTACTGCTCAACCTTGTCGAGCTTTCTACCAACCATTGCACACATTGGACAAAAACCCATCATGCCGGTCATCGCCAACATTGCGCCAATAACACCCATGGCAATGTCCAGATTGGATTGCCCCCAGTTTTGATATACGTAATATAGTGCGAATATGCTAACTAGTATCCGTAAAACTCGCTCCCAGGCGGGAAGATTTTTGATATAAAACATACTGATCTCCTTGGTTAATTGATATTAGTTTTGCTCTTACTTACTAAGAGGGGCTAAAACATCAAATGGGTTCGCGATATTAAAAATATATATTTCACTATCTTACCCCCTGAGTATTGAAGGGTACAAATTAGGTATTGGGGAATTTTGCTGGAAATATTTTTTGTATAGCCTTTGCTATTTCATAGGGGGTGTGTTTTGAAAAATCATACAGATCGTTTGTGCAGATTAGAATGTATAGGGGTAGATAGGAGTCCCAGTTTTAAATTGAGGGGGTACCCGGGGCGTGGGGTCTATTGTAGTATGCGTCACTCGACTAATTTATGATATTCTAAAGTGTAGATAAGGCAGAAATCCTGTCCTTCTCTCGTCCTTTTACTAAGGACATTTCGATGATTTTTTAGGGTTTTTGAAGGAAGGTAATAAGGGGAAACCCCCAGAATTTGGGGTGGCTGATGGGGCTCGAACCCACGACAACTGGAATCACAATCCAGGGCTCTACCAACTGAGCTACAGCCACCATAAAGATTGGCCTGCCCGACAGGATTCGAACCTGTGACCCCCTGCTTAGAAGGCAGATGCTCTATCCAGCTGAGCTACGGGCAGCTAACTTAAATTATAGTAAAGCATTTTACGGGCTTGCATTTACTTTTTTTTATATGGTCGGGGTGGAGAGATTCGAACTCCCGACATCCTGCTCCCAAAGCAGGCGCGCTACCAGGCTACGCTACACCCCGAACGCGCAAATATAGCCTAAATAATCCCTTCGGTCAAATTTAATATTTAATATAAGCTAAAATTGTTCATGTGTCTTTTAAATTGTATTCTGATAAAATATATCGTTCATTTTCACAAACAATTTTCACAAAACTATGGCTGCAAAAATTATTGATGGTAACGTAATTTCCAAAGAATATTTAAGTTTCCTCAAACAAGAAATTCTTAACAGGAAGAAGGATGGGATAAGGCCGCCTTGCCTAGCCGTTATTTTAGTAGGTGATGATCCTGCATCTTCAATTTATGTAAACAAAAAAAAATCTGCTTGTGAAAATGTCGGCATAAAATCGATTTCCCATCATCTAGCAACCAAAACTAGTCAATCAGATTTAAATGGTCTAATTAAAACTCTCAACCAAGATAAAAGTGTTGATGGCATTCTTGTTCAATCTCCATTGCCTAAACATCTTAATGAAAGATTAATAATTGATCTCATCAGCCCAAATAAAGATGTTGATGGATTCCACCCTATTAATGTTGGACTTTTAGCCATTAAGTCACCTAAATTAAGGCCTTGTACTCCTTATGGAATTATTCGAATGTTAAAAGCAGCAAACATAAATCTGGAAGGTCTAGATGCTACTGTCGTTGGAGCTTCAAATAATGTTGGCAGGCCCATGGTTTTAGAGCTTTTATTAGCTGGTTGTACTGTAACGTCTTGTCATAGTCGAACTAAGAATATAGAACAAAAAGTTAAAAATGCACAGCTATTAGTTGTTGGTGTAGGAAGGCCAGAAATGATAAAGGGTAGTTGGATTCAAGATGGGGCGATAGTTATCGACATTGGTATTACTCGAGTTGGAAACAAACTAACTGGAGATGTTGAATTTGATGAAGCTCAAAAAAAAGCTAGTTATATCACACCCGTGCCAGGCGGTGTTGGACCAATGACTGTTTCAACGCTAATGGAAAATACTCTCCAAGCACAAAAATTAAGCGAACTTAGCTTGCAATGAATATCAAAAAGAGTAAACTTCGGCGTTTAGAAATTTTTTAGGATTTAGTTATGGCGAAAAAAGAATCATTATTATCAAAGGTTAAAGCTGCAGTAAAAAAAGTTACTGCAAAACCACAAAGTAAGAAAGCAACTACTAAGTCAAAAGTTACTGCAAAACCACAAAGTAAGAAAGCAACTACTAAGTCAAAAGTTACTGCAAAACCAATATCTACTTTAAAACAATTTAAAACCTATAAATCTAAAACAAATGAAAAGTATATGAGCAAATCACAGATTGCACATTTTATAAAAATACTTAATGATTGGAAGGTGGAACTCAGTAGTGAATTAAGCAGGACAGTTAATAATATGCAGGCTGATGTTACAACTTATGCAGATCCAAACGATCGAGCTAGCCAAGAATCTGAGATGGCTTTGGAGCTAAGAAATAGAGATAGAGAAAGAAAGTTAATTAAAAAAATTAATGACACGTTAAAGAATATTGATGAAGATGAATATGGTTACTGCATGGGTTGCGGAGAAGAGATTGGGCTTAAGAGATTGCAAGCCCGTCCAACAGCAACTCTATGCATTGATTGCAAAACCTTACAAGAAATAAAAGAAAAGCAAATGGCAAAATAAAAGCCCTAAAAAGGGCTTATATTTAAAATTAATCTTCTTTTGCGGGTTGTTCAATGAGTGCTTTTGCACTCACTCTCACACGACCTTTATCATCAACTTCAATGACTTTAACTTTAACCTCATCACCTTCCGATAAATGGTCCTTAACTGCTTTAATTCTTTCATGTGATATTTGCGAAATATGAAGAAGTCCATCCTTCCCTGGTAACAGAGATACAATTGCACCAAAATCAAGGATTTTAATTACTTTACCGTCATAAATTTGATCTACTTCAACGTCTGCCGTGATCTCTTTAATTCTATTAAGCGCTTCTTCACCTGACTCAGCCGTTGTACAAGCAATCTTTATAAGGCCATTATCATCTATATCAATTGTAGCTCCCGTATCAGCTGCTAAACCTTTAATTACCGCTCCGCCTTTACCGATAACATCTCTAATTTTATCAGTATGGATTTTTAAGGTAAGTATTTGTGGTGCAAACTTTGAAAGTTTTTCACGACTACCTTTAAGTGACTTTTTCATTATTTTCAAAATATGATCGATACCTTCTCGAGCTTGGCTTAACGCTACTTGCATAATTTCAGTTGTAATGCCTGTAATTTTAATATCCATTTGAAGAGCTGTAATACCATTGTCTGTTCCAGCCACTTTAAAATCCATATCCCCTAAATGATCTTCATCTCCCAAAATATCTGTCAAAACTGCAACTCTATTATCTTCTTTAATTAAACCCATTGCTATTCCAGCCACATGATCCTTAATCGGAACACCCGCATCCATCATTGCCATGGTCCCACCACAAACTGATGCCATCGAGCTTGAGCCATTTGACTCTGTTATTTCTGAAACTAGCCTTATTGTGTAATCAAAATCTTCTTGTGCTGGCAGTGCTGCACTCAGTGCTCTCTTAGCTAACTTGCCATGACCAATTTCTCTTCTTTTTGGAGTCCCTACCCTTCCAGTTTCTCCCGTAGCATAAGGAGGGAAATTATAGTGAAGCATAAATCTATCCTTATATTCTCCCTGAAGTGCATCTATAATTTGCTCATCCCTTCCAGTGCCAAGTGTTGCTACCACAATTGCTTGTGTCTCGCCCCTTGTAAATAAGGCAGAGCCATGCACTCGAGGTAGAACTCCTGTTCTTATCTCAATAGGCCTAACAGTACGAGTATCCCTACCATCAATTCTAGGATTTCCATCAAGAATCTTTGACCTAACAATTTTAGCTTCAAGATTATGAAATTCGTCCTTAATTTGATTAAGTTGGTTGGTATTTGTATCCTCAGTAACTAATTCACTCAAGACTTTTTCTCTAGTTTGGGCAATTTTTTCTGATCTCTCGCCTTTGGATTTAATTTCAAAAGCATTTTGAAGGTCTTTCGTTGCAATCTTTTCAATCTTCTTAACCAATTCCTTATCAACCTCAGGAGCTGTCCACTCCCATGGATCTTTTGAAGCTTCTTTGGCTAAATTATTAATTAATTTAATAACAGGTTGCATAGCCTTATGCCCTTCTAAAACAGCATCAAGCATGACTTTTTCAGGAAGCTCTTTTGCTTCCGATTCAACCATTAGAACTGCAGAATCGCTGCCAGCAACGACTAAATCAAGTTGGCTTGATTCCATTTGTGTTTTTGATGGATTGATAACAAATTTATCATCAAGATAGCCAACACGAGCTGCCCCTATCGGCCCATGAAAAGGAATACCTGAAATCGCTAATGCAGCTGATGCACCGATAATAGCTGGAATATCAGAATCAATTTCACTATCAGATGACATAACTGTCGCTACAATTTGTATTTCATTATAAAAATTATCAGGAAATAATGGTCTTAATGGTCTATCAATTAACCGACAAGTTAAAGTTTCTTTTTCGCTTGGCCTTCCTTCTCTTTTAAAGAAACCTCCAGGAATTTTGCCTGCAGCATAATTTTTTTCTTGATAATCTACCGTTAATGGGAAAAAATCTTGCCCTTCTTTGACTTCTTTTCTCCCAACAGCTGTAACTAAAACAACTGTATCTCCGTAACTTACCATTACAGCGCCATCTGCCTGCCTACCTATCTCCCCTGTTTCAATTGTTAAATCATGTTCACCAAACTTAATACTTTTTTTTATCACATTAAACATTTGTTTTTTTATCCTTTTATTTTATTTAAAATCCATTATTCACTTCTCAATAATGGACATACTCTTCATAACAAAAAAGCCGATACTACAATTAAAATTAATTGTAATTAATCGGCTTTAAATTTTATTGCCCTATTATTTTCTTATACCTAGGCGTTTAATTAATTCTTGATAGCGACCTAAATTTCTACCTTTCAAATAATCAAGAAGCTTTCTTCTCTGACTAACTAAGGCTAGTAAACCCCTTCTTGAATGGTGGTCTTTAGCATTTGTCTTAAAGTGTTCAGTTAAATAATTAATTCGGTCAGTAATTAATGCTACTTGAACCTCAGGTGATCCCGTATCATTTTTTGCTGTCTGAAACTCTGAGACTATCTTTGCTTTTTCTACTGCAGTACTTGTCATTCTTTTCTCCTATTCGCGACCGCATATTTTAACGGTATTCTCAAAAATTAACAATATAATTATTTAATTTATATTTGTTGCCATTAAACGAACAGCCTTCAATAAAGTACCCCCGTCAACCTCACCAAGGCCTAAAAAAACATTTCCCGTTGTGAAAAGACTATAAATTTCGGGCTTAAATTTCCTTGAAAGCATTACAGGCTGCCCTTTTTTTAATGAATTTACTTGTGATTCAGATAAATTTATTTTTGTGTATCTGTCTACTAAAATCTCAATCGGCATTAGATAGGCTTTTCTTTTATCAGATGATAAATTTTCAACTTTTTCTAAACTTAAGGCATCATTAATACTTAAGTTTCCAATTTTTGTTCTTTTTAAATCTTTTAGATATCCATCCATTCCAAGTTTTTTAGCTATATCCTCTGCTAATGCCCTGATATATGTCCCTTTACTACATGTCACTTCGATTTTTATTATATTTTTTTCATACCCTAATAAATTCAACTCAGAGATATTAATCTCTCTCTCTTTTCTTTCAACTTCTACTCCCTCCCTTGCAAGTTTATATAATGGCTGCCCTTTATGCTTTAGTGCAGAAAACATGGGAGGTGTTTGTTTTGAAAACCCAATAAATGAATTGAGCTCATCTTTCAACTTTTTTAAAGATAGTAAAATGATTTTAGATTCAGTCAATTGCCCTTCAGCATCACCAGTTGAGCTCTTCCAGCCAAGCTGTATTGAAGCCACATATGTCTTTTCTGAATTAAGTAAATGACTAGAAAACTTTGTTGCCTCTCCAAAACATATTGGTAACAACCCAGTGGCTAAAGGATCAAGAGTCCCCGTATGACCAGCTTTTTTTGCGGAAAAAATCCATTTTATTTTTGACAATGCTTGATTTGATGAAAAACCTAAAGGTTTGTCAATTAGTAAAAGCCCATTAACTTCAAGCTTTTTTCTATTATGCCCCATCAGAATTTATTAAGAAATAACTGAATCCAATAACTTCGATATCTTTGTACTTTCATCTATTGTTTTATCATATTCAAAATGAAGTTTTGGTATTCCTCTTGTTGACATTCTTTTTGCTAAAAGTGACCTAAAAAAAGGTAATGATCGCTTAAGGCCCTTATTAATTTCTTCATCATCATGATCTGCAACGTAAAAAACCTTTGCATTTTTCAGGTCATGTGACACTTCAACGTCAATTATCGAAATATTTTTCAATGCTGGGTCTTTAATTTCTAAACTCAGAATATCTGCTATTTCTTTTTTTATTTGCTGGCTTACGCGATCGCTTCTTGGATAATCTTTGGGCATTTTATAATTTTCTTGCTACCTGAACATGTTCATATGATTCTAATTTATCATTTACTTTTAAATCATCAAAATTCTTGATCGATAGCCCACACTCATAATTTGACTTTACCTCTTTTACATCGTCTTTAAAACGCTTCAAGGAATCTAATTTCCCTTCATAAATAATGGCATCATCTCTCAAAAGCCTTATATTTGAATCTTTTTTAATTATGCCTTCTAGAACAAAACAGCCTGCAATAGTACCAACCTTCGAGGCTTTAAAAATCTCTCTGATTTCAACCATTCCGAGAGTAACTTCCTTTTGTTCTGGCGCTAAAAGTCCACCAAGTGCCGCTTTAACTTCATCTACTGCTTCATAAATAATACTGTAATAACGAACATCGATATCTAAACTTTCACCTAATTTTCTTGCTCCGCCCGAAGATCTAACATTGAACGCAATGATAACGGCATTTGATGCTGAAGCTAAATTTATGTCAGACTCATTTACTGCTCCAACCGCCGAATGAACCACTTTAACTTTTACCTCATCTGTTGAAAGTTTTTCTAATGAACCTGCTAATGCTTCACAAGAGCCTTGAACATCTGCCTTTATAATTAAAGGCAAAAACTTCGCCTCTACCTCCGTCATCTGGTCCATTATATTTTCGAGTTTAGACGCTTGTTGTTTAGCTAACTTAACATCTCTAAATTTTCCTTGTCTGAATAATGCAATTTCTCTTGCCTTCTTCTCATCATTGATCACTATAAATTCATCACCCGCATTTGGTACATCTGATAAACCGACAATTTCGACAGGTATTGATGGAGTAGCTTGTTTAATACTTTTACCATTTTCATCTAGCATTGCTTTGATTTTTCCAGATGCATTTCCAGCTAATAATGTGTCTGACATATTGATTGTTCCAGATTGAACTAAAAGCGTTATAACAGGGCCTCTGCCTTTATCTAACCTTCCTTCAACAATGATACCTTTTGCTGGTGTATTAATTGGTGCTTTTAATTCTAAAACTTCAGCCTGTAATAATATAGCGTCTAATAAATCATCAATGCCTTGGCCTGTTTGAGCAGAAACCTCTATAAACATAGAGTCGCCTCCAAGCTCTTCAGGAATTACTTCGTGCCCCAAAAGCTCACCTCTTACTTTTTCAGAGTTAGAATCAGGTTTATCAATTTTATTAATCGCAACTATTAACGGAACCCCTGCTGCTTTTGAGTGATTTATTGCTTCAATTGTTTGAGGCATTACTCCGTCGTCAACAGCAACTACTAAAATAACAATATCTGTGGCTTTTGCTCCCCTTGCTCGCATTGCAGAAAAAGCTTCATGCCCTGGCGTATCAAGAAATGTGATCATTCCTTTAGGGGTTTCAACATGATAAGCACCAATATGTTGTGTAATACCGCCCGCCTCACCTGTGGTAACCTTTGTAGTTCGAATGTAGTCGAGTAAGGATGTTTTTCCATGGTCAACATGCCCCATTACCGTTACGACTGGAGGGCGTTGTTTTATAATTTCCTCAACGCCAGACACCTCTTCATCTAAAAGTGACTCAAGGTCATTTTCTTTGGCTGCCTCTGGGTTATGGCCCATCTCTTCAACGACAATTATCGCTGTATCCTGGTCAAGAACTTGGTTTATCGTAACCATCATACCCATACCCATAAGTGTTTTGATTACTTCGGTAGCCTTGACTGACATTTTATGAGCTAAATTTGCAACAGAAATAGTTTCTGGTATCAAAACATCCTTAATAATTGGTTCTGATGGCGCTATAAAGTTTTGATCTTCTACCTCATTTTTATTTTTGTTTTTAGCCTTGGGTGATCGCCATCCTTGATTATTATCATTGCGTGTTTTAATAGGTCTCTTTTTTAAATTTTTATCAACCCATTTATCTTTCAGCTCTGTTTTTTTTGCGCCTTTATCTAATTTAACATTTGCTTTTGATGCTGGTCTATGGAGAGTTCCATCTTTTGATTCTTTTTGATTAGCTTTAGCAGCTTTTTTATTTTTCACTTCCTCCGCTTGAGCAGCAATCAATGCTGCATTTCTTTTTTCCTCTGCCTCACGGATTTCTTTTTGATTTTTGTCGTCAAGAGCTTTTTGTTTTATAGATGTTGAATCTTCTTTTATTAAATCATCCTGTGCTTCTTTTCTTTGGTCAGGCTTGGTAATTGTTCTTTTCTTTCTTACTTCAACCTGAATTGTTCTTGCTCTTCCATCACTGTCTGTTTTTCTAATTTGTGTATTTTGTTTTCTTGTTAAGGTAATTTTATTTTTGTTAGTATTTGAAGCCCCATGTTCTATTTGAAGATAATTTAAAAGCGCTGATTTATCTTCTTCTAAAAGCTCCTCAGCCCCAGATACCTTTTTTATTCCTGCACTTTCTAATTGCTTAAGAAGTAAATCTATCGGCAAGTTTAACTCACTGGCAAATTTTTCTACGGTAGATTTTTCCATGTTAACTCCAAAAATTTATATTAAACAAACCAAGGTGCTCTAGCAGTCATTATCAACTCTTTAGCTCTTTCTTCGTCCATTTTTACTATATCAATTAACTCATCTGCTGCCAGTTCTGCTAAGTCTTCCATTGTAATTATGGATTTTGATGCTAACAACTTGGCAGTATCGCTATCCATGCCTTCCATATTAAGCAGGTCATCTGCTGGTGATTTAATTTTTTCTTCGTTTGATATTGCTTCTTTTAAAATCACTGCACTTGCTCTTGTACGAAGTTCATTGACTGTATCCTCATCGAATGCTTCAATTTGGATTAGTTCGTCTATAGGCACATATGCAATTTCTTCTAGCGTTGAAAATCCTTCATGGACTAAAATATCAGCTATATCAGCATCTACGTCTAATTTTTCTATAAATAATTGGCTAACATTTGTATATTCATCTTTTGTTTTCTGCTCGGACTCCTCTTCACTTAAAATGTTAAGCTCCCATCCTGTCAACTCTGTTGCAAGCCTAATATTTTGTCCATTTCTTCCAATCGCTTGAGCTAATTGATCTTCAGACACAACCAAATCCATACTTTTCTTATCCTCGTCCACCATAATGCTCGATATTTCTGCAGGTGCCATTGCATTTATAACAAATTGAGCAGGTTCGATTGACCATAGAGCTATATCCACTCTTTCACCTGCTAACTCACCTGTAACCGCCTGAACTCTTGAGCCCCTCATCCCTACACATGTCCCAACAGGGTCTAGTCTTTGATCATTTGCTTTAACTGCAATCTTTGACCTTAAACCTGGATCTCTAGAAGCAGCCATTATCTCTAATAAACCTTCTTCTATTTCAGGTACTTCAAGCTCAAAAAGTCTGATTAAAAATTCTGGCGAAATTCTAGAAAGAATTAGTTGTGGCCCTTTAACTCCCTTATCAACTTCCATCACAATAGCTCTAACCCTATCACCAATTCTTAAATTTTCTTTTGGTATCATTTGTTCCCTAGGAAGGACTGCATCAATTCTTCCAATTTCAATAATTGCATTACCGCGTTCCATTCTTCTTATTTGCCCTGAGACTAATTTCTCATCACGAGCTAAAAACTCATTTAAGATTTGCTCTCGTTCAGCTTCTCTAACTTTTTGAAGTATTACTTGCTTAGCTGCCTGTGCCCCTATTCTTCCAAACTCTACTGACTCGATTGGTTCTTTTATAATGTCGTTTTCAACAAGGTCTTTTGCTCTATCATCATCCAATGAAATTTGTGTCTCTTCATCTTCTAATAAGTCAGCTGGAAGGACGGTCCATTTCCTGAAAGTTTTATATTCACCTGACTCTTGGTCAATTTCTACTTTAATGTCAATTGCATCTTTATGTATTTTTTTGGTTGCTGAAGCTAGAGCTTCTTCTACAGCTTCAAAAATAATCTCCCGAGAAACGCTTTTCTCATGTGCCAAAGCATCTACCAACAATAAAATTTCACGACTCATCTATATATTCTCCACTTCAAAATTAATTTTCTAATAATTAGGATCTAAACGTGCTTTATCTATGTTCTCAAAATCAATTTCTAATAATTCATCTTCAGTTTTAATCATTATCATTTCGCCCTTGATTCCCGATAAAGTGCCTTTAAAATTTTTTCTGTTACCTATTGCAAATCTGGTTTTAATCTTTGCTTGTTGCCCCTTAAATCTATCAAAATCTTTTAATTTTTTTATCACTCGATCCAATCCAGGCGATGACACTTCTAATCTTTCATAATCAAAATCAGTTTCAACACTTAAAACATTGTTGACATGGTTACTAACAGTTGTGCAATCTTCGATATTCACCAAGCCATCTTTATCTATATAAATCCTTAAAAGCTGACCGCCATTTATTGTCTCAAAATCAACCAATTCATAGCCTAATTGAGCTACTAATTTTTCTATTAAAGTTTCAAGATCATCCAAAAATTTAGCCCCTAACCAACAACTCTAATGAAAAAAAAATGGGCTCAAGGCCCATAGATTGTCGACATTATACCAAAAAAAAACTGCAATTAATACTAGTTTAAATATTGATTTCCATTTGATTGCTTAAAATTTACCTTCACGATATCACCTTGCCAAATTTTCTTTTACCAACTTGAATAACAAATTTCTCATTTTGAGAGATAATTTGCTTTGTATCACTAATTTTTTTCCCATCAATTTTTACCCCCCCTGCCTTTATAAGCCTCATTGCCTCAGATGTACTCACTACAAAACTTATAGACTTTAAAAGTTGTGCTACGCCCATTCCATTTAATCCGACATCAACTTTATATTCAGTTAAATCTTCTGGAATACCACCAACCGCTCTATTTTGAAAGTCTTTCTCTGCATTTTCTGCATCTACCTCTGAATGAAACCTTGCAACTATTTCTTTTGCAAATTCAACTTTGATATTTTTGGGGTTTTCCCCTTCCTTAACTCTCATTTTCCAATCTGAAATTTGCTCTAAAGACCTCAAAGATAGAAGCTCAATATATCTCCACATTAATTCATCTGATATAGAGAGAATTTTTGCAAACATACTCTCTGGCAATTCATTTATACCAATATAATTATTCAAAGATTTAGACATTTTTTGGACCCCATCAAGCCCCTCAAGCAAGGGCAAGGTGACAATACATTGTTGTGGTTTATTATAAAATTTTTGCAACTCTCGACCCATTAATAGATTAAATTTTTGATCAGTTCCACCAATTTCAATATCAGCGTTTAATTCAACTGAATCAAAACCTTGAAGAAGAGGGTACATAAATTCATGAATGGAGATTGGTTGTTGAGCTTTATATCTTTTGGAAAAATCATCTCTTTCAAGCATACGCGCTACTGTATGAGTTGCCGCTAATTTGAGCATGCCGTCTGCCCCTAAGTCACTTAACCAAGTTGAGTTAAAAACAACTTCCGTTTTTGATTCATCTAGAATTGTAAACACCTGAGATGTGTAAGTAGCCGCATTCTTTTTAACTTCATCTTTTGTTAAAGGGGGTCGAGTTGCGTTTTTACCAGTAGGATCCCCTATCAGTCCAGTAAAATCTCCTATCAAAAATAAAATATGATGGCCTAAATCTTGAAGTTGCCTTAATTTATTTAATAATACTGTATGCCCCAAATGGAGATCGGGTGCTGTTGGATCAAAACCTGCTTTAATTCTTAAGGGCTTCCCTGATTCTAATTTTTTTAAAAGCTCAGATTTAACTAATACCTCATCTGCCCCTCTCGCTATTATTTTATATGATTCATCTACTTTCACTATTCTCATCTCACTTTTTTTATAGAATATATTCTATCTCAATTAAGGTATTTAGAAACAATTAGTGTTATCTTATATATAGAATTGTAGATAAAATTTTTAAAATAAATTTTGATTATTAAATGTTAAATTCTAAAATTTTAATAGGCGTAATGTCAGGAACCAGTCTTGACGGAATTGATATTGCTTTAGTTAAGATATACAAAAATAAAATTTCTGTACTAGACTTTTTTCAAATAAATTATCCGAACATTATTAAAGAAACCATACTTGCACTACATTTTCCTAAAAATAACGAACTAGAAAATAGTTATATGCTATCAAACAAACTTGCCGCAATGACTGGTAAGGGCATCAATCACTTATTAAAGAAAAATAATTTAACTGCTAAACAAATCAAAGGTGTTGGGTATCATGGCCAAACTATAAGACATAGGCCTGATAAAGGATATTCCATCCAAATTGGTAATGCTGATTTATTGTCAGAGATAACCAATTTAACCGTTATCTCTAATTTTAGAAATAGGGATATTGCTGCTAAGGGACAAGGAGCCCCTTTAGTTCCAGCATTTCATAAAAACCTATTTTTTTCAAAAATTAAAAATAGAATTATTTTAAATATTGGTGGCATTAGTAATATTACTTTTCTTTCCACCAATGGATCCATATTAGGGTTTGATTGTGGCCCCGGTAATATTTTAATGGATCATTGGATCAAAACTAATCGTAATTTAAATTTTGATAAAAATGGTAATTGGGCAAAAAAAGGTCAGGTTATTAATGGCTTACTTAAACATTTTCTAAAAGATAATTT